>JYMV01023944.1_pt1 | contig 12127 bp, 11 predicted proteins | sample 338911 | NCBI WGS metagenome assembly JYMV01 (sample SAMN03354496, study PRJNA234377) | hydrothermal vent metagenome | biome: Deep sea; feature: Hydrothermal plumes at the Eastern Lau Spreading Center, Western Pacific Ocean; material: Seawater | place: Tonga | collected 2009 | depth 2000 m m | reverse complement strand
TCGGAATTGCTCGACCCCAGTATACCCGGGTCCTGGTCAAGGCTGCGAAGATTGCAGCGCACCTTTTTGGGGTGGACAGAGAATCTAGGCCCCTACACAATCAGCAATACCGCAGGTTTGTGGCAGACACGGGGTACAAGTCGGAAGGCGGGTGGGAGCAATATGCCGGGAAGTGGCCGGAACGTGCTCCGGTGGTGGGTGTGAGCTGGAATGATGCGAACGCTTACTGCGAGTGGGCCGGTGTCAGGCTGCCCACGGAAGTCGAGTGGGAGAAAGCGGCACGCGGAACCGACGGTCGACTATATCCATGGGGTGATGAGTGGGACCCCAAAAAGGTGCGCTGCAATCTTCGCAGCCTTGACCAGGACCCGGGTATACTGGGGTCGAGCAATTCCGACGGACGCGGACCCGTTCCGGTGGATAGGTTCGAAGAGGGCGTCTCGCCCTACGGATGCTATCAAATGTCGGGCAACGTTTCCGAGTGGTGTTCCGACCTCGAGCAAAATCGGGGAAGACGGGCTTTGCGCCCGGTGGGCAACTGGCAGACGGAACGGGAGCTGAAGGTGTTTTTCCGGCCGGCTTGCGGGACGAGTTCACCTCCATCTCGCTGGGAGGACTCGCTTGGATTTCGGGTGGCGAAGTCTTCGAGTGGAGGGGAATAGGCTTCGAGTCTCGTTGCTTTACCCGTGAGAGACGCCTGAGCATTTCGACTTGCGTTGATAGTGTCTTCTGACAACGGAGAGCTTCAGATCGGCATGGTTGGGTTGAGGTGGACAAGACGTAGGGCATTTCGTGCCCGCCCCTCCCTGAATAGCGCGTAGTCTGTTCTCAGAGGCTTGCTGGTCTCAACATCATCAAGTATTCTCGCTCCTATGGGAACTAGAGCGATACTGGCTTTACTCCTGGTCCTCACGGCTGTAGCGGTCTTCACTAAACTACGGGTTCCCGAGGCTGAGGTGAAGCCGGATAAGTCGTTGAGAGCAGCTACGCCAACGCCCCAGGTTACAATTCCAACTCCCAAGCCAAATCAAAGTGCCCAGGAGATTCTGAAGTCTCTTGAGCCGCCCCCCATTATCGACCAAAAGAGAGCTCCGGATTGGATCCTTTCTCATACAATGTGGCGGCGTGAAGATCTCTTGCGGTGGAGGGGTCAATACGACTGGCTCTATCGATATAATCGCAGACGCGTTATGCCTCGAGGGGAAACGGGTGAAGCTCTTCGTGATTGTACAGCGTCTGTCGCTTATCGAGACCTGGAGGCCAACAGTAGAGCCTATATGACCGGGGCGGTCGGGAATTGGTATAGATTCGGACTGCTCGTCGATGCCAAAGCCGGCATTTTCGACTTCGACACCGAAAAAACGAACTTCTACGTAAGAATCGCTACCACCGAGTATTACCCCGAGGAGTGGCAGAAAAAGACAACACGAGAACTCGCCGCCAAACTGGGCATCCCGGCCAATCAAATAGAGTTGACTGTGCCACCCAAGGAGCCTGAAGAAGGGGATGACTGGGTTGAAGGGACGACGCTCAATCGGATTCCCAAGAACAGAGAAGCGACCTTTCAGACTACGGCCAGGTGAGCGGCGTATCCATCGAATTGCCATCAATGAGTGAAAGTCAAGACGGCTCCATAGAGATGAAATCCCCCGGGGAAATCTCCCCACGACCCGTAGACTATCTCTCTGAACTACGCTGACCCGGCAAACTCACCAACCGCTTCCTGGCAAGGGCCAGACGGCGCTCTAACTCATTGGAGTTGGGCTGGGAGCTGAGGCTGTCGACATAGGACTCCACCCGGTCCAAGTCGCGGCGGAGTGCTTCTATGGAGTTCCCGAGAAAGCTTTTTGGGGCTTCGTGGAGTTCGTATTCGGCACCGTCGAGAATGAGGCGGGCAAGAGCGAGTTGGGCGGCCGAGTCTCCGGGATGGAGTCGTAGAGCTCTTTCCAAACAGTCGCGCTTCTCCGGGCCTTTCAGCAGAAACCCGAGCCAGCGCCAGGCCTTGTTGTCGTTGGGCTCGTTTTGCGTCCATTCGCGCAACGTCGGTTCCAAGAAGTTCTGGGTGAGCGTGTAGGGGAGATCCTCGATATCACGTTGCAGGATTTCAGCGACGATATGCTTTCGGCTGGCGAAGTCCAGTGCCGCACTCTGCTTGGAAAATTCGCGAATCAAACTCATGGCCTGCACGCGCAGACCGAGTTGGCGGAGATGAAGATACTGCTCGAATTTTTCTAAGATGACGTGGTCTCCCAACGGTGGTGACACCCGTTTCCTCAGCAGGGAGCTGACCTCCTTGGAGTTGGGTCCCCTTCTCATAGACCCAAAATCATCAGACAAAAAAACAGCCCCTCGAAGGAGCCGCTTCAGATAAATCTGGTCTTGACTCTATCCGCCAACCTCACCGTAGTAGGGCTCGGTTCCTCTGGTATCCATGACAGGATGGAAGTCTCCGGTAGGGACTCCGGACTCAACCGTGATTGGGCCGTTGGGCTTAGCGGTAATGAGGGTAAAATCGGGCTCGTTGTCCTGCACGCCGTAATGTCTTGCTCTTAGCATTGTGACGGTGCCGTCTTCGGCCTTTTCCATAGCTCCGAACCACGTCCCCGCCCCGGTGTCATCATCCGGCGTGTACTGATAGGAAAAAGAGTCGGGAGTAGCCTCTCCGGTGTAAAGTCCTCGTCCTTCCATACCGCCGAATCCTAAGAAGAGGTCGAGCGGCTGGGAGTTGAGAGAAACCTCGCCTTTCGCGGCGTTTCCGTCGTGAGGGAGATTATCTTCAGCCAGGAAAGTGTCTTTGATGGTCGCAAGAGCGTGGGCTGTGCCTTCCACAGAATATTTCATTGCCGAATCGTAGCCGGATTCGCCGGGAACGTATACCCGTGAGTGTTTTGGTGTTAGACCTGCTCTACTAATCATGTGAGTCTCCTGAGTTCTTGTTGATATCAAGTTAGAAGATGCCTGTTAATGAGATGTCAAAAAACTGTCAAACCTCAACCCATTTCAGACCGTCCACCGACTGATAGACCGTTTCACCGTCGGGAATACAAAAGAGTCCGTCAAGGAATTGAACATCCTCCCACGGGCCGTCCACCCGATGGCAAAGAGCCCACTCTTCGAGGTCAGGGGTTTTTCTGAAGACGTTCCCGGACTCGGCGACCACGATCTCGGTGTTCTTCCCGTCCGACGCCCAACATTTGAACTCTTCGTCTAACGTCGTCTCCACAACTATCATGGAACTGAAACTACCGAATCCAGGCACCGTTGCAGGCTCAGTTCTGGGAGGCAGAGGGAAGAAAAAATGTCTCGGCTCGAAGGTGTCGAGGGTGATTTCGGTGGTATGGCGCGGAGGGACGAAATGAAGGAGCGAACTATCCCCTGAACTTTTCATGAGGTGAGTTTCCAGCAGACCCCCTCTTTGAGCCCGCTTCCACTTTCGGCCATCCATCGACTCGAGCAGAATTCCGACACCGAGCAGATAGAACTTGTCGCCGTAGAATCTTACCTCCTGGAGGGGAGCGTCCATCTGCAGAGCGAGATTCCAGATTTTCAGATCGGTGCTCCTGAAGGCTTTACCGTTCTTGCAAATCGCGATATGAGTATTGTTCCCCCAGGCATAACTTTCGATATCTTCCTCAAGGCCTACGGTCTCCAGAGTCGTCCATTCTCGGCCCTCTCTGGAAACAGCTACCAGACCACCGTGTCCTACGGCAACAAACCGACTTTCACTAAAGATGACCTGGCGGAAGTCTCGTTCATCTTCAAAGAGAGCCTCTTCCCACTCTCGCCTGTCATGAGAGGTCATAATCATCCCGTTAGGCCCTACAGCGACAAGGTTCTTGCCGTCGTTTGCCAAGGAAACGAGTTTATTCGACGTCGAGAAGCTGTGATAGCCGACTTGGCTCCGCACGGAAATAGAGTCCTTATGCAAATGGAACCTCTCAATGACTCTTCTGGCCCCACCTTGGGCGTCAGGTCTCGGTCCCACAGCCCAGCCGGGCAGGGGTCGCACCGTCATGGAGACATAGTCTTGAACGACTCCAAGAAGTCCGCCGGCTAGGATATAGCCTCGGCGCCCTCTTCGTATCCCTGTCTCTTGGAGCCCTTCGGGAAAAGCGGCAAGGCGATTCCATCGTAGGTGGAGATGATCGTCCCAATATTCCTGATCAAACGCGTTCAGAGAGTCAAACCAGGATTGAAAGCTCTCCATTGGACCCATGTGATGCTGGGCGAATCTTGCCTTTCTTTTTTCTATCGAGTCTGGAACCTCCGAACCGGGTTCGCCGGCGAAGAGCTGGGCGTTCAAATAGCCGTGAACGTAGGGAAAGAAGAGAGATATCCAACCGGTGACATGAGCGGGCTCAACGTCCGGGCCTCCACACATCCTTTGGTAGTTGCCTTTGCGGGCTTCTTTATATAAACCGTTCCAAAAGTCTCGGTCGATATCTCCTTGGGAGGCTCTCACAAAATGGCTCATGATGGGTCGGAGAGCTCGAGCCCAGATCTCCAAACCGAAGGTCGGCAGGAGTTCGAGCCTGTCGGCAATCTGCTGCCAATCGGAAGTGGTGCCGAGAAGAGTCACGGCGGGTATTCCACATATGGGGCGGTCGACCGCGTAGTGAAAGTAGTTCTTGTGGGCGTTCAAGAAGATCATGCTTTGAGCGAGTTTGGCGTCGGGACCGGTGGTGGAGAAGGTGGGGGTGAAGAACTCGGACACTTCGGGGTTCACGTGCGCTTTGAGTCGTGAGGCAAGCTCCTCGATAGACTCGATCCAGTTGCCGTTATCTTCCACCTCAATTTCAAGGCAACCGGAGTGACTCACCAGCAATTCCCGCAACTCTTCGGGGTTTCTGTCGATATGTTGACTCAACCCGGAAGAGATGGTGAGCCAGATAGCATCAGGGCAGAGCGCCAGTGGATAGTGTCGATTATGAGCCAGAGCTGCTGCGGCAAGCATTGGATTGTGGGAGCATTGGACAAATCGCTGACCCAGATAAGAATAAGCCTCGGCCCGCATTCGAAGATTGGGTGGAGTGAAAGTGCTGGGACAGGGGACCTCGTTGAGCTCGACTTCGGCAACTTGGAATGTGATACCTGACTCGGGGGTCTTCGTTTTTATCATATAGGTATAGTCGCAAGGACATTCCCGTTATTGCGTCAACGCTTTTTCTTTTTGCCTGCTCCGATCAGTCCGATTCCCGCCAAGATCGGTATAAGCACATAAATGAAAAGGTTTTCGAGCTCGTCAAACTTGTCCAGCCAACGGCCGACTGAAGAGGAGCTGTCGCGTTCGATTTTAGACACGCCGGGGCTCTCTGCATCATAGTAGACTGTGATTTTCGAACCTTTGCCAACGGAGTTGGGTTGAGAAAAGCGAATTCTTGCGCTTCCTTTGTGACGTTCGTGTCTTGAGTCCCAATACTCGTAGGAGTATCGGGTATCGTTGCCGCGAGGCGCTGAGACTTTGGTCACTCGTGCCTCCGTCGCTACCCAGTCTCTTGGACCTCCGAAGAACACCTTGTAGGTGGTATTCACAGCGAATCCAAAGGTGATGAGGAGAATCAGGAGCGGTAGGCAACCGGAACTCTTTTTCTTTTGACTTCTCATATTCATGTCTTCGAGGAGAGGCGCAGAGGTCATCGCGATAAGTCGTTGCAAGACGTCTCGGTTTTTGTAATGGGCGAAAATTCAGAGTTGACACAAATTAGACCGGTCTATATAATCTCACCTAGTGACAATGAACCAAACAAATAGCAGCAAGACCAGAATGCTCGAAGCAACTCAAAAGCTTTTGCGTGAACGCGGCTATAACGGCACCGGCCTCAACCTTGTTATCAAAGAGAGCGGCGCGCCGAAAGGTTCGTTGTATCACTACTTCCCTGATGGAAAAGAGCAGCTTGCGTCCGAGGCGATCACCATGGCCGCCCGCAGCGTGCGCGACCGTTTAGAAGCTGCCTTCGACCATTCCCAGAGTGTGGCCGAAGCTTGTGAACTCATCTTGTTGGGCACGATTAAGGAGTTGGAGGACTCGGACTTTCAGTGCGGCTGCCCCATCGCCACTGTCGCCCTGGAAGTGGCCGCCACCTCCGACAGGGTCTACCATGTGTGTGACCAGGCCTTCGACGGTCTCTTGAATCTCTTTGAAACACGTCTTCTTGCGGCCGGTTATCCGGCTGAAAGAAGCGGTGATATTGCCAATCTCCTGGTGACTGCCTACGAGGGCGCCATGCTTTTGAGCAGAGGTCAGAGAGATACGACACCCCTACGACGACTCATCTCCATGATACCCGCAATCCTTCATAACTGAGGATTGATTTTTTTTGACCGAAAATTATATAGACCGGTCTAGAAAGAGAAAAAGAAATGAACATGAAAAATGCCATAAGAACCGTTCTCGTATCCCTTGTGCTGGTGGGCGTCGTTGCCGCCGAACCTCAGACTCAGAATTTGGAGTCCGCTGAGCAGGCTTCTCTCACCTCGGAGACAGAGTTTGTGCAAACGGAGTCCCGGCCGGAGAGAGACAATCTCAAGAACACCTCTACTGCTACGGAGGCCGACTCACAGCAAACTTCGCAGCCCAGACCTCACAAGTTGGAAAAGCGGAGCCATCGCCGCAGTAACTTCTTGATGCCTGAACTCGACTTTGACGATGTATTTTAGAGCCTTCAAACGTTGAGTGGTGAGCCTGCCGAGTCCGGTCTTCTCTTCGTCGTGATATACTCAACCCTAAGATGGACGAGTTCGATGTTCGAAAGGTTCTGGAGTCGCTTCACCACCAGCTGGAAGACTCCAGGCAGGAGAACCTACGTGGGTTGACCTCCGGGAGAGAGGTTTCAACCGGCTCAACCGGTGGGGTGGAGCGACCAAGGTCCAGCGGAACGAGATATCCGAAGGGCAAGAAGACATTTCTCGCCGAACTTCACTTCCTTGGACTCAGAAGTATAGTGTCGAGCAACCCTCTGCATACCGAGCGTTTTCAGGACATGCGGGAGGTCTACCGGCGCAACAAGCATCTCCTGATAGACGACGACTCGGACGACGGCGGTGAAGGCTCTCCGGTCAGAAACAGACCAGGCCCAACCCCAAGGTCGCCCGGTGACGCTTTAGAGTGGCCGCCGGATTGACCGACTGGACGCCAGTGATTCCGAGACACCTAAAGCAGTCTTAACTGAGACGCACTAACACATAGCCTTGGAAGATTGCGCCCACGATTCTACGACTGTTAAGGGAGTCATTGAAGGTGTGGAGCAGCAGGGCCACCTGGATGAGGGCTCACGATGGACAGGTCGAATCGGAGATCAAGAATACGAGCAGCAGTTGATTCCGGTGGAAAAAGGTTTGGTCGCTGTCGGCACATTTGCCGGTGAACCGTTCTCACAGTGGGCTCTGAAGGAGCCGGTCGATTTTACGGCCCCGCCTGTCCCTGAGAACTCACGTAGTAGATCTTGAGATCGGTCTCACGTTCTTCATAAGCGAGACTTCGCATTCGCGGGCCAGAGCACTTGTGCTCTGACCTAAATTCCTCAGGCTGTCTTCCGAAGCTTACCCTCGGAGTAATGCCCTGCCACCGTTGACTCCACCGTCTCCAGCAACTGGGCTCGACTGTAGGGTTTCTTGAGAAATCCTTGCATTTGGCCTTGAGCGCGTTGGAACACATTGTCTTCGGAATATCCGCTGGACAGGACCACCGGTAGGTCGGGCCAATTCTCTTTTATGGCTTGAAGCGTAGCGTAGCCGTCCATACCGGGCATGATGATGTCGAGGAGAACCAGGTCGATGGACTTTCGATCGCTTGTCAACATCTCTAGAGCTTGTTCTCCACCACTCACGGCGATAGCTTGGTGCCCGGCTTGTTCAATCAGGTTTTTCACCACGATCCGTACGGAAACCTCATCGTCCACAAGAAGCACAGTGAGCGGGCCTCTCCGATGCTCCGGGCTCTCTTGCTCAGCTTTTGTCTCGACCGCCAGGGGAGTCGATTTGCTCACCGGCAAGAGGACATGAAAGGCCGTTCCGACGTTGACTTCAGAGTCCGCATAGATTTTTCCGCCGTGGTTTTTGGCGATCCCCAAAACGGATGCCAGCCCCAGGCCACGGCCGGTGAATTTGGTGGTAAAGAACGGGTCGAACATCTTTTCCAAAACTTCCGAACTCATGCCGCATCCTTCATCTTTCACAACCAGATGAACGTAGTCGTTAGGGGTCAGATCCGGGTGCAGGGCTTGGATGTCATCGGCCTTTGAGACACTGGTCTCAATGAGGATAGTCCCGGACTTCTCACCCATAGACTCCGCCGCGTTGGTAAGAAGATTGAGAATGATTTGACGGATCTGGGAGAGGTCTCCCTCAACATTCGGGAGTTCCTTGGCAAGCTCGAGCTTCAGAGTATGATTCTTACCGGCCGAGACCTGAAGGAGATGGGCCAACTCTCCCACGGCTTGGTTGAGACTGAAGGGGACTATCTCATATTTCCCCTTGCCCGCGTAAGCTAGCAGTTGGTCGCAAAGTTCAGCGGCGCTGAGAGCAGAGTTTTTGGCCTCATTCAGAAATTGCTGGGCTTCGTCACTCTCTTCAATTCCCATGCGAGCTAGCTCAATATTGGCGACAAAAGCGGTGAGAAGATTATTGAAGTCGTGGGCAACACCGCCGGCCAGAACGCCAAGAGTCTTGAGCTTTTCCGACTCTTCGATCTGGCGCTGAAGTTCTTCCATTCTGGTTTGAGCCACTTTTTCCTGAGTGATATCCTGATAAGTTCCGGCAACTCTTTGAGAACGACCGGAAAGATCTCGTTGAACGACTCGGCCCCGAAAGACGAACCAGCGAAAGGTCCCGTCGACGGCCCTCAGGCGCACCTCAACTTCATGGGTTTTACTTTCCGGACACTTTAGAAGCGCCACCAACTTTTCGCGGAGAATTTTTCGGTCTTCGGGCGCCACGAAAGAGTAAATGTCTCCGGCGAAGGGGGCAAATTTGTCCGGAGGATACCCCAGAAGTTTGGGACATTTTTGATCGATATGGAGCTCCAGAGGGCTAATTTGCCAGTCGAAGGTTCCCAGATTTGAACCCGCGACGACCATCTCCAACCTCTCCCGGGCGCTGGCAACGTCGTCGATCTTTTCTCGATTGAGTCTTAAGTTTGTCCAAAAGCTTCGACAGTAGGTCCAGTTCAGGTAGCTCGCTACAGTAGCAAGGATCAGTCCCACAATGCCTATGGCGCTAGATTCGAAACGCCCTTTGAAGAAGAAAGGTAGAGCGTTGGGAATACTCAGGGAGTAGACATAGATAAAGTAGAGCCGATGGTCATTGCCGATGGAGGCGATGGCTCCCGCTCCCATAGTGACGGTCCCGATGCATAGAATGATAAAGTCTTGAGGAGTCGCGAACAACGCCGTGAATAGACCTAGAAATCCCCAGGCAACTCCTGAGGCAATAGTGGCGAAGTCGAATCGGCGTTTCCATTGGACCGGAATCGGGCCGGTGATTTCCAGGATGCTTGAGGCGTGTTTCCAGCGCACGATTGTGGTGAGCAGAGCGAGACAGAAGATGACGACGGTCAGTGCCTTTTGCGAGTTGTAATACGGTCCTAAAAGGTAAAGGCAGACAACGGTCAGAGGATAGGCCGTGATAGCAGGTCTGGCTCGTAGCGCTAGTTCTTTACAAGCAGTCGTAAAATCTTGCTGGTCCAGGTCTGCTGACTGGAAACCGATGGAACGTTGTTTCAAGTAGCTTCTCCAAGTACACCCTTCCCACAGAGTAGTCCAAGAGAAAGCCTGCTACAATGGGGAAAACCCTCCAATCGGCCCGCCCGAAACCACCACTTTCGGCCTCATTTTGCAGAGCCTGAGAGCTTGGCCGCGATCCCCTGCGGAACAGCATCCTTATGAACCATGATGGAGACGGTTTTGGAACGGAAATAGGGTTCCGACATGTAGACGAAACCTTCGTTGCCACGTTCTAATGTGCCGGCGGAGTTTTTGATGATATAGAACTTCCGGCCGTTCTGATCTTCTGCTAGACCGGTAAGATGCATCAGGTGATCGTCGTTGGTGGTGTAGTTGTCGTAATGCTCCTGACGCACAGCTTGAGTGACCTCTTGCTCAGGCTCCGGGGCCAGGCATACATTGGCCTTTTCTTCCGAGGTGCGCTCCTCCCACGGTTTTTCGGGAAGGATGGCGATGCCGCGCTTTCGATGATATGAGTTCTCGCTCACATCACCGTCCCAGGCCAGTGTGTAACCTTTCTTCAAGGCCGAATCTACAACGGACATGAAATCGTCCAAGGGAACGTTGAAGTAGCTATTGCCATACCAGTTATCCGGCACTTCGAGACGGAATTTTTCATAATACGGGTGGTGACTGTAGGAGGTGAATTCCACATAGTCGTCGGGGCGGATGCCCATCTCGTCGGCGAAGGCTCGAGGAGTGTATTGCTTGCCTTGGTAAGCGAAATTTTGCGGGATAGGGCCCAGATAGGCGTCGAGGATGCCGTTGAAGGCGTCGGGCCACGCCTTGCTCAGCTTTCGGCTGCTGTTTTTGATCAGAGCATCTAAAGCGCCTTTGAGGACCGCGTCCAGTTCATGGTGATTGAGCCTTGACTCTCCCTCGCGACGACCACTGAAAGCGCTTTCTGGAACCATGCCGTAGAGCTTCACGACGCGCATAACGTCGCCGGAGAGGCTCCCTGGACCGAACTGGGCCTTGCCGTGCTTTCGCACGTAGTTTTGGATCTTCTGAGGATAGGTCATGCGCACTGAATACATTTCAGAGAGATCGTGCCGTCCTTTGCCCATTCGAAGAAGTTCCGATTCTAGAAAAGAGTTGGTGGCAAACGACCAGCAGGTGTTGGTCTGTTGCTGGCTCTTCACAGGAGTTGCCTCCATCTGTTTGACGACTTTGAACTTGTAGCCCGACTCTTCGGCAGATAAACCGGTGGAGAGGACGAGAAGACTGACAGAGAGGGTGAATAGCTTTTTGATCATATGTCGGATCTTTTTTAAGGCAACAAAAAAGCCCCTGTCGAAGGGGCGGTGGGGCTTTTTTCTTGGCTTAAATTAAGCTGCGAGTGAGTCGAGGCAAGCCTCTCTTAGCTTCTCTTCCATGATCTCGGCTTCTTCGTCTAAGACTCTTCCGAGTTCTTCTGCAAGCAGTCTGAGAGCTCTTTGTAGCTGTCGTCTATCACTGTTGGATAGCGGCTTCTTCCTTCGATATTTCAGCTCCATCAGACCTTTGGCTACGATGCAGATCTCGCGAGGATCACCACTGGTGAGTCGCTCTTTGTTGTTATGATTACGTCTCTTCCAGTTCTTGGCGAGCTTCTCGTCGTAACTACTGAGGTACTCAATAATTTCGTGAGCTTCGGCTTCGGTGATAATGTCTCGGACATGCTCATCGATGTCTTTCTTGAGAATGGAAAGTCTCAACTCTTCGTGGGGGAAATAGAGAGTAGCGAATTCGTTGGTCTCTCCCAGAAATTCTTTCTCTCCAATAGCTTTAACGGTTCCAATTCCGTGGTATGCGTGCGATACAGTGTCTCCTTGTTTATACAGTGTAATGACTTCCTTTCGTGGCGCAACAAACCAAAGCCAATCAGCTTTGCTGTTGCTGTTATTTTTGTTGGTCCGGGTCTTAAGTGCCTCGACCGTGCGCTGGACGGGAGGCGGTTCGAACAGACGTCGTACTTGAATATTATAACACACTTGAATGAATTTTGCAAGTGTTCATCGAAAAGAATGGCTTAGTGAAGCCGTTTGGAGAGCTTTTGGAGTTAGCCGATGTGCCAAAAGTAGTGAGCCATGATCATGGCGGCCGCAAAGCACAGCACTTGCAAGAAACTCCCCACCCGAACAAAATCCTTAGCACCATAACCCCCGGGGCCGCTGACCAGAAGATTCACGGGGTGGGCGATTGCCGTGATAAAGCAATTGGAACAGGCAACGCCTACCAGCACCGCCATGGCCTTTGGGTTGATGCTGAATTCTGATGCGAGCGTCAGGGCTACGGGGCCGGTGAAAAGAGCCGAAACTTGACCGCCTACAATCTGTGTGGTGAGGACGGTGAAAAGGTAGACGGCTGCCACCGGCACGAGGGGACTTTGGCCCACAAAAAGGTGCGCGAACAGTTCCGAAAACACG
>JYMV01015001.1_pt1 | contig 12130 bp, 17 predicted proteins | sample 338911 | NCBI WGS metagenome assembly JYMV01 (sample SAMN03354496, study PRJNA234377) | hydrothermal vent metagenome | biome: Deep sea; feature: Hydrothermal plumes at the Eastern Lau Spreading Center, Western Pacific Ocean; material: Seawater | place: Tonga | collected 2009 | depth 2000 m m | reverse complement strand
AAAGAGATTTGTCTACATCTTTAAAGGAAATTCGTCAATTTTTAAAATGTTTAATAACTTTAATAGAATTTATCGCAGTAGATAGAACCTGCGAATTATGCGTGTTTTGAGGATCATTATATCTATTATTATCTCTTTCTCTCCGAATTGGTGGAATTGTTGGAACATTTATAGCTTCTCTTATCCGTGCAATAGGTTGAGGACGAGGCAATGTTTCAATTATTTGAAATGCATTATCAAATATATTATCAAACATATCATCAGTATTAATCAATTCAGTAGGATTATCAAAATTATTATTTTGCTCTACATTCAATTTTTCATACGCATTATCTGTATATGAACCTAGAATACCTGATTCTTTTTTGGGTTGTTTTAAATTTAACCATTTATAAACATGATTTTCATGAAGATCTTTATTTATTCTTCCTAATAATTCTTCTGTTTGGACATGTATGTCTTCATTAAGACAACGTGATATTATAGATTTATATAAACTTTTTGCAACTTTAAATTGAGGTTTAAATTTATGCATCCCAAAATGATATAATTTAGCTAAATCCAATTTAGCCGAATCAATTTCCGATTTAGGACTATATTTAATTATTTTTTTCAAATGTTTAATAACTTTAATTGAATTTGGTTCTATGCCTTTGATTTTATTACCATTATTATCATACTTATCGGGAACACCAGAATAATAAAGATCATGTAATTTCCTATGATAATGGATTTTATTTAAACGGTCGTTTTCCTTTTTTTCTTCAATATGAAAATTTTGCAACCGTTTTAGATAATCAATCTTTTTATTTTCATGTTGTAATTTTATTTGTTTATTTGATACTTGATATGTTTTTTGTGAAAATTGTCTAAATATATATATACCACCAAATATCATTAATACAATTAATATAACACCGATTATGCGTTTCATTTTTATTTATAGAATTTATAATAATATAGACAAGAAAATAATTTTACTATTCTAATCTTTTACTTATAAATACAGGTAATTGCCATACATATACTCTGAATTAATGACATTGGTGATTTTACATTTAGTGAATATAAATTTTTTGATATTTTACCAAATATCAATAATTCGTTTTCATTATCATCTAGAAAAATTGTATTTTTAACAGATGCTTCTTTTACTAATCCACTGAAATTTAAAACATATGCACTAACTTCATCGTTCCAAATAGGAGTTTTATTTTGTATATTAATTATGTCATTTGTATTTATTGTATTTAAAACAACAGATGTTTGTTTCATATTATCATGCACCCAATTTTGAAACCATTGTTTCATACTTGATTTTTCGTTTTTTATTTCTCGTTTTTGTGTTGCCAAATATAATGTTTTTTGTTTTAGTATTTTACATAATTTTGATACATTTGTAACTAATGTAAATTTTTCAAACATAGAATCAGTTTCTATAACACCTATTAAAATACCATTTTTTGCAGTATTATTGAAATTTATACCCACAAATTCATTTACTAAATTTTCTAAGTCTTTATTTAAATAATCTTGTAAATTAATATAAGTATAATTCAAATATATTGAAATTTTTTTCTTTGTATTATAAAAAGATGACGTTTCAACAAAATACATTATTATCTTATTAGTTTCTTGGCAAATCATTTTATAAATATGTTGTCCAAATTTACTTTTTTCCCTCATAATATGAAAATGAAAAAAATCATTTTCAAAGTTTTGTCCAAGAGGATAATAAACAAATTTTATTAAATCTTTTGATAAATTTTTAATAAAATTTAGGTCACGCAATGGTGAAATTTGCGGTTTCATATTATTTATATTCATTTCATTACAAATCTATTTTAATAATTAATTATTTCATTTTCCCAAATATCTGATGGTTTGCTAGGAGTTCCCTCGATTTCTTTTCCATTTATGTAATAAATAGGAATATATCTCCATTGAAATTTACCCATCATACCAGTAATTTTTATTTTAGTTCCCATTGTTCCCCAATTTTCATGAAATTTATTTCCAAATTCAGAAATACATATGTAATTTTTATTTAAACTTAATTGTGTTAAACGAGAACGATACCAATTAGTATCAATACTTAAACATTTTTCTTCAATAATATATCGTGAAACGTCTTCTAACGGCTTCCATTTTAATTTAACATCATCTAATTTAGTATTGTCATTTACGAAAAATCCATTTTTAATTGTCATAATTGTTGGTTTAGGATGTGCTATTATAGAAATTTTTTTATTAAAAATAGGAAGATTTTTTTCTTTTTTTTGTTCCGGTTCTACTTTAGGTTCTTGTTTACGAATAGAAATATTTTTTTCTATTTTGTCTTCTAATTGAGTTAATCTTTTTTCAACATCATATAATTTTTTCATAATTGGCTCTATCATAAAATATCTTATATCATTACAACTTTTATCCATAATTATAATATTATATTATAACTATATAAATTAATAATCAATCAATATTACTTATTAAATTATTTCATTACTTCCCACATAATCAGATGAACTAGATTCAGTAGAACTAGATTCAGTAGAAGTATCACTATCACTATTTTCATAACCGGATGAACTCGAATTACTATCACTATCGCTATCACTATCGCTATCGCTATCGCTATCGCTATCGCTATCACTATTCCAATTATGTTCTGATCCAGAAATTTCTATTTCACACTCACATCTTTGAGATTCTTCAAAAAGTTCTTTACATCTTTGACAAAAATATTCATTATCTCGTAAATGACTAAAATAAGAAGTAATAGCACTAAATTTTGATAAATTTTTTGTAATAAATTTATATAAGTAATCTATGTGCATGTAATTTATAAAAATTCCAAGTTCATTGTTAATATATTCTTGGAATCCAGCAGCATTGTCTTTATACCCATTTAAAATAGTTCTTCTGTAATATTTTGTATATCTAAATATTGATGATTGAATAGCAAATTGAAATGCTTTATAAGTATCTTCGTTCTCTATGATTAAATCATTATAAGAACCAAACCACAAAATAATATCATGTTCATATATGATTAATTTATAAAACTTATAATCTCGTCCTGTACCAAGAAGTGAAATAAATTTCCATATTTCAGGTATTTCAGAATATTTTACTTCTTCAAATTTAGATAAATATGACAAGATAATATTTGTGGGTAAATAACCAATATTTATATATTTTTCTTGAATTGTTTTTTCTAGAATATTTCGTATATTCATATAAAAAATATCTTTATATGCTAATATATAAAATCAATTTTGATTAAAATTGATTTTATTTAATCATAGTCAAAATAAAATATGACGGAAAATATTAATAACATTACCATACGATATGGAACTCTTTTAAATGAATTATCATTTAAATTTTTCGATATAAATGAAGAAATTAATTATAATTCTGATATACATTTACGACATTCAATAAAAAATTTAGAAAATAATTTAGGAGATGAATATAAAATTATTATTGTACAAAATTATGCTAATAAATGGATTAATAGAATTGTTGAATTACAAAAACAAAATCATATTGATAAATCTGACGATAGAATTGATAATCTTATGAAAAAAATGAAACAATTAAAAAATAATCCTGATATTGTGGTTGCAAATTCAATCTTAAATAAACAGGAAACTAATTTTACAAAAATATTTTAATCATCATATAAAATATTTCTTTTATTTTTTTTGACATGTTTAACATAATAATTTGGTATCTTTGAACGTTTTTTAGCTGGGAAATTCATTAAATAAAATGCTTTATATTGGATATCGTTTTCTTCTAGTAATACATGATATCTTTGAATTTGATCAAATGTTTTTTCTGATGGTTTATATTTTCCTAAAAAGGATTTTAGATTTGGTTTAAAACTCAATTTATATGATTCATTAATTTTACATTCAATTATAATAACTCCATTGGAGCCTTCAACATATAAATCTAAATAATTATAAAATTTGCCATCATCTTTTGTATGAATATGATTATAGTATCCATGTTTTTTATATCCAAGATGACCTCCATATAATAGAAATTTAAGAGGATATTCTTTAGTAACTTTTAAATTAAAATGTTTTTCTAGAAAAACGTGTAATCCACCTTGATAATGTGATTCACTTAATCTTGGACCCATATCAGTGTAAACTCTTCTAAGAGCAGTTCTTAGTTGCTCAATTGTTGGTAATTTTCCAAGAGTTCTTTTCCTTTTTTTTCTTGGAGGTTCAGTAATAATTAGAGGTTCAGTAATAATTAGAGGTTCAGTAATAACGATATTATCATCAATTATACTAATTTCTTCATCATCATTATCAATTTCATTAAAACTTCTTTTTCGTGAAACTTTTTTCTGTTCTACTTTCTACTTTCTGTTCTACTTTCTGTTCTACTTTCTGTTCTACTTTCTGTTCTACTTTCTGTTCTACTTTCTGTTCTACTTTCGATTCTACAAATAGATTTGTAATGGTATAATTATTGTCATTATTCATTTGTATATATATATTATACTAGAAAGAATATTTCTAACTTATAAATATTTTGTGACATTCAATTTTAAATAAATATAAAATCGATAATATTTTATGTTATTTAATATAAAATACACAAATTAACCATATTTATGACAAAAGAGAGGACTAACACATTATATCCTAAAAATTTAAAAAATAAAACAGAATTACGTGAATTCGTAAAAAATGTTTTACTTAATTTAGATTTTCCATCTTATGAAAATAATGTTAAATATTTGTTACATCAATCATTGATACCAAAAGATATAACTGGAATAATTTCTGAATTTGTTTTTTGTAACAAGAACCAATGGAATGATGCCATGGAAGAATGTATTAAAATGTATTCGCAAGATTTACAAGATTTAGACTTCTTTATTGATAAATTAAATCATAATCGTAAAAAATATTTTTTACATGATTTAGAAAGATTGCGACAAGAAACAATAAAGGATATGAAAGAGTCATATTGTCATCCGATTTATTCAAATTATCATCATATTATTGATAAATTAAATATGTATATCCACGTGTTAAAAATAGATATTTTAGACATGTCATATAGAACTTATTTTCCTCGGGAAATAAATTTTGATATTAAATATAAAATTGATTACGAAAAAGGAATCGATATGGAAATGTTATTTTTGTATCTTTATAATAAAGTATCTGATAATTGTAAGAAAATTTCTCCAAATTTTAAATTAAATTTAGAAGATGAAATGACAAAAATTACATGGAATTTTAATGTTCACGCACGTATAGAGAAAGAAAAAAGTATTGATGGATTAATGGCCTGTCATACAGGGGCACTTTTTGGATATTTTTTTCTAAAATTGATAGAATCAATTAGAATTGGAATGTTAAAAAAAATAAGGTGTAATTTATTGAATATAAATTTATCACTTCCACAAAGATAAAAATTTTTAATCAGGGACTGATTTAAAAACATTTTAAAAGTAAATTTGTTTTAAAATATAAAAGTTACCAGTCTTCTTCTTCTTCTTCGTCTGCCCATGCATCTACTATAAAATCCACAACATTAAATCCAGGAAAATTATGTCCTTGCATTTGCCCATCCCATCGTAAAATATATCTATCAGCAGTATGCCAGACTTCAACATTCCAACTTCCATCTCCATTTTGATGTAAATCGTCTAAATTGCAGAATACAGCATCTGGTTGCCCCCCAATTATTCCCACTTGAGTTCGTGCATGATTAATTAAATCATCATTCGTAGGTGCCAGAAATTCGGCAATCATGTTTCCAATAATAGTATTTGGTGCAAAATGGCGTGATTGATAATGATAATAATAAGTCATTTTATTATTTCTAATCAATAATCTTACATACCCTCTAAATAAATCGATTTTAATTTTTTTCTAATCAATAAATATATAATGAATTATTTAGCATATATTGCTTTACATATATTAACACTTTTTCATTCGTTAATTTGGATTTTTTTTATATTTGGTTGTCTTTTTTCAAAAACAATTGCTAAGTTAAATCTATTTATAATTTTACCTTTTATTTACTTTTCATATATAAATAATCAACATCCATTTGTGATACTTAAATTAATCTTGTTAAGAAAATATTATAAAGATTTACCAGATGTTCCAGTTGATTTTGATGAAAAAGATTTTAATCAAACTGAATATGAAGATGCTCTCATACAATTAAAAATTTTAGAGGATAATTTATCATCACAAAATAAATTGACTTCAGAAGAAAAGAGAAATATACTAGTTTATTACCAAAAATTAGAAAAATTATATGTATTACCACATTATTTTAATTTATTAAAAATACATTTTGATGGTTCATTCCAAAATCCTTTAACTCCTCAAGGACTATTAATATTAGGAGCTATTTTGAGTGCATATACAATGTCAAATAAAAGTCCAATAACTATTGTTAAAAATATTTTATCAAAATTATTTTAGGACTGGTTTAAATATATATTATATTTATTCATATGCAGTATATAGCCTTTTAATTACAAAAGGATTTGCTATATTTGGCATGTAAATAATAGATTTATGTCCAAACGTAATCGCATCATGTCGTTGTGCTAGAATTCTTTTTTTTTGAGAAACCATAGCATAATTCATGAAACTATCTTTATTATCAAGGATAGGATCTATTTCCTGTGCCCATTTTTGTCCTTGAATATTTCCCAATACTAAATCTTTGAATAATTTATCTTTTTGTAAATCATTCAAAAAAGCAAAATCATAAATTTCTTCTAAAATGACAGTAGGTAAATTTCTAATGCTCAGAATGAATTGAGATTTGTTCATATTGTTATGTGTTTTGTAGTTTAATTTTAACTTATGTAATCATACAAAAAATCAATTTTAATTTAATTGAAATAAAAATTTTGATCTTCCTCATTTCTATTATTACGGAAATGATTTATACTATTATTTGAACCATGATTTATTCGGAATGGTCCAAATATATGATATCTATCAAGATGAAGTCTATCGTGATGAGTAAAATAATTAACTGCTCTTATTCTACTAGTAAATATACCAAGAATCTCAAAATTTAAATCATTTATAGGAAGTACTGGTTGTCTAGGAAATATTGGTTGTCGTGGAAATATTGGTGGTGACATTGGTGGTGATATTGGAGAATCCGGAGAACGTGGTCTTGGATTAGAATCAAAAAGTGGAGAACGTTCAGGTGGATATGACCTAGGCATAATATCAGGATGTTGTATAAACGGTTCTCGCGAGATATTTACTCTAACTAAAACGTAATATTGTGACATATTAAAATAATAATTAAAAATAGAATATTATTCTTAATTATTATTGGACTTGTAATTTTTATTTATCAATATTATTTATTTACAATCAGTTTACGAATATCTTTCCCTTTACAAGAATGAGTTGCTTCAATATATGCCTGATTTGTTTTTTGTACAATGAGTGAGAATTCATCAAAAATACATTTCTGTATATCATCATTGATTTCATTTTGAAATTCAAAATGTAAAATATCACCCTCTAATTTATCAAATTCAATTTCTTTTTTTTCACTAGGCATGAAAATAAATTTCGGATTTTCTAATACAAAACTCTGTTCATTATACATTCTGTCTATACTAATAGATTTACCAGTTAAGATATTATTTAAAATTTTTGTTGTAGTTCTTGTTGGAGTTCCCTCACCTTCTAATAAAAAAACTAATCCCATCCATATATCACCCATTGGCATTACATGTTCTATTCCATATCTTCCAACACAAAGTTGGTAATTGCTTAAAAATGTATTAACCAATTCTATCAAAAAGAAAGAATTCTTACCATAAATCATTGGTATTGATAACCATTGATCTTTTTCATCAAAGTGGTGAAAAATTTTGCCAAAAGATACATAAAATAAATATTTATCATTACTATCTAAATTTGAATCTAATAATTTATCAAAAAAAGGAGTAGGTATATTACGCCAATCATTATGATAAGTAGAAACTAAATGACAAATTGTTAATGGAATATTATTATCATTTTTTAATGTTTTATATACAACATTACTCGATTTAGAATGATACAAATTAAATTCAAAATTAAAGAATTTTTTCATTATTAAATATCCTTCAGAATCATATTCTGAATTAATTTTTTCTGCTAATTTATCAGAAACATATTCATTATCATAAAAACGATTATGACTTGTTAAGTAAATACCGTTTGTAAAAATTAATATCATTTTAATTAAAACTATTTGTTATTTAATTAAAATAAATTAATATCGATTTTAATTTTAAATATAACGATACAACTGATATTAACTTTGTCAGTCCCATTTCTTTTTCATTTTAAATTTAAATTAATTATTAGGAATACAGACATTAGTATTAGTTCCCTCTGTTCCACGTTCAACTACATAATTTTGTGGTTGAGCATAATTTGGTGATTGTGGTTGAAATTGTTGTTGTTGCGGTTGATATTGTTGTTGTTGCGGTTGATATTGTTGTCGCGGTTGATATTGTTGTTGTTGTCGCGGTTGAAATTGTTGTTGTTGTCGCGGTTGAAATTGTTGTTGCATTGGCATTGGTACAATTCTTTGTGGTTGTGGTTGTAATTCTATACCTTGAACAGGTCTTTGTTGTTCATTAGAACTTCCCTTATTACAACACCGTAAAGGTTTACAGCATTCACAGCAATGGATACAGCAACATATACAAGATATAATTAAAAGAATTATGACAATAATTATGACAATAATTACAATCGTTTCTATGTGATTATCTTTACAACACGCTCTATCATATTTTTTCATGTTTTCTTCCTCAGAATCATAATCGTTAACATTAAATTCGTTTTCATCTTTAGAATCATCATAACTACGTCCAGACGTATATTCTGTTTCTCCAATTTTGCATGAATCAGCAGCTTCATTGTATTTAACTTCAGCATATGGGTGTGAAAGTGTATCTCTAATAAACTTACAGGTGTAAGTAGATTCAGAATTTCCCCCATTACCATAATTATCATATAAATATTCTTTATATTCATCTGATAGAGATGAAATTAAACAATTAGTATAATATGATGACGAATCCTCTGTCATGTCAGTGCCATATTGACACCAACAATCAGCACCATAAGAGGTATCGATATAATATGCCATATTAGCTATAGTGGCTGAAGGACATTCTGTTAAAACTAAATGAACACATTCATCGCGTGATGTAACCATACCAGCAAGATGTTCTTGATTAGTATTGAAATTATTTTGAACCCAAACGCAATTCTCATCATCATCATCATCATGATCTGCGTGGGAAATAGTAGCAAGTAGTATTAAAGGAAAAATAAAAAAAATAGTTTTCATTTTAATATGTAAAATTCTTTTTTAGTTTGATAAGTAATTAATATGCAAAATCGTTTTTAATTTTGTGTATCTTTAAAAATTTAAAAATTAATTAATTGTTATTGTTATATCAAGGGTAAAACTCGATTTTTATTTTCGTTTATTTTTCGTTTTTTAGTAGGTGGCTCGGATAAAATATCGTCTTCAATTAATGTAATTGTTTCACCAATTATAATTGTTTCAGTTATTTTATTTGTTTGTCCTGCTTCTTCGGTATTATTTGTTTCTATTTCATTAAAATTTCTTTTTTGTCCAATTAAATTAACTTTTTTAGTTAAATTTAACATATCGTCATTTTGTTTAATTAATAATGATTGTATATTATTTAATTTGTTTTCAATATTTCTATTTGTTAATTTATTTTCAATAGTTACAGATTTAATGATATTCATAGCAGAATCTAAATCAATATAAATAGTATCTTTATCAACTATTTTTACATTTTTGCGACTATAATCTTCTTTAATATGTTTAATAATGCTACTAAAAATAATTACACATTTTTTTGTATACAACCATGTAGGTATTCTTGGTCCAAAACCCCGCGTATAAACATAGAAATTATCAGCATCAAGGTATTTAAAAATATTATAATATATTAAAAACGTGTCCCAACCTTTTTTCATTTGATTTATAAAATATTGAATTACCATTTTTTCTCTGTAATTATATTCTCTTTTAGATAAACAAAATGGACCACCTCGTACCATATCAATACCCTTTTCGTCCATTCTTTGTAAAGTTAAAAACATTTCATAAGCGATTTCATAACCATGTTTTTCATGAATTTTACATTCTAAAATATTATTTTTTATCTTTATACCATATTTTTTAACATATTTTGCTGAATTATCAGATTTAGTAACATGTTTCCAAAGTCTTTCTGGTAAGTTATGAACTTTTTTTTTATAATGCGTAAATCCGATATACGTTCTTTTTTTACGTAAAGATAATTCATATACATATCTCTTACCGAGTATTAATTCTTGTTCAATTTTTACTTTATTGATATCAATCATTTTTATATATTTTTATCATAATATACTTATTACTTTTTCAGAGTATATAAAATAGATTGCTAAATTGGAGTATTGTTATGTGAAAAATGAATAGTATTTTCTGCATCTTGATAACCAAATAATTTCCAACCATATTCATCACCATTAATTGAATCATAACAACTAAAAATTTTAATAAACTTATAGTCGTAATTATGACGATAATATCTTTTAGAAAAAGTATTAATATTTCGTTCTTTTAAAAATTTATATAATGATTTTGGAAATGTATTATTAATACGATTATAATAAGATTCAATGGGAATAAAATTTTCATTAGGTAGTGAATATTTAATTTTTTTACAATAATTTACTGGAGTATCACACCCCCAATCTAATACATAGGTCATTGTTCTATTTAAATTTTGTGGTCGTTGCTGTTTTTGATAAGGGTTTCGATAATGTGATTTTATAATTCTTGGAGCATTTAGTATATCATAAATTTTAATACCTTTAATATCACTATATTTGACTGTTAAAAATGCTATCTTTTCTTTTTTATTAAGAAAAAATAATTGTTTTTTATAAAATATAACTAATTTTAAATTATCATCAAATTCCATTGAATGGAATTTATCACACATCCCAAATGGTAATAGTAAACCACAAGTAATTACTGAAAAAAATTTTAATACTCTTTTTTTAACATTATATCCAATATACTTGAATACATATTTATTATCTGATGATGTAATGAATTTAAAATTAGGAAATAATTCGTTTAATTCTTCATTGGTTAATGACATTATAATAATTTATTATTTTATCAATTTAATTTGATTAGTTTAAATTTAATCAATTTTAATTCATTCTAAACCATCTAATATTTGAAGGATATTATAAATTATATATTAAGAATATTAAATTAAAAAAAAATATAAAATGAGTTTAATATCAAGAATAAAAGAACTTTTTTCTAGACCAAGAACTACTGTTATTTTTGTAGATACCATTGAAGATGTTATAGAACAATATGGAATGAATAGAAATAATAATCATATTATTATTTTTACTAATTTAAATCCTCAAGAAGATATCTGTCCAATTTGTCGTGACCAAATGATTATAGAAGTAATATCAACAGAATGTAATCATAAATTTCATAAAGATTGTTTAACATCATGGATACGAGCAAGTCGTAGATGTCAATGTCCAATGTGTAATCAAAATTTATACATTCAATAAATTGATTAAATCGCATTCTTTATTTTTGTATGCCTTATTAATGGTATCTTCAAATTGATTAAATTGAAGATTGATATCTTCAATTAATATTTTTTCTTTTTCTTTTTCTATTATTTCAACACTTTTTTTAGCATTAATTACATATTCTGACAAAATATTTCCTTTAGAATTTACATATAAATTAACAAATGTGGTTATATCTTCTTTCCTAGTTTTTTTTATAACGGTTGTTTCAAAAATATCTGAATATTTTTCTTCTATTTCATACATTTTTTGTTTGATTTCTGCTTGTCCAATTTTGGTTTGAAGTTTTCTTCTTCTACGAGGGAGTAAAGATGTATTATTTAATTGTTTAGTTAAATTATCAATATTGTATTCTTCATTTAGTTCAGATAATAATCTTCGTTTATGTAAAACTCTATTTTTTTCAAAAATGTCAAAAGCAAAATTATATATATAAATTAAAT
>JYMV01046973.1_pt1 | contig 12133 bp, 11 predicted proteins | sample 338911 | NCBI WGS metagenome assembly JYMV01 (sample SAMN03354496, study PRJNA234377) | hydrothermal vent metagenome | biome: Deep sea; feature: Hydrothermal plumes at the Eastern Lau Spreading Center, Western Pacific Ocean; material: Seawater | place: Tonga | collected 2009 | depth 2000 m m | reverse complement strand
AAATCGGGGTCCGCATTCTGGATCAGAATGGCCGTGTCCTCGCCCTCTCGAAACACACGAATGGCGCCGGTTTCAGGATCCTCGCGCAACGTCAAGGTCTCCGCGTAAGACGACGCGCACGTTCCCATTAGAAGGGCAAAATAGACGGACCAATGTTTGAGATTCATAAGCGTTCCTGCTTCGCAAAGCAAAACAGATGTTTGTCGCTACGTAGGTAGATGGCGTCGCCGACGATGGCTGGCGAGGCATGGAACTTCTCGTCCACTTCGTTGATCGCCAGCACTTTGACTTCCTTGCCGCGCTGAAGAACGACCGTTCTGCCTGCCTCGCTGAGCAGGTAGATGCGGTCCGCCGCGCCGACGGGCGAGGAGGTGAAGTTGAGGATCCCGGGCAGGCGTTCTTTCAGGTAGTGCTGCTCTCCATCAACGGCGCCGAGACAAGAGAAGAAACTCTGGTCTTCCAGCAGATAAAGTTCGTCGCCCCAGAGCATTGGGCATGGCACGTAGGGCGCGCCGCGAGTGAGTGACCAGACCACGTGCTCGCCGCCGGTCAAGTCGCCACGCTGTCCGAGCGCGATCGCGTCGAGCGTATCCTTCCGAAAACCGCTGGCGGCGAAAACCAGGCCATGGCCGACCGCCGGCATGGGAATGGCGCCCACGCTTTGCTCGCCACATTCCCAGAGCAACTCGCCGGTGGCCAAGTCGTACGATCTTACTTTCTCTCCGTTGAGAACCACCTGGCGACGACCCGCGTGGGTGAAGATGCTCGGCGTGCTCCAGTTGGACTCCTCATCTCGATCCTGCTTCCAGATTTCCTCACCGGTCCTTTTGTCGATCGCCACCACGTACGATTGCCCCTCCGTATCGACGGGAATCACCAGCGTATTTCCAAAAAGCGCCGGCGAACTGCCTTCGCCCACCCCGTACTTGATGGGCTGCGCCTCGAATTCATTTTTCCACACAAATCGGCCCTCGTGGTCGTAGCAATGGAGCCCGAACGAACCGAAATAGGCGTAGATGTGCTGGCCGTCCGTCACCGGTGATTCCGATGCAAATCCAGCCTTGCGATGATGCCCCTGGTGCGGCATGGCCTCTTGAATGGTCCTGCTCCAGAGCAGCTTGCCGGTGATTCGGTTGAGGCACACGATCGCGAACCTCTGCGCTTTCCACGAACCGATCGCGTCGCGATGCTGTTTCATTTTCTCGATCCCGGCGGGAATGACATCCGGAATGGGCATCTTCTTGTCGAGGGGGATCGCGGTCAGCAGAAAAATCCGGTCGCCCCAGACAACCGGAGACCCCCAGCCGGCACCCTCGATAGGCGTCTTCCAGCGCAAGTTTTCCGTCTCGCTCCAAGTGATCGGCGGATCTGCATGCGGCGCCACGCCGTTCCAAGTCGGCCCGCGCCATTGCGGCCAGTATTTCATGGCCTCGTCCGCCATGAGCCGTGTGGAAACCAGCGCCACCAACAGCACGACCGCGATTGTTGTGATTAGTATTTGTTTCACTTCCCTTCAGCTATCAATTCTTTACCCATCTTGACTCCGTGTTTGCGGATGAGGTCGTTGGTTTTGCATTCGGATTATAAGCGGGATTGGACTGTGGAAGAAGGACGTTTATTTTTCCAGCGGAAGGTTTCGCCTTCGAGGATCAGGTCGCGTTTTGACTTTCGCTTGGGGACGGGTTTGGCAAAGTTTTTTGGAGCTTTCCCGGCAAGGTGTTTCTTGATCTCTACGTATTTTGGCTGCTCGGCCAAGTTGCGCCACTCGTTAGGGTCCTTTTGCACGTTATAGAGCTCCTCGCTGCCGTCCTTGTAGCGAATGTATCGCCATTGGGGCAGGTAGACCTCGCGATCCTTGGCATTGTTCGGGTCGGCGAGGGTGGCTGCTATCGATGTGCCCTCGAGGGTGTGCGGGGTCTTTGGCAGGTCGCATAGCTCGACGAAGGTGGGGTACATGTCGATGAGGCTGACGGTGACGTCGGAGGTGGCTCCCTTGGCCACTCCCGGCCCGGCCCAGACGAAGGGGACGTTTGAGGTGCGTTCCCAGAGGGTGTGCTTGCCCCAATCACCTTTCTCTCCGTGGTGGTAGCCGTGGTCGGACCAGAGGACGATGATGGTGTTGTCAGCGTAAGGGCCGGCGTCGAGGGCGTCCAAGACGCGTCCGATTTGGGCATCGGCGTAGCTCATGCAGGCCAGATAACCATGAAGAGCTTCTTGCACGGCTCCGAGCTTGACCAGGCGTTGGTGGATTCTCGATCGGTTGATCTTTTGCCGCCTGATGTTCTCGGGCAGGTCGTCGAGGTCGTCCGCCTTATAGGGCGGCAGCTTGATCTCGTTTCGCTTGTAGAGGTCAAAATATTTTTGCGGGCAGTAGTTGGGGAAGTGCGGGGCGTAGAGACCCATCGCCAAGAAGAAAGGTTCGTCGTATTTTTCTCCCAACCGCTCGACCGCCCACTTGGCCCGTATGCTGTCGGCAAGGTCTTTTTCACGGTTGTTCGGGACGGGGCCGAACTCCATGAATCCGCCGTTGCTTTTCGGCGCTCCCGGGGTGCGGCGGTAAGTGCCGTAGGGTCTCGGGTTGGGGAAGGGAACCTCCTCCGACCAGGAGTCCATCGGAAATCCTGTTTCCCTTTGACGCTTGGTGCGAACGTAGAACTCGTCCCAACCGCGCAGGTCGACGTTTCCGGCGGGATGGTGGAAGAGCTTGCCCGCCCCCATGGTACGGTAACCGGCTTTCTTGAAGCTGCTCTGGAGGGAACGAATCTTCGGATGATCGACGAAGTAGAGGGCGGTATCGTAGCAACCTGTGGTGGAAGCGAACTGGCCCGAGAAAATGGTAGCTCGTGAAGGGGCGCAGAATACGCCGGCAGTATGGGCGTTGGTGAAGTTGACGCCGCGCTTGGCCAAGCGATCGATATTGGGGGTGATGGCGGCGGGTGTTGTGTTGTGGCACCCGATCCAGTCGTTCATGTCGTCGACCGCAATGAAGAGCACGTTGGGTCTGGCTGCAGACGCCGCCTGAGCCAGGCCAACCGCCAGTAGGAGGACGAGGCTCAGCAGGATTCGAAGGGGGTTTTGCATGATGCTACTTCTTTTCGTCACCAGCCAGTTGGCGGCGGCCTGCGAACGGCCCGTAGGGCAAGCGATCTTCGTAGGCTTTGGTGGTCTTGTATGCCTCGGGATCGAAGTCCGGATTCACCTTCGGCATGCGCGCGCCGACTTCTTTGAAATAACGCATCATCTCGCCGAAGAGCTGCCGGTGACGTTCAGGATGCTTGGCGGCAAGGTTGGTGGTTTCGGCTTCGTCCTTGGCGAGGTCGAACAGCATCGGGACATCCTCGTGGCCGTAAAAGTGAATGACCTTGTGTGTGCCCGATACAATGGCCGAGTGAGGCATCGAGGTACGATTGTGCGGGTAGTGAAAATATAGGTAGCGGTTTAAGAAGTCCTCACTTGGTTTCTTACCGCGCAGGCAGCCGGCGAGGGAGACGCCGTCGATGTTTTTTAGCTTGCTGGGCTTGCCGCCGGCCCAATCGACAAAGGTGGGCAGGAGATCGTAGTTCACCACGTTGCCCTCAAACACGGCGCCCGCCTTGATGCCGGGGCCGCGGACAATCATCGGCACACGAATGCCGCCCTGCCACACCCACCATTTGCGGGCGTGCATCGGCTGGGTGAGGCTCGGATCCAGCTTGAGTTCCTTGTGGCGGTAGCCGTTGTCGGACATCACTACCACGTAGGTGTTGTCGGCGATGCCGTGTTCCTTGAGCTTATTGAGCACGTCGCCGATGCAGCGATCGAGGTCCTCGCCCATGCCGAGCCAGATGGCGGGGTCTTCCTTGCGGCGGATGGAGGCCTCCGTCTTGCCGGCGCGTTTGTAGTACGCCTGCACGGCCGGATGCTTCACGTATTTTTTCCGGGTGGCGGGCAGGCATTCGGAGCCGGCGTGCATGGCGTAGTGGGAAATCTGCAGGTAAAACGGCTGCTTCGCCCTGACCTGTGCGTCGATGAATTTCAATGACCGTTCCGTGACGCTGAACATCAGCTTGGGGTCGGTGAGATCGTCGGGCTGGCGAGTGACCTTGCCCACGGTGTTGCCCGGGTTGTTGTTCGTGTCGCCATCGTGTTGTGCGTAGCCTTCATCACCGGGATCACCGCGCATGTGCCATTTTCCATAATGCGCGCTTACGTAGCCGAGTGGCTTCAACGCCTCGGGGATGGTCGCCGCATCAGGATCGAGGGTCATGTCCGAGATGCAAGAGATGACCGGAAGGCCTTTGGATTTCTTGACGTTGAAATAATCCTGCCCAAGAGCATTCAGGTACACGGTGAAGCCATTTCGTGCCGATGACTGTCCGGTCTGCACGCACACTCGCGAAGGAGAGCATTGGGGCGATGCGTAGGCATTGCGGAATTTTATGCCCTCCCGGGCCAGCCTTTCGAGATTCGGCATCTTAAGGACGGGCATTCGCGAATTCTCCTTAGCGTCATCCATCGCTACCGGAGACCCGTTCCACGCCCAGTCATCAATAAACAGAAAGACAATATTGGGTCGCTCTTCATTCGCTGCTTGGGCGGTGTTTCCCAAAAAAGCGAGAAAACTATTCTTCCTCAATTTGAATCCTATAGAACGCGCTGTCTTTTAATTCTGCTTTTAACTCCAAGGTCAATTCTTGCGGCCATTGATATTCGATTGGCAACGGTTCTGATAATGGAACTTTCCGCCAATTCTTTAAATCTATTGATTCCATAATTACCAGTTTTGGGACTTGAAAAAATGGCAGATAATCCAATGTATCAAAATCCAATAGATTTGTTTCTGGATTAAAAACTCCCATGATTTCCACTAAGTAACCTAACACTGATGCTTCAATTTCATATGTATCAGATTGAAACTCTAATCCAAATTTCTTTGCAAAAGCCTCTGGGGTATATATTTCATATTGCCCAGTCGTTTCATCAAAAGACTTCAGGTTCCCGTCGTCGTTAATCGACCAAGTTTTAATCCCAATTCCTCCATATTTTTCTATATACCGATCCAGGACATGTTTTGCAGAGTCTCCAATCACTTTATAGTTACCCATAAACATCATGTCAGTTTGGCGCCATTCCATAACTCCCTTTTCTTCAAACCAGATTTCGTGAGGTGTATCTGGCGACCCTATCCACGGTTGGGGGAATTTCTTTATGGATTCATACCTTGTTTTTTCCCACCTAAATGGCTCGTGAAAGTTAACAGAGATTTTAACCTCACCGTCTTCAAATGAAAGATCGACTATCTCAGGACTTGAACCTTTTTCAATGGGGCCTCCAACAAGTGGTAAGCTTTGTATTCCTAAAATTGCCCCAATTAGAATTAGAACTTTTTTTGTTATCCTTTTACGTTTCATTTTCCTTCAGCTTTCAATTCTACACTCGTCTTGGCTCCGTTTTTGCGCAGGAGGTCAATGATTTCTGCGAGGTCAAAATTGATGGCGATATCAAGCGGAGTATCGGAGACTTTTTCCTGATTCTCACCTTGGCCGAAGAGTTTGTTATGGATAGTTGTGTCCGCGCCGCTCTTCAGTAAGTGCTCGACAACCTCAACGTGCTCCTGGCCAACGGCGACGTGCAATGCCGTCCAGCCGTTGTCGCTTTGGGCATTCAAATCCGCCCGCTGCTGAACCAAATAGGCGATAATCTCCTGTTTGCCGTGATAGGCGGCGTGGATCAGTGGCGTGTTCCCCCACTTGGCGTCCTTTAGGTTGACATCCGTTCCGGCAGCCAAGTGTTGTTTGATGGCTACAGTGTTACCTGCCTTGGCAGCATCATGAATTGAGATCTCTGGTGATTGGACTATACCTTGCTGAGTCGTCCCACACCCCACCAACAGCACGGTTGCGATTGTTTTGAGGAGGAGGTGTTTCATTCCCCTTCAGCTTTCAATTCTTTACCCGTCTTGCCGCCGTGTTTGCGGAGGAGTGCGACGCGGCGGATCATTTTAGGCAGAGAAGGGTTAATCTGCAACTACACTTGAAGAATCATCCGTTTTATTTTTCTTCTTTTGTGTAGAATACATTGAAGCACCTATGGCGACACCTATAGCAATTCCTGCTCCAAGCATATTAGCTGGTTGTTTCTTCATTTTATCTCGTTATTTTTAAAGCGTTTGCCCGTTACTTGAGTTCTGATTCCATTATGCACTTAGGTCAGAATACGCTAATTATTCCTTATCAGCAAGTTTTTTGGTTTTATCGCCATTTATTTCCCTTCCGCTTTCAATTCTTCACCCGTCTTGGCTCCGTGTTTGCGGAGGAGGTCGGCGATTTCTTTGTTATTTGTTTCTTCGGCCCAATCTAGTGGTGTTTCGCCATTAACATCTTTCTTATTCACATCCGCGCCCTTGGCGATTAGCAGTTCGATGATTTCATTGGGACCATCCAAAGCCGCAAAATGCAAGGGAGTCCGTCCTAAACCTAAATTACCATTATCATTCGCTGCATTCACATCCGCACCTTCAGAGATGAGAAGTTCAGAGACTTCCTTTTTGCCGTTCTGAACGGACAAATGCAAAGGAGTCCATCCACCACCACCCTTCGCATTCACATCCGTGCCAACGGCCAAGTGCTGTTTGATGGCTTCAATGTTTCCGTCATAGGCAGCTTTTTGAATTGAGATGTCGAGTGCTTCAGGTTTGCGTGACGGTTGTTGCGGTTGCGCGCCTTCTGCAACTGGTTTAGCGGGTTCAACATCTGACGACTGGTGGAGTGTGCCACACCCCACCAACAGCACGGCTGCAATTGTTGTGATTAGGAGGTGTTTCATGGTCAACATTGATTGTGGTTACTCAACCACCCTCACCCGGTAGAAGATCTGCGGGAAGATCTGCTCTCTCTCTTCCTCAAACCAGATCAATCCTGTCAGCGTTGAAATTTTTTCTCTGTGGTGTGCGACTGCAGCCAGGTCACGTCTTTATTGTTTACAGATTCCACGTTCAATTGAAGCTTCCTGCCCCTGACAAGCTTGGGCGTAGTCCTCCAATCCAACCACTTCCTGATCTCCGCGTGCCCGTCGGCGAACGCCAAGCCCGCGGCGCGATTGTGGTAACTAGCCGGGTAATCGACAATCTTGTTCCACGAAGGCTTGTCGGGATAGCCCTTCATGTCCACCGCAAATGAACCGTCATTGATACTGTCCTCCCGTTCATCAATGAACACCCAAATATTGGCAGGATTCGACATTTGCGATGTCTGCAAAAACAGCTTGTAGCCAAGGGCCTGGTTGCCCCACCAAACCTTGCCTCCTACCCAGTTGTTGCAGGAGAGGCTACGGACACGGGGCATCACCTTGCCCTGTCTCCGGATGACACTCTTGTCTGCTGGACATTTGTAAATGCCGTGTGATTTTGAGTTGTAGGGGGCGAGTTTGCAGAACCGCCGGTCGACCAGGAAAAGCACATTGGTGTTGTCGGTGTTACCGGGATTGAAATCCAGCCAACCGGTTACCCAGGTGTAGGTGTTTACACCGCCCCGAACCCCGTCGGCGCCACCCTTGTTAGGCACAATCCCGCCGTTGTAGTCGGTGGCATACATTTGCCAGCACAGCATGACCTGCCTCTGGTTGTTCATGCACTGGATACCGTGTGCCTTTTCCTTGGCCTTGGCCAGCGCGGGTAAAAGCAACGCGGCCAAGATGGCAATGATGGCAATCACCACCAACAGTTCAATAAGAGTAAACGCCCGGCTTGGTTTCGTTTTCATTTCCCTTCAGCTTTCAATTCTTCACCCGTCTTGCCGCCGTATTTGCGGAGGGACACTCTATCCATATTTCCTACTGATAAATCTTATGCTGCTGACGCTGGAATTTCAGTAATTCCTTTAAGCCCCCAATCGCGGCCTCTCTCTTTCCATTAATGAAATCGTATGTGGCAGCAAGACGGGCATTGATGGTTTCAACCTTCCATTGCGTTGTATTTGCACCCTCCTTGACCTCCAGTTCAATTTCAATGTGGGGATTGATGAATGCATACCTTTTTACGATCCCTGTGATGGTAACCATCTTGCTCGAATCGTAATGGAGACCAAAGTTATGATGGGCGTTACAAACTGAATTACCAATTAAAAGAATCGGCAGAAAGAGAAGAGAGGCAGCCCGGTAACCATTTATTCTGGATTTGATGGGAAACATTTTAAATTGTTTTGAAAAAGGCAGCAACTTCGATTTCAACACCATCAGGTAATTATTCAGTCTTACACGTTTCCGCAGTGGAATCACCCGCAACGACCGCCGTCACAACAGGATTCAGTAACCGTGTGGCATTTGGGACACTCCATATGTGCACGAACGAATATCGGCGACTCAGTGCAACCGCAGTATTTACAGCGTGGCAGCTCAATCTTTTTGAAGGGCTTTTTCGTGGTCGGCATGGCATCGAGCAGGTTAGCGCAAGCCCTGTCGCAATAAGACTCCACTGGCGATCATAAATTAAGTTATCAATCTTCCCTTGGGTCTGTGCTTTCTCAACTCCGCAACCCAATAAGAACCCGCTGCCAGTTCACCGTCAAGCGGTTCAAACAAACTGTTCTGTTAACTGTTGCCGCAAATGCAGCCTGCCCTGCGGCGTTCAGGTGGTGGTATAGGCTGGTTTAGTTACCAGCAGCTTTCTTTTTAAACGGCACTCTAGTCATTTTGATTTCTTTTAAATCACCGATCTCTTTACCGTTTTGCACAAGGTTTTTATGAGAAAGAATGGTTGTCTTCCTATTAGATTTACGCCTTGTTGACTGATACTTTGTATTGGTTTTATTGATTGTGTTCTCTTCAATCTTAAAATGAAGTAACTTGTTTTTTAATTCTCCAACTCCTTTTCCAGTCCAATACACCTTTCCGTCATAACCGAAAGAATGCCAATTAAGTTTCTTGCTAAGGGGATCAAGTGTAATGATACCAGTACCAAAATTGAACGGCTTTCCGTCATTCTTCAATTTGTTGTCCCAAGTAACCTGAACAGCCGTTTTATTTAGAATCCATCTGACTCGTTCGCTGCCTGTAACCATTTTCCCTTTCGCTAACCCTTCAAATCCGCCTTCTGCTTCAAATTCGTAAGTCCAATTTCCAATGAAAAGCTGCAGTCCTTTCAATGCTTCTTGAGCGGGGTGGGGATCCGGGGCTTGGGCGGTGGCGGTCTGAGTGGCAATAAAACCGAACAAAGCCATAACAACGGTGGATATGTTTAATCTCGTTTTTATTTTAGGTAAAGGAACTGGCAAGTTGATTGTCTTGTTTGTTTTAAACTGTCAAGATTGAAGTCCAGATAATCCGTAGTTTTTAAGCCGTTTTAACTGTAGCTGCTGAACAACAACCCTGCTGCGTTCAAGTGGTGTCTTGCCGCAAGTGCGAGAAACGAGATGATTTTTGTCAGTTTATTCATGTTAAGTTTTCAGGTTGAAGTGTCTTTGAACTTTGCCCGCTGTAAGGTAGCAATATCGGCGGCCTACGACTTCTACTCTTTCATCTGATTAATACTTGTAGCTTCCAACCCCATTTTCTGAAGTCTGTTTGACGCATCGGCCAGATTGGATGCGGAAATTTCACCGTGCTCCGTTGTGCCGGTTGTTGGATTGGTGGCTTCATACTCAAATTTGGGCAAATTGACAGTATCTGGTTGTGTATTTTTTGTTGGAATATGTAAACCGTCTTTTTTTACAACTGATTTCGCAGCGCGTTTGGCCAACTGATCGAGAACTGCTCGTGAATCCCGAGCGGCTCGTGAATCCCGAGCGGCCCGAGCGGCTTGAGCGGCCAGTTGGGTAGCTCTTAATGAATCACCAACATTTTTCCCGGTGCTTATATTTGTTGGTTCGGGCGGAAGATCAATAGTGATAGCTGATCCTGGAATTATTAAAAACTTTTTGCAAGCAGGGCAGTCGATTCCCGAACCAGATAGACTCTCATCGGTTTCTAAATTTTGGCCACAATGCGGGCAGTCGAAATTAATGTCTGCCATAATCCGTAAAATGGTTGCTAGATGAGTGAATTATGAGCTGCTCGGCGGGAATTGACGAGCCCAAAAACAGCCTAGAGAGTTGAAATTTCGGACTACTCGCTAGCTAACGATAAGATTGATAAGTAGCCACCCGCATCAATCCCCTGTGTAGCCGCGTTCTCGTTACGGAACTGTGGGCCGAGCAGATCATTGAAGGCATCAAAGACTGCCAAGTGGCATGCCGTTGATGATAAATCTATCTAATTATCATTCTTCTTGGGATTGGCGTTCTTCGCTTCTGTCTTCTTAGTAGTGGCCTTTGCAAACGCTTTGACGCCGCCGACCAGTGGCAACTGAATTTTTGTCGCATCCAGGTCAATTGTCAATTCGGTGCCAGGATCTGGTCGCAACGTAAATTCACGATCACTGGACATGATCATCAAGCCGATCTGTTGGCCCACAGGTATCACTTGATCATCGGGTTGCAGGTCGAATTTCATTTCGTAAAAACGCCCCGGCACCAGCGGTTCGCTTTCGGTCAGTGAACGATGGTTTTGCGGATCGGCCCAGCCGCGCGTGATGATATTGTCGGTAATCTTGGCGTTCTTGTTGCCGTTCCAAGGCAGGGAGACCAGCCAGACAGAGAGATTGGCAGTCGGTTTATTGCTGGCCAGCTTGATCGTGATTTGTGGGGTTCCCGACAGATGGACGGCTTCGGTCAATTTTTCCGTTAAATACATCAACCGATGCTCTGTCCAATCGGCCTGGGCTAGTGCCGCGCCGCTAAATGAAAAGTTATCGACTACGGTTTCGGTGCCCTGTGTTGAATTCGTTGCAATTGTCAGCTTGCCCATTTCCGGTGCACCAGCGGCAAGGTGAAAAGTGACCGGGGACGCCTCGGGGTTCGGATAATCCTCGTAGGATTTCGGTTTGTTTCTGTCGGCCCCTTCTCGGACGATCCAAACTCGCGCGTCTTTTTCGACGTTGTTTTCCTCGCCGTGAAGATATCGCGTAAACCAGCGGTTCATCAGTTTGATGGGCGGCGGTCCGCCGTGGCCACCCTGATGGTAATATGCTTGGACTGGGACGCCTTTGGCTTTGAGTGCTTGATAGATTCGGTTGCTGTGTTCAGGCATCACATTCCAATCGTTAAACGCATGCGACATCAACACCGCAGCTTTTACTGGCCCCAAGTCGTTGAGATAATCTCGACCAGCCCAAAATTTGTTGTAGTCGCCGGTTATTCGATCGATTCCACTAGCCATATCTTTATCGCGAACGTTACAGTCACAATATTCGCGTTTCTTTGGATTGCCGCTATTGATAAAGTCGTACAGCACGTCGATGTCTTCTCCCATGAAACCACCTGGAGAGCGAACCAAGCCGTTGGATCGGTAGTAGTGGTAATAGGATGTGTTTGCCGCAACCGGAATGATCGCTTCCAAACCTTCGACACCGGTTGTTGCAGCAGCTAAGCATAAGGTGCCGCTGAACGACGTACCGGTCATTCCCACCTTGCCTGTTGACCAATATGCGGTGACAGGTTGGTCGCTGTCTACCGTCGTGTATCCCGCCGCCCGACCGTTCAGCCAGTCGATCACCGCTTTGGGGGCAAGCGATTCATTATCGCCGCCGACCGTCGGACATCCTTGTGACAACCCGGTACCCGGCGAAGACGAGTGAACGACGGCAAAGCCACGAGGCACCCAATCATTGACTTGTCTTTTTGAGATGATCGGTCGCTCGCCTTTTTGTTTGACCGAGGGAGCATCCTTTCGTTTCGGCGGATCGACACCTAGTTCGTGCCTGGGGTCCCACATGAAACCATTAACCGGTTTGGCGGTGCCTGCAAAATACGGACTTGAATTATAGATCACCGGCACCTTCAAACCTTCGGTGTCAGTTTGCCGCGGACGCGTCACATCCACATGCATTCGATCCTTCTTCCCATCTCCATCGGAATCAAAGTCGGTTTCAACCCACAAGTCGTGGCGGATCCACATGTCGGGGTCTTTAAACCTAGGCACGATTTGTGTTTCCCCATCTTTAATGATGGGTGCCGCTTTTTGCGGGGATTCTTGTTGATTATCTGAACGTTTTTGTGTGAACAGCCATTTCATAAACTCCGTCTCCCCATCACAGCGATCGCTGCTGAGTTGGGTGCTGCCA
>JYMV01015473.1_pt1 | contig 12135 bp, 10 predicted proteins | sample 338911 | NCBI WGS metagenome assembly JYMV01 (sample SAMN03354496, study PRJNA234377) | hydrothermal vent metagenome | biome: Deep sea; feature: Hydrothermal plumes at the Eastern Lau Spreading Center, Western Pacific Ocean; material: Seawater | place: Tonga | collected 2009 | depth 2000 m m | reverse complement strand
TTAATTTTTTATCCAGTTTAAAGACATTAGCAATTTTCAATGCAAAATCAAAACGGTTGAGCCACTCTCCATCGCCCCAATGCGCAATACCAAATAATTCTCTATCAATTGATCTTTGAATGACGACCGCCAGTGAATCTGTCCAAGTGGGGTTATTCCATTGATCATTCACAACACTGATCTCCTTCCCTTCATTTAATGAATCTACAACCCAATTTAAAAAACTTGCCTGTGTACGCACATAGTAGTCATAAACCACATTTGCGCGAATAACGAGATTATTGTTTTGGCCATCCAATAGAGCCTTCTCACTGGCTAATTTTGATAGTCCATAAACATTAATGGGATCGGTGGTGTCATTCTCACTATAAGGTCCATTTTCTCCGTTAAATACATAGTCCGTAGAAAGATGAATGATAGGCCCTGAAAAAGAGGATGCCAGATTTTTTGTTCCGCCAACATGGACAGAGAATGCCAATTCAGTATTCGATTCACAAGCGTCCACATTAGTTAAACTTGCCAGATTGATAATCACATCCGGCTTCACAAGATCTATCACTTCCCTGCACAACATTAAATTAGTAATATCCAAAATCAGGCCAGTTTCTCCTTCTGGAATATTTAAGCCGGTATTAGTAATAAGATATTGAGATGAAAGCAAACGTGAAAGTGCCCTCCCAAGCTGACCAAATGCACCAGTAATCAAAATATGGGTCATAAATGTTCAATCATGATTTTATACTGAAGGTTTTGGCAATTAACTCCAATTGACGAAGAAAAATGGATTTATCCCTTCCTGGATGGTGCACAATTGTGTTGATATGGAATGTCTTATCGGTAGCTGCATCGTAAAAAAGATATGAACGAAAAGGTCCACCTTTTGCACTGATATCATCAGAAGATTCCCAAATTCCTGTGCACTCCCAGGATTGATAGTGGTTAAAATACATTTTTTCGATAGAAAATTTGTAATCATGAAATCGGATATTCCCATAATAAGTTTTTGGGAAATTCCACATTTGTTCACCGACAATCAATTCATCCGTCATGACATCTCCATTTTGCCAATGAATAGCAACCCACTGGAATGGAAGTTCCCGCCCCAGCCATACAAAATTTGAATCTGGTGAATTACGAATCACTTCCCATCCCCAGGGTATTTTAATTGACCAGTCATATATATTAGATAAATTTTCCTCTAGGTCGTTCCGACGGTGATTTTCAAATAAAAATCGGCTTTGTCTATCTTTGAATTGTCTTTCAAATTGACTTCGTATAAGTTCTTTTTTTGATGGCAATGCAGCCGATAACTGATTCCCATCCTGAGCATTAATAATCATAAACAGCTGATGTCTGGCGTAGAGATCCTTGGCAAGTAAAACAGGATCATTTGTTCTCATTGAATTATATTGTTCAGCAGACAACAGTTTTCTCATTAAGCGAACACCAGAATTAGATTCATTTTGACCCACCGCACCCACGACAATATAAGCTTGCCTTTTAAGATCATTGTATGATTCAGGGGGAGAATATTTGAGTTTATAAGTGGGCTCGGGCTCAGGTGTATAAATAGTATCTGAAAATACTGAATCTAAAAAATCTCCAATAATTTGTTCATCAATACTGGAACATATGACTCGAATTTCATTATCTGCACCTAGAGCTTCCCTCTTTATATCACAACTATTAATTGAAATTGTTAAAATGATTAAATGACCGAACTGCCAATTCCGAGCATATTTCATGGAGAAAATTACTGAAGTCATCCAATGATAACTATAAACGCGAAATCCATTTTAAATGAAGTTTACCTTCCATGAATCCATCTCGTTTTGAAAGTGCATATTGAACTTGAATTAATGCAGAATCGTTCAATTGGGAAAAACCGATCCCTAGTCCAATAGGTCTATAATCCAGTCCTTTTATTAACCCCGTATCTATAAAAAATTCCGTACGCCAATACTCGGATGGCTGATAGTGGAACTCAATAGTCGGTATGGAAACTGCATCAGCTCTAAACTCTTTATCGCGATATCCTCTTAATCTGTTGATACCCCCAAATCGTATTTGCCTAGCTTCAGAGACATTACCCTGATCTAGAACAATCATTTTGCCCCACAGACTAGTAACAATATTCCAATTTTCATTAAGTGAAAAATGATGATCTGCCTCGATTTCAGCTTGGATGTAAGTGATATCATCCTGTATTCCAAAGTCAGTATTAAAATTCATCAAGGATCCGTGTTTAGGTAGAAACCGGCTATTGTGGCTATTGTGATCAAACATTACTGATAATCCCTGGAAGCGAGACTTTAAATACCCGTATAGTTCACCTTTACCAGTAGGTATTATTTTGCCAGATACATAACCAAAATAGAATGATCCTAAAATATATCCCGGGATTTGTACTGCAGCTTTCGTTTTGAGATCGGTAAATAATCCATCTACGATCTCATGACTATATGACCAATCAGTCCCCAAAGTCCATCCAAATGGATGGGGCTCAAACATATGCATCCGCAATGTTTGAGATGTTGAATCCAGTTTTTGCCAATAAATGTTTAACTGACCTGCTGTTCGCCAGATATTTTCTAAATGAAAATCCATTTCACCCGTGAGATACCATGATTTATTTATATCTCGTGCGGCACTAAAGAGACCCGAAAAATGACTTTGGAAATCTGGTTTTATATCTATGAGTAATCCCAATTGTTCATTATTGTAAATACCAAGCTGATGATCTGGTATTTTTGTTAAAAAGAAATAACGGTTCCGCATCCGATAAAGTGGGGATTTGATATCTTGACCAATATCAATTAGTCTTAACGGTGAGATAATTCGATCTATCGTCCTATATTTTATAAAATCATTAGATACTACAAGCACGGTATCCAGTTTTTTTGATTCAGAATGCTGTAAATAATTCACTGTCTCAGGATTCAATTGATAAGAGATTAATTTGAATTCTGTTGTCAAGTTTTCTGAATTTCCTATTAGAGAATCGAGTTTTTGCTTTATCATAAGGCTGTCGGTCGTATTTAATTTTATTTTCTGGGTGCCAGCCAAAAGAATAGTAAAACATAAATTGAATGCCGATATCCTAGAAATATGCACGGAATTCCCCTAAAAAGGTGACCATGTTCTGATATCGCTGATTGTGAATTGTATTTAATGAAAGCACCAAGGAAATATTTCGATTAATTAAATACTGGAGCCGTGTGTGTGTTTGTAGATTTTGTCCTACAGGTAGCCCATGAAGTGCTTCAGGAGGTAAAACCATCAATTCGTTTTTTTCGCGAATGGAATTCCATTCCATTCTCAGCTGCAACCTTCCAGAAACTCCTATAAAATATCGGCCATTCAATTCTACACCCAAACCAGTTGCATCAAACGATTTTTCCTGATATTCGCCAATATCATGTCCATAATGAATCGCAGCATCCAGTTCCACATTGCGGTTTGCTTTAATAATGAAATGAACCTCATCCCAAGTACCACTAACACTACGGTTACGCAAATCAGAAAACATTGATTGAGTACGGTGTGAACGATACAATCCATTGGCTCTGAACTGGAGTAACCCGCGGCGCTTACCTGTAAACTCCAACCCAGTTTCTGATAATTGGTTCAAATCGTTACCACGAGGATCTAACCCCTGCAAATCGCTGATAATTTGTGACCAAAACCGAATATGTTGAAATGCTTTCCGGTTTCTTAAATTTATGTCTACCCTACTATTCCACCGGGAGCGGACAACTGCAGAATCGTTTAAAGATGAATTGAAGATTACGCCTGGTTCAGAAATATCACCCCGGAAATGCAATCTAGATTCTGATCTAAATTGCAGATCAGGGAAATTTTTCAGTTTTCCAAAATCGAAAATGAAGCGATGTAGTCCTTCCAATACTGTTGTAGGATTCCGGTCACCCGTAGGCACAGAATAGGCTATATATGGTCCATTTGGGTCACTGACGTAGGTATTGAAATTGTTATCATAACGATACTGTCCTAAACCAACACCTACAGAATCGTAAACAATAGATCGCTGCTCAGTAAAGGTTTCTTCAGATTCCATTTTCAATTCCCAATTAACCGGGCTAGTAGGCAATTTGAAGGAAACATGCAATCGACCTAATGTATAGTTGAGGCCGGATGACTGATCACTTCTGGTTTTTAGCCGATGTTTTACAATAAGTTTGCGGCGCCACCCGTCTCGCGCTTGGATAGAATAGTCAATAAATCCTAAGATATCTTTACTATCATGAACCCAAGCTTCCCCATTATCACCAGAAACAGATTCATCTCGTAATTGAACACCACTTTTCCAAGATGTGTTTCTATTAAGAAGATTGAGCCCGCCACCAATGATTTCGTATTTCTTAAAGTTAGGATCAGTTTCCATTTCAAGCATGATAAAAGGGTTGATGACGCCGGTATTGAAATTCAATAATCCCTTGGTGAAACTATATAAACCCTGAGGAACCTTTACACGATAATGTTCTAAGTTGGATCTTTTGAAAAATGGATGCTCAAAAGTGTGGGTGACTTTAGTTCTTTTACGCTTCTGACCAATAATATTAATCTGTGCTAGTTCTAATTTTGTACTGCTAATGTTTTCCAAGTGTAGATTTAAGGATAATTCTGTTTGACGCTCCTCATTATATCCCACTGAATCCAGATTCCAAAATCGGCGGTGACGAATACTTTTATCCCTTCCCAATGGCCTGAAATTCTTCTGCTTGTACCAATCCCCAAAACTAAATCCAAACTGCATTGAACCTATCCGAATGGAATCTGCGGTAATATATACTCTAAAAGATCCACTGCTATTCAATTCATCATCCTTATCAGAAAGACTATTTTGATCCACATTAGACCCGGCCAACGCAGCTTGCATACGCACTTTATCGCCCAAATTCCATTCGCCGCTGGCAAACAAAAGATCGTGAAATATAGGAGCTATTATAGTCTGGAAAGGACTGTAAAGGTCAACCTGAGTTTTTTGATCGGTTTCAGGAACATATTCATAATATATTTTTCCATTAAGTGAAATTTTCCGCTGGTAATCACCCTCAGTATTGTACGAGAATGAAACCTGATAACGTTCATCGGTAACTTTTTTTTCGGGATCATAAACGTAAATTGAATCATCGAGATAATAATCTCCGTTATCATCTTGGATAATCCCAGACCATTTTACTGGTTTATTGCCAGCATTGGATAATGAATCAAGTGTTGATGTATCAAAGATTGTCTTATCTACCTGGTCCCGTTCACTAAAAATCCCTCCGGTGATCTTTCCATTGCTTGATATCTCCTTTTCAAAGGCACCACCAATCATATTCCGTGAATATTGAAAATCTATATATTGATACTCGATAAATATGTCCGCGTCATCATAGATGAGTTGTCTTGGTGTAAATGTTATTTCGCCTTGGGAATAATCTATTGTATAATCATAATTCTCGCCCCTGATCATCTGCTTACCATCTAACCAAATTTTTTCAGAACCGGCTAAAATTATAATATCACGACTATTGCTTGATGATGTCAAGCCATAGGGACCTTGATTACCATCCTGACCTTTGAACTCAATCGATCTATAACGCCCTCTTGTAGTAGCGTATACAGCGGTTCCATTCCAGTTTTTAAAATTAAAGTTATTGTTTAATCCAATTAGTTTACGATTGATATTTATAAAGTTATTATGTGTATAATTGAAATCAATATCTCCAGCGTTCAGAGTAAAATCTGGATGTTGAACTGTCAAATAAACTTGCTGCAGGTCTTCAAGATTACGGGTAGTTCCTTCTGGCTGGATTGGTAAACCCTGATCACTAAGTATCCCGCTGACCATAATGTCATCTGTTAACTTACCGTTTATCTGAATACGCATACCTCCGGAAAAGTCGGACCCTCCAAATGGTGAAACATTCAATTGTCGATAAATGGTACCTGATGAGAACAGGTCAGACCCAACGTTATGTTTCACTAACGTTTTATCAGAAAAATCATCAGTTGGTTTCTGCCAAGCTAGTGAATCCAATAGCGGAAGCTGTGTCCATTTTGGTCCAACCTTAATGGGTAACCCCGTATTAAGGGTGCGATATGATATAACTGCTTTTGTGGGTGTATTTAATTGATTTTTCCAGTAAACCATCCCCTTTATGGGTTCTAGGCTGTCAGGCTTCACCCATTTCCCATCTATATAAACATTAACCGTTGCCGGTAGGATAAAAGAATCTTTTAAAAAATAAATTGAATCAGTATGGGAAAGATATAATGTATCAGATTTGAGTGTGGACTGAGCAATTATAGTCTCTACTAGAATAACCCAGATCCATACCCAATTATTTGAACTGTACATTCAAGATCAGAATATGATCTTTGGACAGAACAGCAATAGATCGATTTAGACTTTTTATATCCATGACTGGAACACTGACCCCTGGAATTTCAAGTTTTTTATCATTCAATATAGATACCCCAGCTCCGTCCTTATTAAAAACAAACCATTCATTGCGGAGAGGTACCAAATAATATGCCGCAGTTAGTCGTGTTGATACTGATTTTGTATATTGTCCAAGTCGGCTAAATAAATGAACATTTTCATCACAGGTTAATATACCTAGAGTCCCATCTTGATTTATGGCAATCTCAAGAATACAGGGATTGATATCACTAAAAATATTCAGATCGATATGAGGGTTTGGATCAAGCACGCCACGTAACACAGAAAATATACTATGATACTGACTTGAATAGAGAAAAAGTTGACCCCAGGGGTCAACAGCTGCAAGTTCCGGAAATAACCTAGGTTCCAGGTCCGATGTATGTATAAGATTCAAACGATAATCCAGTGTAATGATCTTGTTATCCAATCGATCAACAACTAAGATCCCATCAGGTGTTACTCCCATCCAAATTGGCTCAACAAAGGAATAATTCTGCCGTCCAAATCCACCGACCATTTGCAGTTCTCCCATTAGTCCTAACCCTATCAGTTGTTGAGTCATTTTATCCATCAATAGAAATCGTCCTGCAATGCTCCATTGAATCATATCTGGCTGCAGATCCAACATTTGGATTTCATCAGGGAAGGGTTTGAATTCTGTTACCTGTAGATTAATCTGGGCAAATAATCCAGAAAAAAGGCTACTATAAATGATAGTTTTATTCAGGAGAAATTTCATTTTTCGATACGGGATAAACTAAAAAATAGAGTCCAATACTAACCATTAGGACACTAATTATCTGGGCTCCGGAAAATATATCAAATAAATACATATTATTCGTTCGAATAAACTCGATCATAAAACGCTCAACACCGGCAAGAATCAGGTAAAACAAGAATAAATTACCAGTAGTTTTCACATATTTTCTGCGGTTCCATAATACTGTAAAAATCGCTATTCCTGCTAACGACTCATATATCTGCGTAGGATGAACAGGTATAATACCAGGCTCAAGTCCGGAAATATCAATCCATGGATAATGAGCCGAAAATGCCTGTGTGGTTGTTGGCGGTAAGCCATTTATGAATGAAATTCCCCAAGGCAGGCTTGTGGGCATTCCATAGTCATCACCTACTAGAAAACAACCGATCCTGCCAATAGCATATCCAAGAATCAGCAATGGTGAAACAATATCAGCAAACGTTAGCCACGGAAGTTCGTTTTTTCTCAGCACAATTGTTACACCCAGCATACCTCCCATCAAACCACCTAAGAATACCAAACCAGATCCGCTAAAGATCATACCCATGGGGTCATCTATGGTCCGTGGCAGATTTTCCAGGAGATAATACATTTTTGCGCCTAGAATGCCACCAATGGCAGCCCAAAATACAATATCCGAAGCCAATTTAGAATCATATCCCAATCGTTTTAAATCAGAATTCAGCAAGAAGTAACAGGTATAAAATGCTACCACCAGCATAAAACCGAATGAATATATCTTTATGGGGCCTATTTCAAAAAGGACAGGAAACATCAGATCTTGTTCCCGCAGTTAGGACAAAATTTGTCTTTTGCTGCAATTCGTTGACTGCAATTCAGACAAGTTTTTGTCATTAATTTTTCTTTTAACAATATCAAAATAGCAGCAATGATTATGGTTACTACAGCCAGTGCTATCAAAGGTTCCCATGTGTATAGTTTATGCCTAATAATGCTATTTTCAGGTTCAACTTCTTTTTCAACTTGTGGGACCGTGGACATCATTTCTGCCAAAAGTGCTAGAGATGTAATACCCCGTGAATTATCGTATTTTATCCAAATATCACGGGGTTCGTTCGCAGGAATTTGGCTCAATTTGACCGTATAACTTCGCATACCATGCTGATCGGATTCAACGGTTGCCTCAGATTCAGAGTGAGAGAAATTTTTTGATCCTAAGGGCTGCTGTATTTCCAATAACAGGTTGCTCACAGGAAATGAAAATATCAGATCATAGTTGAAATTCCTTCTGCCTGATCCGCTAAATGATCTTGTTTTGATCATAAAGGAATACCGATCTATTTCAGGTGGGAAATCAATCCAGCGATCCCCATTACGGACTACGATGTTCTGTGGCTCAAAATAGATCTCATTATTATTATCAGTAAAGATTCTTAGTACTGAGTCCGTAGTTGCGGGAACAGTCACTGAAAGCAGTTTACCTTTGTTGGTTGAATCGCGCTGCCCACTGATGAGTATGGTCACACCATTATAGTCATACTCAGGTATAATCGACATTCGACCACTATCCATTCCATATAAGTATGATAATAGAAAAAGTAAATATAACGAATAAGGATTATAACTCATGAATTTGTATTAATGTAAAATAGCATTCAAGAATTAATGGTCAGCTGGGTTAAAACTATTAAATCATAGATGCTATGGGCATAGGCTGTTATTCCAAAACCACGAATGAAGTATACCACACCCAATACCAATCCTGCAAAAAAACGCACGAAAAAAAGATCCATGGAAAAGAAGTCGCCATATTCACCCATAAAATGGAATGCAGAGAAAATACCAGCTGCCAGAATCATAGCAGCCCAACGTCTGACGCTCGTAGACCATTGAAAGATAAATCCCAAAACAGCAGTAAGTCCGGCAATCAGCAATACCCTAAATAAGAATTCCTCATAAATCCCTGCGCCCACCGCTAGAGTTACCTGTTGTATAATAATTTTTCCCGTAGGATTCATGAGACCGATAAGAATGTTTGAAAGAAGAAAATACAATCCTATTGCCCAGACGACACTTTCACCTACCATCAATAATAAATAATCAATGTGGACATCTGTGCTATCCCATAGTTGCTTTTGTTGTAGGTAAACAATGATGAATCCAAAAAGAAAAACTGCTCCAATACCGTATAAACCAATAACACCAAAGTGTTCTAATAATTGGCGCATAATTGCATCAGCGCCGTTACGTATGACCAAAATATCATCCTTTGAAATGAAAAAAATCCCTACTTCATAAATGATGAAAAGTGGAATTGTTAATAAAAATGAATAAAGTGGAGATCGGGACTGCGACCAGTAAGTCATGAATTTAATAGTTATAATTCAAAATCCATTAATCGTCGTCAATCTGCAGTACCGCTAATAGAGCCTCCTGTGGTATTTCAATCTTTCCGATCATTTTCATTCGTTTCTTTCCCTTCTTCTGTTTTTCCCACAATTTTCGTTTACGTGTAATATCACCACCATAGCACTTAGCAGTCACGTTTTTGCGCAAAGCTTTCACGGTAGTTCGGGCAATGATTCTATTGTTTAGTGCAGCCTGGATTACAACTTCAAACATCTGTCGGGGAATCAATTCTTTTAATTTGCTGCATAGTGCGACTCCCCGGCGATATGCATCATCCGCATGACATATTATCGAAAGCGCATCAACGGGTTCTCCATGGATGAGAATATCCAGTTTTTTAAGGTTCGCGATGGAAAATTTCTTGAATTCATAATCCAATGATGCATAGCCACGAGAAAGAGATTTCAATTTGTCATAAAAATCGAATATGATCTCACCCAGCGGAAGATCATAATGGATCTGGGCTTTTTCCGGTGAGAAATAGTTGGTATTCTTATATTTACCCCGTTTTTTCTGACAAAGCTTCATAATGCTTCCGATATAATCATTTGGTGCAATAATCTCCGCTGACACCATTGGTTCTAATATTTCATCAATTTCGCCGAAAAGAGGCATCTGTGCGGGTGTATCTACTTCAATTATGCTTCCATCCCTGAGATGCACTTGATAAACAACATTCGGAGTAGTTGTAACAAGTATCAGATTAAATTCCCTTTCCAATCTTTCCTGTACTATTTCCATATGTAATAATCCCAGGAAACCGCAACGAAATCCGAATCCCAAAGCTTCGCTGGTTTCCGGAGTAAATTCCAATGACGCATCATTTAGTTTTAGTTTTTCCAAAGCAACACGTAGCTGGTCATAATCATCTGCATCCACCGGATAAAGTCCAGAAAATACCATTGGTTTCATTTTCTTATACCCTGGAAGGGGTTCAGGAGCGGGATTTTCCTTCGTGGTTAATGTAGCACCTGGCTCTATATGCCCCATATCACGTATACTGCCAACAACATAACCAACATCACCGGATCGAAGTTCATTTGTTTGTACCTGCTTAAGAACAAAATGACCAACCTCAGTAATCTCGTACGATTCATCGTGTGCAGAGAATTGTGCTGTCATACCTTTTTTCAACGTACCGTCAAAAACCCTAACATAAGGTATAACTCCTCTGTAGTTATCATACGTTGAATCAAAGATCAAAGCCCGGGTAGGAGCATCATCATTTATATTTGGAGCTGGAATCCGATCAATGATTGCATTGAAAATATCCTGAATACCAATACCATCCTTAGCACTAGCCAAAATGATCTCATCATCTATGCAACCAATCAATTCCATAATCTGCATCTTTACATCATCTATCCTTGCTGAAGCTAAATCCACTTTATTGATTATTGGGATGATGACCAAATCATTATCAATCGCCAGGAATGCATTTGAAACGGTTTGTGCTTCCACGCCTTGGGCTGCATCTACCAGCAACAGTGCTCCTTCGCAAGCTGCCAGTGATCGGCTTACTTCATAACTGAAATCCACATGTCCCGGGGTGTCAATCAGGTTTAGGATATAAGATTGTTCGTCACTATGGTTATACTGCATTTGTATAGGGTGGCTTTTAATGGTAATACCGCGTTCCCGTTCAAGATCCATGCTGTCCAAGATTTGATTTCTCATATCTTTGGATGATACTGTTTTTGTTGCCTCTAAAAGGCGATCAGCCAAAGTGGATTTTCCATGGTCAATGTGGGCAATGATGGAAAAATTACGCAGGCAGGACTTTTTCATCCTGTTATATTACAGAGTAGTGAGTTGATTTTAGAGAAAGAAAGTGGGACTCAACCCATTGTATAATGTTTCTTTACTGGCTCGAGCACTTTCCAGGTACACGATATGCCTTTAGGAAAAACAACATAATCTCCTTTACCAAAGAAGATTGTTCCAGTTTCTGTGGTCACCTCAACCTTACCTTCCAATAAATAACATGATTCCTGAACTGGATAGGACCAGGGAAATTCAGATTCTTCACACGTCCAGATGGGCCAGTTAAAAATTCCTCTAGATTCCAATTCATCCTGAGGAATTGATTCAACAGTTATTTTCATAAATAAAAACCCCTTGCATTAAGGATAAAGTTAAATACGTTTTAATAAGTCCTTTTTCGCTTTTTCGTACTCTTTTTCTGTAATCAGTCCCTTTTCCTTCAAGACTGCCAAATTTTCGATCTGGGTAATAATCTCTTCAACCGTTGAATCTATTTCTTTTTCATGATTCACCACAACTACATCACTGTGCTGACAAGTATACAAATTAGGGGTCCATAATGGCCATCTATGGTTGAAACCTAACCTGACATTTACCCGGGGATATTTGTGAATATGTCTAATATATTTTTTATGGCGTTTCCAAGGTTTTGTCTTTCCATGGTGCGGGTAGGCTAAGGTTAATAAAATTACTGATAGCAGTAAAATTTTAATGGACTTCATGGGAATTCTCCAGTTGTCTTTCTTGTCGAGATAGACCCGAATAAATCTAAAAGGTTAAAAAT
>JYMV01036470.1_pt1 | contig 12136 bp, 12 predicted proteins | sample 338911 | NCBI WGS metagenome assembly JYMV01 (sample SAMN03354496, study PRJNA234377) | hydrothermal vent metagenome | biome: Deep sea; feature: Hydrothermal plumes at the Eastern Lau Spreading Center, Western Pacific Ocean; material: Seawater | place: Tonga | collected 2009 | depth 2000 m m | reverse complement strand
CGGGCGAGTATCGAAAAAAGTAAAGGAAAAACCACTTGATTCAGTGTCCCGACACCACTGTGTATTTTCGCCATGAGCGTCGATGACCTGTTTTCGATCTGTTGGGACGAGACCATTTGAAATCCGATCAGTCGGCCAGAAAACTGGTGAGATCAATATCTTAGGATTGCTGTGGTTTATTCGCCAGGACAATGGCGGTACTCTTTGTGACGATCTGCGATGTATTGATCGATGAATATCGACCCGAAGACAGGAGAGACATCATGGACTATGTGTGCGGACAATGTGGAATGGGCGTCACTGGAATGAAATGTGTCAAATGCGGTCAGGAACTTGTGCACGACCACATTACCACCGATGAGGGAGCAACCGTCGCGGTATCGAAGTGTCCAGATGGCTGCGGAATGATCAAATCCCCGTTATGTTGCGGAGCGGATATGACCTGCAGCACCTGAGCACGAAGCGGGAGCGGCCCCCTCTTGGCGCTTTTCTTGCAGTCATTCAGCGAATCCCCGCTACGGCGGGGATTCTTTTTTGAGGTTTCTGAACCGGCTTCCGACCAATTGATTCCGCGGGCCAAGTTGGCAACAATGGTCGAGGTCATCAACTTTTTTCACCTCCAACAAGATGAGTAACTCCGTCGACAGGGCAATCCACTTATCGCACGCCGAGCCGATGGATACCGGCCTGTCCGTCCGCTGGTCAGATGAAAGCGTGTCCTTCTTTCATCACATTTGGTTACGTGACAACTGTCGCTGCCCCGAATGCGGCGAACCTTCAACCGGCCGGCGAACACTCAGACTTTCAGGGATTCCGAAGGAAATCATCGCCGTCTCCGCAACAATCGACCGCGACGACAATTTGACCATCAACTGGTCTGACGGACATCAATCTTCTTACTCCGGGGCATGGCTTAAAACCTACACATACAACGAAGATGCTCGAAGGAAGCGTATTTTTTCGCCACCGATTTGGACCGAAGAGACTCGGCATAATCCCCCCATCCTTTCGTTTAGGGACGTCCAACAGGATCTAGCTACCTTTCGGGAGATGCTTCATTGCCTGCGCGATTACGGTATTTGTTTCCTGCACGACGCACCACCTAAAGACGGCACACTGGAAGAATTGGCCAGCCGCATCGGCCCCATTCAGGAAAGCAATTTTGGCCGGGTACAGGATATGGTCGTCGACCGAGCCGAACGAGGCATTGCCAACGACGTAGATGCACTCAAACCCCACACCGATGAACCCTATCGTGCTTCGCCACCAGGAATCATGCTATTCCACTGTATTCAAACGGACGTCACTGGCGGTGGATCCTCTATATTTCTCGATGGGTTTGAAATAGCCGAGACCTTGCGCGCTGAAGACCCTGAAGGGTTTACGTCACTTACTCGAAATCGCCAGGCATTTCGTAGGCACTTTTCGGATGACGTCGACCTGATCGCGGAATTTCCAGTCATTTCCCTGGATGAATTCGACAATATCTGCGGGGTGAGGATAAACGACCGCGTGGCAGCACCGTTGTCCATTCCATCTGGAGAAATACCGGTGTACTACCGTGGATTACGGCGACTCCTCGAACTTGCCGAAGACTCCGAACGAATGATTCGACGTTCTCTACAACCCGGGGATATTGCATTGTTTGACAACCACCGTGTCCTGCACGGACGCACTACGCTGACCGTACATGGTCGCCGCTGGCTACAGTGGGCGCAGGTCGAGCGTGGTGACTTCCATAGCACCCTTCGAATCACAGCTGATCGACTGCAAATTCACCGAGACGCCTTGCCCTTACTGCGAGGTGCATATGGATGAGGTAAAAACTTCACGAAACAACGAGTCTCCCGAGACACGTTTCTTCCAATCGGAACACTGACGTGGATGTACTGATCGTCACAGGAAGCAGCCGCGGGATTGGCGCTGAAATCTGTCGGGCAGCCGCGGTCAAGGGGTTGGCAGTTTGCGTTAATTACGCGACATCGACCGGTGAAGCTGACTTGGTCGTGAAAAACATCGAGCAAGCGGGTGGGCGCGCTATCTCGGTGGCCGCAGACGTTTCGATCGAATCCGATGTTGCTGCCTTATTTGAACGCGTGGATGCCGAGCTTGGACCCGTCACCGGCCTCGTCAATAACGCAGGGATAAACGGCGGGGGCACCCGCGTCGACGAACTCGACGCGGATCAAGCGCGCCGTATTTTCGAAGTCAACATACTGGGCTCATTTCTTTGCGCCAAGTATGCCATCCGCCGCATGGCCAAACGGCACGGTGGTTCGGGTGGCTGCATCGTCAATATTTCATCAGCTGCATCCAAACATGGAGGACCGGGCACGTACATTGATTACGCCGCATCCAAGGGAGCCATCGACACCTTTACCGTCGGACTGGCCAAGGAGCAGGCACCGGAAGGGATTCGGGTCAACTGTTTGCGCCCCGGCGCCACCATGACAGAACTCAGTGTCGAGTGGGCCCAACAGAATCCCGAGTGGCTGAACGGGGTAATGGAGCAGGTCCCGCTAGGGCGACCCGGTGAAGTCCGGGAGATAGCTGCAGCAGCGCTGTTTCTTCTATCGGACGAGGCTTCCTATATCACTGGAGCCATCCTCGATGCCTCTGGCGGCTGGGTCAGCCCCTAGCGAAGGGAAATGCACGGTACGACGAGCTAAATTTTCTCAACCGCCGCATCGCTGTTTTCGTCTGTTAGATCTGTTCTTACGAAGCGCGCTTTGCTGCGGCCAGCGCCCCAGGGAGCGCTTTTGCAAACGCCTCGAGCTGGTGATCGAGGCCAACTGTCACCCGGATGCATCGGTTAAGCGGCGCCACACCCGGCATGCGTACAAATACCCCCTGTCGAACCAAGTCATTTAAGACCGCTGTCGCATATGTGCCATCTTGGCCGCAATCGATCGCAACAAAGTTCGCCGCCGATGCGAGGGGGGCCAACCCATGGTCAGAAGCAATGCCTGCAATTCGATTGCGTGCGCCGGCAACCTGTGTAATCACTTGCTGCAAATATGCTGTGTCTGACAACGCTGCCAGTGCCGCAGCCTGAGCAATGCGACCCACACCGAAGTGATTTCGGACTTTATTAAACTCCCCAATCAAGCCGCGCTCCCCCATCACATACCCTATACGGATTCCAGCCAGCCCATAGGCTTTAGAAAAGGTGCGGAACCGAAGCACCCGGGAGTCAGACGTGTCGATCGCCGGCAGTACATCCGGTGGCGCAAATTCCCCATAGGCTTCATCCAGTAACAGCACTGTGCCTTTAGGCACACGCTGGATCATGGAATCGACGACGTTGGCATTCCACCAAGTTCCCATCGGGTTATCGGGGTTTGCCAGGTAAAGGAGCTTGGCCCGATGCGCGGCCGCAGATTCCAACAGCCCTTCCGGGTCTTCATGATCGTCGCAGTAGGGCACGAACTCCAGGTGGCCACCGTAGCCCGTGACGTGGTAATTGAAGGTCGGGTACGCACCCGCAGAGGTGACTACCTTGTCGCCCGGCTCGATAAACATTCGAACCACATAACCCAACAGGCCGTCGATCCCCTCACCGATCAGGATATTCTCCGCTCCCACTCCATGATGCTGTGCGATGGCGTATCGGAGTTCATGGATCTCCGGGTCTCCATACATCCAGGACTCTGCGGCAACGCGTGAAATCGCTTCGATGACAATCGGCGAAGGGCCAAAAACATTTTCGTTGGCACCAATGCGTGCAGTGAATGGCCGCCCCCGCTCACGCTCCTGTGTTTCAGGGCCTACAAACGGTACCGTCGCCGGTAAACTACGAACCAATGACGTGATGTTGTAATCAGTCAATTGCAGAAAATCGTCGAGCTTTATGAAAGATGGAAGTATCCACTTATCACCTTTGTCGCGACACCGCCGACGCAAATGTTGACGGCTTCTCCTCTGTTCAGTGTCAATTCGGTACGAATCTTGCTGGGCCTATCCATCTCATAGCCCTGTTCACAGATAACTGTACAGCGACCATCCAGTGGTATCTCTAGCAAACCATACCGAAGCAGATAACATGCAAGGGCACGATTAGTAGTACCAGCTGCCGGTACTTCCGGTGTACCAACCAGAGGCGCAAACTCGCGACAATGTACTGTACTCTCGGCATGCACGGTCTCAAGCGTAAATAGAATCACAGTATCTATCTGCATCTCCGCACACATTGACTCAATGTTTTTGTAATCCGGGACAATAGCGCGCATCGCTTCCAGATCATTTATTGGAATCACCAGGTGTGTGAAATCTGATTCAGTGCGCCCAATGGGCAGCTTTGCGTCCGATCCTTTTATCTCCGGCCCAAACAACGATTCAAGATCTGCCTCAGACATTAGCACTGAGTCAAAATATGCCGGCGCCAGCTTGAGCATTATCTCTATGCGTTCATCATGGCGACGAATGAGCTCCACAGTCGTAGAATTTTCCGGGGTATGCAGGTTTACTGTAGAGCCATTGTCTCTTCCAACTTCCAGCATCCCTCTCTCAACCAGGCTGGTCATCAATGCCAGCGTCCCGTGACCACACATCTGGTATTCTTCGGCGGTGGAGAAAAAACGAACGTAAACATCCTGTTTACCCGCATTCATAACAAAACAGGTGGCCGGAGCCCCGATTTCCTTAGCAATTTTTTGCATATCAGATGCCGCGAGATCAGCTGCACCATAAATGATGCCGGCGGGACTGCCGCCAAACGGCTGCTCGGAAAAAGAGTCAAAAAGATCAGCACGGTAGCGAGGCATTTTCTAAACTTCTGATTCAGATTCTCTGGTGCCAGGGTGCTGCCAGCTCTAACGCTCGCGAAAGACGCAATAGTAAATTCTCTTTCCCCAACCCCGCACCCATCTGGACGCCGACAGGGAGCCCGTTTGGACACTTGGCAAGCGGTAACGAGGCTGCAGGCGCCCCAGTAGCGTTAAATAGCGGCGTGAACGGTATCTCGTTCAACATTTTATCGAGATATGAAGTCCAGTCATCCATCATCATACTGATTTCACCCAAGGGCAACGGCGGCTTGGCGAGCGTAGGCGTCAACAGGACATCATGTTTTTCAAAAAACCTGGAGAGATCTCTTGCAGCTTGCTGAGTACACTCAATACCTGCTGCATAATCCGCAGCACTGAATCGACCGGCCGCCCGACTGCAAGCGACAGTAACGGGTTCGAACACTGTCTCGATGTCTATACTCGGATTCTCTACCCTATACCTCTCTACAACGTTATGAATGTTCGCGGAGAACAAGACGTCGAATGCTCCTCGTAAAGAATCGCCATCAATATCCGGTCGTGTTTCTTCGACATCATGCCCCAGTGATTCGCACAACATAGCAGCCTGTTTTGCAGCATCTTTACAAACTGGATCTATTTTTTCGCCAGCCAAACCCTCAGTCCAAAGCGCAATGCGCACTGACTGAAAGGGCTTTTCGATTGAATCCAGAAATGACATGTTCATTGCCGGTGCGCTATAGATATCACCCGCCATCGGACCCGCAGTCACATCCAGCAGAACGGCAGAATCACGCACACTATGGGTCACAGCATGAACAGCACTGAACCCGGCCAGTCCCTCGGGCTTATCATGACCAAGTGGGACACGCGCTCGAGTGGGCTTTAAGCCAAACAATCCACAGTTACTTGCTGGAATCCGAATGGAACCACCGCTGTCGGTCGCATGCGCCGCCGGTACCATGCCGGCCGCCACGGCGCAGGCCGAACCGCCGCTGGACCCGCCTGCGCTGCGTTGTGGGTCAAATGGATTCTTGGTAGCACCAAACAAACTGGATGTCGTGCAGATGTTAAGACCCAATTCCGGTGTATTGGTTTTTCCCAGGATCACCAAGCCCGCAGCACGTAAACGGGAAATTAGAATGCTATCGGTTTCTGGGACATGCTCCCGAAAAGCACGACTTCCGTTTGTGGCTGGTACACCTTCTATCCAGGTGTTTAAGTCTTTGACGAGGTAAGGCACACCAGACAACGGACCTCGAGGCAATCAAAAAGAGTTGCGATAACAGCGTTCAGGGCCGAGTTGCGCGATTCGATTCGGGCAATTGCTGACTCAACAACTTCCAGCGCAGAGACCTCTTTGTCTGCGATGAGGGTCGCAAGCCCGACTGCATCAAAGTTCTCGTATTCGTCTACAGTGATCATCGTGATCCCGCACCACAGCTCAATTCATTGCATAAACTCTGCTTCACTGCGATGGCACTCGATGGTGTGTCCCGCGCTCAGTTGGCGGACCGGCGGTGTTTCACGATCACAGGTGTCTTTAATCGCCAACGGGCAACGATCAAAGAAGGGGCAACCGACCGCTGTCAATGTCACTATCCGGTCTATCCCCGCCTGAGCCTCTTGAGTTTGCATCGTTTCTTCGAGCCATCCCACACGAAGTTCCGGCACTGAACTGATCAGCAACCGAGTATAAGGATGGTAAGGCGGCGACAACACATAGTCGGTCGTACCCTGTTCAACCACTCGACCCGCGTAGAGCACGACAATCTCATCTGCAAAAGATGCGACCGTGGACAAGTCGTGGCTGATGAAAACAAAGGATACACCGGTTTGTTTACGCAATCGCTTTAACAGTTCGATAACATTGGCACCCACGATCGAATCCAATGCCGAAATGACCTCGTCACACAGCAACACCTCAGGAGCCGCAGCCAGTGCCCTGGCAAGATTAACGCGCTGTTTCTGGCCACCCGAGAGTTCTTCAGGGTATCGCCCCGCGAAGTCCTGAGGCAGCTCGACCATCTCCAGTAATTCCAGGATTCGCCTGCGCTTCTCCTCACCTTTCAATCCCAGATAAAATCCCAGCGGCCGACCCAGGATGTGATCGATCCTTTGACGCGGATTAAGCGCAGTGTCTGCCATCTGAAATACAAATTGAATCTTTTGCAGTTCACTCCGCTTCCGCTTTTGAAGTGCCGGTTGCAGCTCGTCTCCGTCCAGCAGCACCTGACCTTGTGCGGCTGGCAGCAAGCCGGCCATAACCCGCGCCAGGGTCGATTTTCCGCAACCGGATTCGCCAATCACGCCCACGGTATGGCCACGTTCGATGGAGACATTGACGTCCCGTAGCACCGTAATCGCAGGCATACCATTGTGTTTCCTGCCATAACCGGCGGTGATGTCTTTCACCTGCAGCGCCGGTGACTCCCGCGTGTGCTCGCCCAGCGATTCATCACCCTGGCCAGCCGCGGGTGGTGGTCGTACCGCATGCATCAGGCGTCGGGTGTAATCATGCCCGGGTTGATTTACCACCTGTTCAGCGCTGCCGTGTTCCTGAACCTCACCCGCATACAACACCACGATATGGTCTGCGATCTGCGCGACGACAGAAAGGTCGTGTGTGACATAAATGGCCGCAGAGCCTTCCTGTTTGATCACTGATTTGAACGCCTTGAGGACCTCAATTTGCGTGGTGACATCCAGTGCAGTGGTTGGTTCATCCAACACCAGCAGATCCGGCTTACCGCACAGCGCCATTGCGGCCATCAACCGTTGCAACTGACCACCGGATACCTGGTGAGGATATCGCCTGCCCAATCGGTCCGGATCGGGCAATTCCAAGGCGCGGTAGAGCGTCTCGGCACGTTCAGTGGCCTGTTCCTGGTTCAATATGCCATGCAGAACACACGACTCCGTCACCTGTTCACCGATCGTCAGGGCCGGGTTGAACGTTGCCGCTGCGCTCTGTGCCAGGTAAGCGACCCGCTGGCCACGCAGGGACCGCAGCTGGTCTGACGCCATGGTAATAACATTTTCACCCTCCAGACGTACCTCGCCACCCACGAATTCAAGACCCGGCTTGGCATACCCCAGAGCTGACAACGCTATCGTGGTCTTGCCCGATCCGGACTCCCCGATTAACGCCACAACCTCACCACGCGCCACACTAAAACTGACACCTTTGACGATCGGCAAAAGACTGTCATCGTCCCTGCGGGCACTGATCTTGAGGTCATCAACCTCGAGCAGAACACTCATGAAATCATTCTCTTGGCCAACTTACCGCCAGAATGGGCAGAGATATCATCCACGATCATATTCACTGATATCGTGAGAGTTGCAATAGCAAGCGATGGCACTATCGGCGCAATCGATCCATAGATCAGACCCGGAAGGTTTTCCTTGACCATGCTGCCCCAATCCGACATAGGCGGCTGCACCCCGAGCCCCAGAAAACTCAGTGCGGAGATAAACAGGATGATCCAGACAAAGCGCAGACCAAAATCAGTCGCGAGCGGCATCGCAATATTCGGCAATATTTCCCGGGTGATAATCCACCACAAGCCTTCCCCACGCACCCGGGCCGCTTCGACAAAGTCACTGACCATGACCTCCTGGCCCAGCGAACGCGCAATGCGAAACACACTGGCCGCGTAGATAATTCCAGTCAGCAGGATCAGCAGAGGAATCGTGCTGCCTAAAGCGGCAATCATCACAAGCGCCAACATCAATGAGGGTATGGCAAGCACTGCATCGTTTAGCCGGCTCAGAGTCATGTCGAGCAGTTTGCTGCCGACAGCAGCTGCTATGCCCAATGTGACGCCGATGACGTACGCCCAAAGGGTCGCAATAAACGATATACCAATGGTCGTTCTTGCGCCATAGAGGATACGGGACAGGGTGTCCCGACCCAAATAGTCGGTCCCAAGGTACACGATTTTACTGGGCGGCTGAAAATCAGTGTCCGGATACTCGTCCCCCCCCCGGCACCATGAAAAGCTCCTCGTCGAGAATATCCCCTTCGTAATAAGGGGCAATCATTGGCCCTATGACCACTATGATTGCCCAGAATATCAGGACTACAACACCGGTTTTACCTGCCCAGCTGAGTTTGATCTTTCGCTTGGGCGGTGCGTCAGGCAGTTCGTCGAACTGCGTTGTCTGACTATTGCTTTGAGTTATATCTGACATTGCCGGCTCTGTTACTTGGGATGACGCAGGCGCGGGTTAGACAGAATTGACGCCATGTCGGCGATAAAGATCAGGACGACATAAACTGTACAGAAAATCATCGCACAGGCCTGGACCAGCGGCGGGTCCCTCAGAAGAACCGCTTCGATCATCAATTTAGCCAACCCGGGATAGGCAAAGATCGTCTCGACGACGACGACCCCGCCGACAAGCCACGCAAGATTCAGCGCAATTACATTAACGATCGGGCCGATTGCATTCAACAACGCATGCCGCAAGATAATTTTCCTGCGTGGCACCCCTTTTAGAATCGCCATTTCAATATAGGGCGAACTCATCACATTCAGTACCGTTGCCCGTGTCATTCGGATAATCTGAGCCGACACAACAATAACCAAAGTCAAGATTGGCATCGCTAAGGTCTTAATCAAAAGCCAACCGGATTCACCACCCCTCAGAAAAACGATAGAGGGTAACCACCCCAAATAAACCGCGAAAATTAATACCAGAAATGTTGCCACGAGAAAATCAGGCACTGATATTAGACTCAGCGTCGAGAACGTCACCGTGCGGTCAAGTCGCGTTCCCGGATGCATCGCGGCGATCAACCCGATAGCTAATGAAACAGGAATTGCGATGACTGACACCCAAACGGTAAGGCGGAGGGTGTTAAAAGCTCGCGGTCCCAACATCTCGACGATCGGCGTGCCCAACCCAGCGCCTAAGCCCGCCTTGGAAATGCCCAGGTCCCCCATGGCGACGTTGCCGAGCCAGACCAGATACTGAATGTGAGCAGGCTTATCCAGTCCCAGTTTTTCACGAAGCGCTGCGGTGTTTTCAGGGGTTGCCATCTGCCCCAACATAATCTGTGCGATATCTCCAGGCAACAGATTGGTCATGCCAAAAATCATCAATGAAACCACCCACAAGGTGACAATGCTGATACCTATCCGACCAACAACCGCGCGCCAAAGCATGATGGGTTAATCAAATAACATGGTTTAAGGGCACTCCAAAAAAAGGAGCCCGCACGCGAACGTGCGGACTCCTTTCAATAACATTGCAACCTTTAACTTAAGCTTCTTAACTTAAGCCTCTCTCCAGATGTGCTCGGCCCAGCCGTTGCCACCAAAAGCACCAAGAGGACAGTTCGAGAAGCCATGAATCTTGCTGTTATGACCATCCAGCACGTTCGTGTGATAGGGAATGATGATTCCGCTCTGAGTACTCACCAGCTTTTGCATCTCACAGTGCATCTCATGCCGTTTGACTGGATCGGTCTCGGCAAGCGAGTCTTTTAATAGCTGACCCATACGATCATTGTTCCAGAAGGTATCGTTCCAGTTGCCATTGGGACCGAACTGTATGGCCATCATCGCGTTCGCGGTCGGGCGCATGTTCCAAGACACCACGTTCAGCGGCTCTTTCATCCATACTGCACCCCAGTAACCATCAGTCGGAACCTTTTTGAGCTTCAGGTTGAAGCCGATCTTCTTGAGGTTGGCCTGCATCAGGAGACACGTGTCCTCGATAGCACCGGAAACCGGTGCAACAAACAACTCGGCCTCTGAATATCCGGACTTGTTGAGGTGCCACTTGGCCTGATCCGGGTCATACGGAATTTGCGGCAGTTCATGACAATGATCAGCGCCATAAGCGATGTTGATCGGATGGTCGTTACCCAGTGTGCCGTGACCTTTCAGGTACGTCCGGACAATCCGCTCACGATCCTGGATTAACCGCAGTCCCTGAACCAGGTCGTCATTGTCGCCAGGTGCTGTATTCTTGAGACAGCAGATACCACCATACACGCCCGACGGCACTGACAGGACTGTGTTCCCCGATTCCTCAATCTTCTTGATCATTTTGGCGCTCGGCGTGACCACCATGTCAACACTACCAGCAAGCAACGCGTTTAGGCGTGCGTTCGGATCGGTGATCGCCGTGATCTCGATACTATCGAGATGCTGACCGGTATCCCGCCAATAGTTCGGATTACGCACATGGTTCGACTTCACGCCGGCCTGGAATTCTTCAGTCAGATAGGGCCCCGAGCCCACCAGCGGATTGTCTTTTTTGACGATCTTGGCTTGCGGCTGTGTGAGCTTGAACGGCATATCCGCATCAGGTGAAGACAGGGTCAGTTTGACGGTGTGCTTATCAACCGCTTTCCACTCTTCTACCAAGGTGAAGAAGGCACCTATCGAAGACGGCGATCCCTCTGCAATGTGACGGTTCATACTCCATACGACGTCGTCCGCTGTTAGCGCTGAGCCATCGTGGAATTCAACGCCTTGGCGGATCTTGAAGGTGTACTCTGTCGCATTACTGTTCACCGACCATTCTTCGGCCAACTCAGGATTCACACTCATGTCGCTCCAGATTTGGATCAGGCCATTGTTCTTCGTATTTGCGCGGGTGTAATCGATGGTTGATGTGCCGAGCATCGGATCCAAGGTGTCATCTGGGCCATGCAGGTTCGACGCAAAGGTGACGGAGCCGCCCCGAGTCGGAGTTGCTGCCAACGCGCTGGAAGACACCAATAAACTGCCAGCAGTTGTCGCCGATAAACCGAGCGCACCCATCGCTGCCAGAAACTCACGACGATTGATAAGACCATCGCGATGCATCTGTTGAAATGTTTTAACTTCCTTCATGCTGTCTCCTCCTGTGGGTCATTGAATGTCTAGTTATCTATTGCAAAAGACAGGGACTGGGCAAAAATCCAGACCCAATAGAAATTTGCCTCGCATTTCCGAGTCTTTACGATTTCAGTGAAACATATCGGTGCGCCATCCGTCAAATAACCAGAACTTCAGAACGGTGTAGCGGTATAACGGAAGTTTTACCAAGTTTCGTCCCAAATTTATGCAGTTTTATCGACAAAACTATTGGTTTTTCCGTACTTTTTTTATGTTTTCGTTTTGACCGCGATGTCGATGGAGTTCCGTCGGAATGCCCAAGTCCTGATAAATTGGCACAGGATTGGGCTATTGCGCCCCCTTATTGATGCCGTGATTTACAGGATTCTCCATTCTTCGATATTCCTGCTCCTAGTCGTGCCGTTCGGCCAGTCTTATGGCACATGCCCGTGTAGGTACACCCCCGCGCTCTTAATTGAGGCCGTCGATGGGGGCACGGTCTGGTTTCTTGTCGAGGGCGAAGAAATCAGGGTGCAATTTGCTGATATTCAC
>JYMV01009070.1_pt1 | contig 12136 bp, 7 predicted proteins | sample 338911 | NCBI WGS metagenome assembly JYMV01 (sample SAMN03354496, study PRJNA234377) | hydrothermal vent metagenome | biome: Deep sea; feature: Hydrothermal plumes at the Eastern Lau Spreading Center, Western Pacific Ocean; material: Seawater | place: Tonga | collected 2009 | depth 2000 m m | reverse complement strand
CCCTGATCGGCCTGAAAAAGACATTGTTGTCCTGCATGGAACCGGGAGGGGTTTTGCTCCTTTCCGGCATTCTGTCAGATCAAGCAATGGACGTTATCAGCGCCTTTTCCCCGGAAATAACCATGACCATCCATTCCAATGATGGCGGCTGGATCCTGCTCTATGGGCGTAAAGAGTTGACTTAATTTTTATTCAGCGCTGCAAAGTAGCGTTTTGATTCTGCCACAACTTTCGGGGAAAGCAGCAGCGCGGACGTCATGGTCGGTATGGCCATCACCGCGTAGGCACCATCTATCAGGCTTATCACCGTCTTGATAGAAACCAGGGCTCCAAACGGTATCGCCAGAACATAAAACCCTTTATAGATCAATTTCTGTTTTGAGCCGAAAAGATATCCGGTGCACTTGGAACCGTAGTAAGACTGGCCAAACATTGTAGTGACACTGAAGGTCAGGACACTGATAAAGAGGATAATCTGCCCCGCAAGGCCTAATTCTTTCTCAAAGGCCTGGGCCGTCATGGTGACTCCATTGACATCCTGGGAGTTCCAGACACCGGACACCAGGATCATAAAAGCGGTAATGGAGCACACTATAATGGTATCAATAAAGGGACCGATCATGGCCACCAGCCCTTCCCGGACCGGTTCTTTTGTTTTCGCGGCTCCGTGCGCCATGGCTTCTGTTCCCAGACCCGCTTCATTGGAAAAGGCAGCCCGGCGAATACCCTGGCGAATGACTTCTCCAGTGACGCCCCCTGCAACAGCCTGTCCCGTGAAAGCGTCATTCAGGATGAGCGTCAGCACAACCGGAAGCTGGGAAATATTTTTTGCCACAACCGCCAGGCCGGCAAGCATATAGATCAGTACCATCAGGGGTACCATCCGGCCGGCCACCAGTCCGATCCGGGTAATACCCCCAAAGATCACCGCAGCCACAACTATCCCAACGATTGTCCCAATGAGCAGGTTGCCCATCATGGGCTGTTCGATGAAAAGCTGGTTGGGAACAAAAAAACTGTCCCGGACGAACTGGGTCAGCTGATTAGCCTGGAACATGGGCAGGCACCCAATCAATCCGGCAGTGCTGAACAGGACCGCCAGGGGTTTAAAATTCTGTCCCAGCCCTGTTTCAATCACATACATGGGACCGCCCTGGACCTCGCCCGTATCGTCCTCGCCGCGAAAAAGAATAGCCAGAGTACAGGTAAAAAATTTTGTAGACATACCCACCACGGAACTGACCCACATCCAGAACAGGGCACCCGGCCCACCCATATTGATCGCCACCGCCACACCGCTGATATTACCCATCCCCACTGTTCCAGCCAGGGCACTGGACAGAGCCTGGAAATGACTAATTTGACCGGGGTCATCAGCCCGGTCATACTTACCTAATAAAATGTCCACCCCATGGCGAAAATAGCGGAAGGGTGTGAACCGGCAATAAAATGTAAAAAAGGTTCCGCCACCGACCAGCAGGATCAAGAGCAGAGGGCCCCACATAAAATCTGCAAATGCAGATGTGATAGCTTCGAGACGGTTCACTGATGTATGCAAGGGTTCAGTCGGAGACCGGCCGGCCGTAGAATTGAAACAACACTGCCAACAGTGCGATACTTACCAGCAGGATCACCGGCAATGACAGGTTCAATCCTATACCGGCATATCCGACCAGCATAGCGATGACGGCGACAGTTACGGCGTAGGGCATCTGGGTGCGCACGTGGTCAATATGATCAGCACAGGATGCCGTAGAAGATAATATAGTCGTGTCCGAAATGGGTGAACAGTGGTCGCCAAATACAGAGCCTGAGAGAATGGCCGCAAATGTGGACAGGAAGATAGGGTCATGCACAACCATATTGGCTTCGATATTCATAAGTTGTACCGCCATGGGCACTACCACCGGCACTAGAATAGACATGGTGGCCCAGGAAGACCCGGTGGAAAAGCTGATAGCAGCAGCGGTGAGAAAGGTGATCAGCGGCAGCAGGGACGGTGACAGCACATCCGCTGAAATACCCACCAGGAATTCAGCAGTTTTCATGTCTGTACATATCCTGCCAATGGTCCACGCCAGCACCAGGATGACACAGGCCATCACCATGGACCGCACCCCGTTTATCCACGCTTCCATAGCACCATTAAGAGACAAGATTCTCCTTGTTACTGTCATCAGGATCGCAGCCATGCCCGACAGGCACGCTGCCCAGATAATCGTGGCATAGGGATCCGCTTCGCCTATAATCTCACGCAATGAATGACTGCCTGGACCTAATGCCTCTTTCCCGGTGAAAAACAGCCCTAGAGCAGTGACCACGATCACGAGCAATACCGGCACCAGGGCATTACTCCAGTGTGTGGCACCTGTTTTTGTTCCTTCAGCCATGAGAGTGGGATCCGAAAGGGGTTGAGCTCCCGGCGCCAGAACTTCACCGGTCCTCCTGGCCCGCTGTTCGGCACGAAGCATAGGACCAAATTCCCGTGCCATGAGGATATTCATGACCATAAAGACCAGAGTTAAAATGCAATAAAAAGAATAGGGTATGCTTTTGAGAAATGTGAAATAGGGATTTTCTGTAATTCCAAACTGGGCAAAGGGTCCATCCAGAAGGCTCATCTGAAAAATGGACCAGGTACTGATCACCGCTAAACTGGCCACTGGAGCAGCAGTGGAATCAACCAGGTAGGATAGTTTTTCCCTGGAGATCCGGGCACTATCAGTGAAAGGCCGCATCATGTTTCCCACCAGCAGGGTATTGGCATAATCGTCAAAAAAGATCAGGATGCCCATGGCCATGGTCGCCAGTTGTCCCCTTTTATTGGACGTGGCGTAGCGGGCTGCCATTTTCACCATTCCTTTCATTCCTCCATTGGCAGAGATAACGCCGATCAATCCGCCAAAAGCCAGTGTAAATACCAGGATGGAAGCATGACCTTTATCCGTAATGGATTCCACAATATAGGTATCCAGGGTCGTGGTCAGACCGCTTATGATACCGCCATTAAGCATGACGGCACCCAGCCACACGCCTACGAAAAGAGCCAGGTGGGCCTGTCGGGTGACCAGGGCCAAGGCAATGGCTACGAGGGGCGGGAGGATTGATACCCAGGATGGATCAACTGCGGATCCCGGTTCGCCTGTGCTCCCCAGCACAAGGCCCGGTAGCAGAAACACCAGGATGATGCCAAACTGATTTAGTCCCAGCATAACCAGTAAATTAGATGTCTGTTATCCAGTATCCAAACCGATATACCATTCCAGCTTATCTCACCTTTATTTATAGATTGGGCAGTATTTTTCATTGAGTTTAGATTACACCATCTGGAGAAGATAGCATAACCATGAGACAGATCGATAAATACGTGGAACGGCAGTTCCTGACCATCCTGGGGATCGCTATACTGGGATTTGTAACGGTCTTTCTCATCGTGGATCTTATCGAGAATCTGGACCGCTTCATGGATAACAAAGTACCTGGAGGTATCGTTTCTAAGTATTACCTGTATTCCATACCCTGGTTTGTAAGTATTGCTCTGCCCATGTCCATGCTCATCGCTACCGTATTCAGTATTGGTTTGATGGTCAAACGGAATGAATGGACAGCGATGAAATCATCAGGGATCAGCCTCTATCGCCTGGCCTGGCCCCTGCTGCTCACCGGTGTTGTGGTGAGCCTGCTTTCCTTTGTCCTGGACAATCAGCTCGTTTCCTGGGGTAATGAGAACCGCTATGAGATCGACCGGGATTATATCAAGCGACGATCCCGCCATAAACTCAAGAATACGTTGAAAAACATTTTCCTCCAGAAAAATACCACCATCCACATCGGTCTGGAAAAATACCGAATAAAAAAGATGTCCGGTAATATATTGACCTGGGTTGACCTGGGCACCGGGGTACTGAAAAAACGGATTGATGCGAAAAATATTTTTTGGGAAGCCGACTCCGGTAAATGGAGAATTTCAAACTATTCTATCCGTGATTTTGCCGGTGGTGTAGAAGACCATGTGGTCTTTTCTGAAGGCGATACCCTGCTTGACCTGCAGTTCATTCCGGAAGATATCAATCATCAAGCCCGTTCGCCGGACGAACTGGATTACTATGAACTGACAGCCCGGATCAGTGAGTTGAAAGATAATGGGGTCAAGACCGTACGCTGGGAAGTTACCCGCTATATGAAAGTTTCTTTCCCTTTTACAAATCTCATCGTCGTGCTTTTCGGGATCCCACTGGTGGTATTTCGAGAGCGAAGCAGTTTATCTTTTGGAGCGGGTATGAGTGTTTTTGTCATATTCTCCTACTACGCATTTATCAAATTCGGTCAGTCTCTGGGGTTCAAGGGCCAGGTGACACCGCTGGTATCAGCATGGATAGGCAATGTGGTATTTATGCTGGGCGGAATTATTCTTCTGTTACGGGCTCGGAAATAGGTTCTGCGGTTCCACCTTCTTCTGTCGTTTTTTTCTTTTTCTTTGTCTTTTTGAAGCGATTAAACAGTCCGCGAAGTCCTTTCGTGCTCTCGGCTTTCTCTGTTTCTGATTTCCACCCGCCAAATGATGTGATGGTAAGTCCTGTGGAAAAATTGAATCCTTTCATGGTATGCAGCCAGGTGCCATTGCGAAAAGCAAATCCCACATCAAAAATAATGGGCCCTTTATGAAAACCCATACCCATGGCCAGTTCTTTCAGGTCTCCCCCGGCCCAGGAATAACCCATGCGCAGGGGCAGGGATTCCATTTTGGTCCACTCCACGCCGATAGACCAGCGCCACTTTGCCCGGGCGTAATACTTATCCTGGAAACCGGCCACCAGGTCAGAAGCAATGAGATAAGTTGGCGCACGCTTGGATATGCCGAACCGGAACAGGGCCGGATACCGGGTTTCAAAGATCCGCGGTTTTCCCCCCGCAATGGTATCTTTAATAAAAACTGTATTATTGGTAAAAAGCGAATCCTGGCCAAGGTTATCCATTCTTAGGGTATCGATGGTATAGGTGTATAGAATCGCTTCATCATCCGCAACAGTGGAATCCCCCCAGGTGAATGGATAAAAGCCACTGAACAGATCGGGATATTCCTTGAGAAATTCTTTCATGCCCGATGGTTTGTTCCACTCAATCGTTCCCAAAATATTTATCATGGACATACCGAAGGTCCAGTCATTAATCTCTTTTGTAACAATGCCCAGATCCAGGCCTAATCCTTTGCCCCCAATGCCCTGCCTGATGAAATATTTTCCACTGCCATATAAGCCTTCATCTGCGGTAACCAGGTTAGCCTGGCTGGAGTCAGGGTCAATACCTATATAGAACATCCCTTGAAGATATTTCAGCGTGACACCTATAGAGAGTGTTCGAAATGGTATCCCAAAAGTGAAACCGAATTCATTCAATCCCAGGATCTCAAGATTCATGGTCATGTCCAGGTCCGGCTTGCCGCCATTTCCATAAAATATCAGTTCCAGCAATCCAATAGGAATCTTAAAATTGCTCAAAAATACCATATTACTGGTATAAGCTAAATTACCCTTGGAGTAATTAATGAACGGTATTGGCAAATGCCGGTCTTGGAAAAAGGACAATCCATTTCCATCTTCAAAATTTTCGAACAGCTCATCTTTTTCTTTTGTATTCAAAGTGTCACCGCTGTATTTCGCCACATTCTCAATGGATAGAAAATTCCCCAGAATTCCTCTATCGGATTGGTATAACTGCATCATAAAAGGTTTATCATGGGCACGGGTAATAAGTGCGGGATTATAGCCCACACAAAAGATACCATTAGCAATAGTGGTGTAGGCACCGGCCATACCGACAACCCGGGGATCCCTCTTGGTCTGACCAGGCAGGAGTGTCATATATGCAACCAGTATTAGAATGGTTCTCATCATTATTATTCTCTGTGCCATTTTCTACTGTATGGATTAATAAATATCGGATTTGCGGTAGTAGACGTGACAGTACTGGGATTGCGAACTTTCAGATACCAGCCATTCATATCCCTGGCTATCTGCATTTTATCTGTCTCGAGATTAAGAACTACCTTATCTACACTGGTGATCCGGATGCGCAGTGAATCTGTCACTGGCAACCCGGAAATATCCCAATCGAAGGTACCCATATTGGAAATATCTTCTGCTATTATACCACCATCGTCACCTCCCCAGTGCCAATCATTCTCCGCACTGATAGTGCTGTCTGGATCAATGGAATAATCTAGGTTTATATTTCCAATGTCTCCATATGTCTGCCATTTAATGGTATAGCTTTGATCCGTATACAATATTTCACTTCCATTGGGCCAGGTGATCACTAGTTCGGGGTTTGCTGGAGCAAACATTCCCGTACTGCTAACCCTGAACGTGATAAAAGACCCCACTTCCAGGTAGTCTTGAATTGAAAGAAAAATCCCTTCACCGTTTGTCCCATTTAAATGAAACCAGGGCATAACGTAATGGTTGCCTGGATCAGTTATTAGGCGAATTCTTTCAGTGGTCATGGGGCTGGCATAGTTCGCATAACCCGGCTCTGCAATCATCCCCGCTGGCAGTGAGTCACTGTAAACAAAAAAGTCGTCCTGGTTTGTAGAATCATCAGTATAAAGCTGGCTGGGATCCGGAAGAATGAACTTGAAAAGGGTATCTACATAGCTGATCGCTGTATCAAGACCCGATTCATTGTAACCTATCAGGTACGGCATTCCATCGATACACTCGCTAAAATCAGTCATAACATTAAATATATAAATATTGCCCCCATCAGGTGATAATTCTGAACAATTCCGAATTATGTATACACTATCAGCAGTAGATAATCCAAGTGAATCTAATTCATGAGTGAAAGTTGACAGTGCTTCCAACGTTGTATCTATTGGGAAAGATTCTAAATTTGATAATAGAACCGCAAGTTTAGATGCAAACGGGAAATTATTGGTAATATCAAAAACCATTTCTGAATGGATTAAGGAACTGCGAATTTTATTTCTGGTATTATGATCCATTTCTTCAAGGACGGTTGGTGTACCTCCAGGAAAGGTCATCGGCTCAAGGATTAATGCCAGCGGCATAGTAACCTTGAAACCACCTTGGATCGATTTGCCGCCTTCAATAATTCCACGCCCATGAACTCTCACCGTAGGTATAATATCAAGTGTAACTGGATTGAATCCTAGAATATCTATAATCGTTGCACAGGTATCGCATCCGGTTAGCTTTTCATATGACGGCAATGAATCATCCAGAGTCTCATAAATAGTGATCTTTGTTCCTTCACGGCTTAATCCAATTATGGTCATTGAAGTATCTTCCGGCAGACCGGATGATGGGAAACCGATTGTATCCACTACTACTGGAAGTGTCATTACTTCACCTAGTGAATTCGTAGCAGTAAAATCCATATTCATCAAAATCGGAAGTCTGATCTGGCTTTTCATGATGATCTCAAAATTTGCCAAATAAGGTATGGCGCCAGTCAGGCCCCCCGGCAACTCCTGCTGCGTTGGTGACGACGGCATTTCCATAAACATATAAGCTTCCAGGGAACTGAATTTTAGTGCTTCCATCTTCATATCCATGGTAAAGTTTCCCAGAGATGATCCATCAAGTGGTAATGTGGCTTGCTGTGCCGGCAGTGCTATATCCAGGTCCAGTTCCAGCTGTGAAAGGGGTGTATCAGGATCTGACGCACGCAACGTATCTCCCCCCAGAAGAAAAATATAGTTATGCGGTTCACCCTTTCTTAATACAGTGTCGATTCTTACTTCACGGGGATAAAAATTCTTAAAATCCATTAAAAATTCCATATCGAATGGAAGGCTACTTTCCAGATTGGTGATAGACAATTTATTCTGGGAGAAACCAACATTGTCTTGTGAATCTAAAATAGCTTGAAATAACTCCATTTTACTTATACCCTGGTCTTCCATATCGACATCGAACGACATGGTATCAATGTCAACTTGATCAGTTAATGAATAATAAGAAGTTGTTACATCCAGACTATCGAAATCTTCTATCCGGAACTTAATCGTAAAATCGACATACAGAGACCCCGGCGGTATAGTAACAATCGTGTCTCCCTCTGATTCCAATTCCGGCGCAGACTCCAAAGCGAAATTCGTGCTGAGATTTAAATAATTTGTTATGCCCTTGCCTGAAAGAATGGTTGATTCTTCATACGTTGTGCCAGGTGCAACGGTTGGCATATTTGAGTGGTTGGCCAAGGTATCTGTTAATGGATCTGAATTACCAGTAACCAAGTAGGAGAATACATCGGTGAGGCTGGTGGGCATACTATTCTTAAAACTGGTCAGGTAATAATTTGAATCAGAGCTAGATATGATCAGGGTATCAATGCTTGCAAGAAACGGTGCCATTGAGGACACATCAAGGGTGTCTAAACCTAAAGAGATAACCTGATTTAATGAGTCGCCTATAAGAGCCAAAATTTGATTAAAAGCAGCTACCACAATTTGGTTATAATATTTACCAGAAGTATGTCTAACAGATTCCGTTGGAAAACCAAAGGGTGTCCAATTAGATAGTATTAATGTTGTATCAATCATTTGTAGGTTTCCATATTCATCAAAAATAGGGTCGCCAGGGAATCCTAGATAAACTGTTGTATCTATGGTTATATCTGCTGTATCGGGTAATTGAAGTTGTAAATCATCTGAAAGATTAGGATTGGGAGCAATTAGTATTGAAATTGGTATATTAATTGGCGGTACTCCAAGTGATAGATCAATGCCATCAAGTTCAGGGTCTGGAGCAGCAATAGATATATCGAGATTAATCGGAATTACTGGAAGGTCGGGTAGCACTGTCGGATCCATGGATCCTTCCAGGACGATTTGGAAACCCAATGAATCTTCGGTAAAAAATATTCCATTAGTTGAATCAGTGATATCTGCCATCTCATACCTTTGCTGTACAAGAGGCATCTTGATATCAATGAACCAGGTAGGCATCTCAAATTTCTCCGGAATATCAAAGTCGCACCCCGGCGCTGTGAGGAGAAATATGACTCCCAGTACTTGTATTAATCCCGTTTTCCAGCAACGGGTGGAACTGCTCAGATTTACCTTCAAAACTGTGTCAAGTTAATTGGACTTCCGCGCTTGAATTTGTGGGTTTCAGGTTGGAGATGCCAAACGAAAAAACCCCGCATAAAAATGCGGGGTTTCTTATTGTTTTTATTGATGTTATATCAATATCTGTAGTGATCGGGCTTGTAGGGGCCTTCCTTAGAGACACCAATATAATCAGCTTGCTCGTCCGTTAGCTCGGTCAACGCTGCCCCTAAATGGTTCAGGTGCAGTCGGGCAACTTCTTCATCAAGCTCCTTGGGAAGCATATACACACCCAGGTCTGGTCTATCCGTGGCCAATGCGATCTGAGCCATCACCTGGTTAGTAAAGGAATTGGACATAACAAAGCTGGGATGTCCCGTGGCACACCCCAGGTTCACCAGCCGGCCTTCGGCCAGTACGAACACCTGGTGACCATCTGGAAAGGTATAGCGGTCGACCTGAGGTTTAATAACCTCCTTTTTTACCAATATGTCTTCATTCAGTGGGTTTACCTGGATCTCATTATCAAAATGGCCAATATTGCATATAATAGCCTGGTCTCGCATGCCATACATATGCCTCTTGATAATCACATCCCGGTTTCCCGTGGCTGTGACAAAAATATGAGCTTCATTTAGAGCATCTTCCACAGTGGTCACTTCAAAACCTTCCATGGCTGCCTGGAGGGCACAAATGGGATCGATCTCTGTCACCAGCACCCGGGCGCCGTACCCACGCATGGATTGGGCACAGCCGCGGCCCACATCGCCATATCCGCAGATCATAACTGTTTTACCAGCTACCATCACATCCAAAGCACGTTTAAGTCCATCCACCAGGGATTCCCTGCAACCGTAGATGTTGTCAAACTTTGACTTCGTGACAGAATCGTTCACATTATAAGCGGGAAACAGGAGGTGTCCGTCCTTCTCCATCTGCATCAGCCGGTGAACACCTGTAGTAGTTTCCTCTGACACACCGATGATATTTTTGACCACCCCATGCCAGTGGTGGGGATTTTTTTCCAGGACAACACGAAGCAATTCTTCAATGACCCGCTCTTCTTCCACCGTGGTTGTTATTTCAGGCGCTGAGCCATTTTTTTCAAAATATTCTTCAAGCTCATATCCCTTATGTACCAGCAGGGTTGCATCCCCGCCATCATCCACGATGAGGTCCGGTCCGGATCCGTCAGGATAGGTCAATGCCTGCAGAGTGCACCACCAGTATTCAGGCAATGTTTCTCCTTTCCAGGCAAACACCGGCACCCCAGTATCCGCGATAGCCGCCGCGGCATGGTCCTGGGTTGAAAAAATATTACAACTGGCCCAGCGTACATCCGCACCTAACTCCGCCAGTGTCTCAATTAAAACAGCTGTTTCAACTGTCATATGCAGTGATCCGGTCACCTTTTTCCCTTGTAAAGGCTTTTTTGGACCGTATTTCTGCCGGGTGGACATAAGGCCCGGCATTTCTTTTTCGGCGATACCAATAGCTTTACGGCCATCTTCCGCCAGATCCATGTTCTTTACTTTTCGGGGTAAATTTTCAACGATTGGTTGGGTGACTGTTTCAGACATAAAAATCTCCTTTATTATGTGGCGGAGCGCAATATATCCGCCATATCAGTTTTTTCCCAAGTGAAATTCTTATCTTCCCGCCCAAAATGCCCATAGGCAGCTGTAGGATAATAACGGGTTTTTTTCAGATCCAGATGTTTCACTATTTCGCCGGGCCGCAGGGGGAATACTTTCCTGCAGAGTGCGGTTAATTTTTCATCGCTCAGAGTACCTGTATCGAGCGTGCGCACATAAAATGATGTTGGCTCCGCCACACCTATACTGTAGGACAACTGGACCTCACACCGCTCAGCCAGATCCGCTGCCACTACATTCTTGGCGATGTAGCGTGCCATGTAGGTGGCAGATCGATCTACTTTGGATGGATCTTTACCAGAGAAGGAACCACCTCCATGTAAAGCATAACCGCCGTAGGTATCAACAATAATCTTACGACCGGTCAACCCGGTATCTGCGGCTGGACCCCCATAAACAAAACGTCCGGTACCATTGACAATAAACTCCTGTTCATAGGGTATATCGTATTGTTCCAAAACTGGCAGGATCACATGTTTGATCACTTCTTTTTTTACAAACTCCAACTCGCCGCTTTCGGATCCATATTTATCTATCATATCGTCATGCTGGGTGGCAATCACCACTTTAGTGACCCTAGTCGGTTTATAACCATCATACTCAATGGTCACCTGGGATTTTCCATCCGGACGCAGCCAGGTCATTACATTATTTTTTCTTAATGTTGCCAGCCGTTCCGTTAGCCGCTGTGCCATCTGAATCGGCAGCGGCATTAGCTCCAGTGTCTCCCTGCAGGCAAAACCGAACATGAGCCCTTGGTCCCCAGCACCCTGCTCCGATACATCTTCAGCGTCTACTCCCTGGGCGATCTCCGGACTCTGTTCATTAAGAATGGCCCGCACTTCAACGGCAGCATTGTCCATTCCCCGGGCATCATCTGTATAACCAATATCAGCCAATGTATCTTTTACCACACGTTCAACATCCACATTTCCATTGCTGCGGATTTCTCCCGAAACGACCACCAGTCCATTGGTGGCCAGGGTCTCGCAGGCTACATGGGATTCTTCATCCTGTGATAAAAGATTATCCAGAATAGCATCGGATATGGCATCGCAGACCTTGTCCGGGTGACCTTCTGTCACTGATTCAGATGTAAATAAATATTTGGACAATTTGAGCTCCTCTGTTGTTATACCTGCAAAACAGATCAATTCCGGCAAAAAACAGGCGGAAAGGTAAAAATAAATATGTGATGATCGAACATTAATAATTTTCGGCTTTAATGCAAAATTCCCGGTAAATACGAGCCAATTCCTGAAGCATTTCTACCGAAGCCTGGAAGTTGTAAGACATGATGTGTTCTACATTTAAACCAATGGGTACGGCTAAATTATTTTCTTTAATATAGCCTAATGTTTCATTGAGTACTTTTACAGCCACATCTAATGACCGTTCGATCATTGCT
>JYMV01030771.1_pt1 | contig 12137 bp, 9 predicted proteins | sample 338911 | NCBI WGS metagenome assembly JYMV01 (sample SAMN03354496, study PRJNA234377) | hydrothermal vent metagenome | biome: Deep sea; feature: Hydrothermal plumes at the Eastern Lau Spreading Center, Western Pacific Ocean; material: Seawater | place: Tonga | collected 2009 | depth 2000 m m | reverse complement strand
GCCGAAGTGGCGGAATTGGTAGACGCGCATGATTCAGGTTCATGTGAGGGCAACCTCGTGGAAGTTCGAGTCTTCTCTTCGGCACCAATAGATGACACAAGTACAGTTATAGTACACCTTTAGGCAGCATCCAACATAGTCTTAACCGGCGGGTTACCTAAAAACTAGATTCCTACTGGCTATAAACCCTCTATAATTGTTTTTCAAGTTCACGTTAGCTGAACTACCACTTAAACTTTATAAACCTCCCGTCTTTGCTAAATTCTCTCCCTATTTTTAACAAGCTGAGGTATCGTAGCCTTGGGTTTATATGGAATTTTTTTTCGCTCACTAGTAAAAAAATGGGTTTTTTCACAAATCGATGAGTTTGAATTCCTTTTGCCCTTTTTAACTTGTCATAAAACTGAAGAAGGTTGTCCCGGTAGTCAATTCGAAAATCGGAGCACAAATAATAAATAATGAAAACTGTAACTATTGTTGTTGCTGTTATTAATAATGAAGATTTGAATCAGGTTAGAGATTGTCTAGCTTCAATTGATGCAGGGCGATTCGAAATTATGGTTGTTTGTCCAGCTAAATATCATAAGAGTCTTAAAGAAGTACTTGACCAAAAAAACCAATTTTCTATGACAACCTGCAATCAAACCTCTATTAGAGGTTTATGGCAACAGGCGGAGAAATCTGCCATTACACCTTGGATAGTGTTTATACAATCATCTGATATATTGACTGTTCAATTGCAGAACAATATTGACCAACAATGTAGAAAGTTCCCACCTTATCCGAATTGTAAATATAATTTACAACGTATTTCTATTTTTTTAAAAAGACGAACAAAATATTGTAATTTTTGGACTGGGGAACCGGCTCCACATATAAAGTTTAATGATTCCTTCCATACTGTAGAAAATAACTTTAAAGGTCAGGAATTAAAAGAATTTTGGACAACTCCTATGGGAAGTTTGCTCCATTATGGGCCAGAAACTATTTCCAAGGCAATCATTACCGCTACTTTATTTGCAGAGGAATGGGCAGAGAATATGTATCACAAATTCCCGGACCTAGATAAGAAAACGGTTTTTAAAAAAGCCGTAAAGGAATCTTTGATGAATTTTTTTGGTGGTCTTTTTTTCAAAAAATGGATACGAGATGGCTACGAGGGTTTTGTTTTCGCCTTACTAGATTTATTCATAACTTGCTTTGGATACCTGAGATACCATGAGAAGTATATTAGGAGCGGGCAACAACTCTCAAATCAATTAGATTCAATTCAAAATATTTTGCTAGTGCACATAAATGGGATAGGTGATGTTGTTATGGCAACTCCCACACTAAAAAACATGAAAGCTCGTCTGCCAAAGGCAAAAATTGATGTTTTAACTACCACATCGGCCAAGGGGGTAATTGAAAATAATCCTCACATAAATCATATTTTTACCTTACCTCGACTGCCTACAAGGCGCGAAATAAAACATATGGTAAAGAATTTAAAATCGATCAAATATGACCTCATAATAAACCTTATGTCAAGAAACTCGACAGAAAAGCTAGTTGGTTTATTAACAAGTAAGTGGAAGATCAATAACAATATTTTAAATCGAGAAAGGTTTACGGATGTGATGTTAGGGTTTAAACATGATAAGTCTTCTTTTATTCAATGGGAGTTTGATTTTTTAAAAAAAATTGGATTCGAACCAAAAAAATTTGATCCTGAAATATTTTTAACCAATGAGGAGAAAGAGGATGCACGCTGTTTGCTCAATAGTGCAGGGTTTAATGTAAGAGAAAAGCTTGTTATTTTCCATCCCTTCTCTTCCGACTCTTTAAGGGAGTGGGGAATAGAACGATTTATTGATCTAGCTAAGAATTTAAATAAAACTTATAAATACCAAGTTTTATTTGTGGGTTCAAAAAATGAAATTAAAGAGGCAAGAACCTCTATTTCTTCTCAAATTCCCAGAGCCATATTCTATGATGGTTCAGTGAGAAAAACGATAGGTCTGATAAATGAATCCAATCTTCTTATAGGTGGAGACTCGGTATTTACCCATATTTCTGTCGCCGTAAATGTTCCAACTATTGTCATTCAAGGCCCAATAGCAAAATATAGACCACGGGACAAAGATTTATATACCGATGAAAAAAAGAATTTTGTTTTTTATAAAGAACTTTCTTGCCGAGATGAATTATATACTGCTTGTGGTTCCTGTTCCGATCAGATTTGTTTTGAATTTTCTGTTGATACGGTTCTCGACAAAGCTTTAAAAATATTAAATTAAAATAAGTGCTATTAAAGGAAACATTTCGGCGCCACTCTTCAACGAAGGCGGAAATAACTAATAGCGCATCAGTTTTATTCCGCCCATTTAATTTCTCCCAAAGGCATAAAGTCCGCTTATAACCGCAGGAGAGCATAGTGAAAATTTGTCTTACAATTAACTCTTCGCCTTGGTCTGCGTTTAAAGGCGGCGGACAGCTTGCTGTTCACCACTTGGCATGTGCTCTATCTGCAAAGGGTCATAAGGTTCATGTCCTATATTCGAAGTGCCCTCAGGAGCAATTTGATTTAAATTTGCCTTACCATGTTCACTGGGTGCGTCATTATGATTTTGCTGCGGTCAATTTAAATATCGTATCCTATTCTAGGGCACTAAGGCCGCTGGCAAAAAAAGAGAAGTTTGATATTATTCATGGGAATGCAGAAGAGGCTTATTGGGCCGGTAAAATAGCTCGAGAAAACAATTCGGCTTACGTGTTTACCTCTCATACTCCTAATATTCCAACTGCCGGGATGCTAAAGGGCATAATCAACCCCGTTAGATTTCTAAAAAGCATTAACACCTATCTTCTACGAAAGTCTATTCTCGAGGGAGATTTAGTCGTTGCGTACAGTCAATTTTCCAGAAACCTTATTTTGAAAGGGGTTGCTGACCCTTGCTTTAATAGGGTGAAGGTTGTTCCCCCTGGAGTGGAAAGTTCATGGTTTGATGTTGAGAGAAAACTACCAACCGATTCACGTCTTCTATTTTGGGGAAGATTGGAAGAGGAAAAAGGTTTGCCAGAACTTTTTATTGCATTGAAAGAAGTTACTAAAAAAATTAAACGGGTAAAATTAACATTGGTAGGTGAGGGCAACCAGTTAAAGGAGTACAAAAATTTGGTAGCAACCCTTGGTTTAACAGGGCAGGTTGAATTTAAAGGTTGGCTGGATGCTCGAGAAATACAAAATCTAACGACACAAAGTTATCTAGGGCTTTTCCCTTCCCGGGTTGAAAGTTTCGGTCTTTCAGTAATTGAAGCCATGGCAGCTGGTTTGCCTGTTATTGCTGCTAGCGGTGGGGCCGTTCCAGAAAATATAAAAGATGGAGTGACGGGGGCACTGGTGCCTGTCAACGATTCAGATGCCCTGGCTAAGGCAATTATTTCCGCTCTGGAAAATCCTCAGTATATTGAAACCCTCGCGAAGGTCGCAAAAAAGGTTGTTAGGGAAAGGTTTTCATGGGATAAAACCGCAGACAGTATGATTGATCTATATACATCTGTTCTTAGGAATGGCATTTAAAAGCAAGTAAATAAACACTACCTTTAAGAAACTAGAGATAAAATCCGTTAAGACTAAAAAACTGGATTTTCCTATGAATAAAACACTCAATATAGAAGAAAAAGCTAATGAAGTCCTGCCCACCTTCCAAGTCCCAGTTGCTAAACAGAATAGCCCAAAATTATGGGGTGATGGGATATTAAAGAACTGGGTCAAGAAGGTCCCCTTTTTTTCGTCTATGGATTATTTTCGTCGTAAAGTTTACGATTCACAATTTTTTGACGGTTCGATCCGTGGCCTTGCTAACACTTTGGAGGAGTGGCCCGGAGCTCTATTGATAGATATCACCAATCGATGCAACGCAAAATGTGTTTGGTGTCCGAATCCCGATCTCACAAACGTTGGCGCCATGGATATGGACGTGTACCGTAAGATTATTGATGACTACGGTTCTCGTGGCGGGGTTCTAACGTTTGGAACATTTGGCGAACCGTTGATGGATAAACATATGAAGAAGCGCATCGAATATCTAAAGTGTTATCCAAAAATTCACAAGATAGAAATCCTGACTAATGGATTTTTCCTAAATGAAAATATCGTTCCTACAATTATCGAGAACGGGGTAGGGGTAGACATTAGTCTCGATGAACTTGATAAGCAGACTTTTGAAGATGTAAAAAAAATGAGCTTTGATATTGTACGCGACAATATAGTAAATTTTCTCAAGGCTAACAGCGAGGCGACAACACCTGTTCCTGTAAATATTCGAATCAAGACAATGAAAACGGTAGAAGAAACTCTGGAGCAGGAACTTTTTAAAGTCATTACTTCATACGACTGCTCTGTCGCGCTGAACTCCATTGATGATAATATAATTTCTAACTGGGCTGGTAAGTTAGATAAAGAATCATTCATTAAAGAGTATGAAATATCTACAAACAATAAAACGCAATTTACACATAAACGCTTCAATCAGACGAATATTGCCCCTTGTACACAATTATGGAAGTGGATGGTTGTTTACTGGGACGGTAGCGTAGTACTTTGTTGCGCAGATATGTTTTCGCAGGCGATAGTTGGGGATTTGAAATCGAATTCAATTGCAGAAGTTTGGAATGGATCTCAAATGAAAGGCCATCGAGATCAAATGATAAATCGAAGAAGATTTGAGGTAGCCATCTGCCAAGATTGTGATATTCATTTAAGTTGGCACAATTTGAATGAGTATTACGATAAAAATGGAAGTTTTCGAAGGGATAGAAAATTTATCATGGGGTAATGATAAGATCAGCAAATATTATAGAGCCTAACCCACAGTAGATATTTATCGGTAGAACATTATTATTTTCTTCACTCACTTAAACTTACCGGATACTCCTCTTGGAAATTTCAAAGTTTAAATTTTCCAGACCTGCGGAATTAGATGTGTCGATTATCATAGTAAGTTTTAATACCCGCGAAATTCTTCTGCGTTGTTTAGAATCGATTAAAAAACAAACCAGAGGGATTTCCTATGAAGTTATAGTAGTTGATAATGCCTCGGAAGATAAGACAGTCGAGACTGTGGCTAAAAAATTTCGTGATATAGATGTTATCGCCAATAAAGAAAACCGAGGTTTTTCGGCAGCTAATAATCAGGGAATTCTCTTATCAAGGGGTAAGAAAATTGCCTTCTTGAACCCGGACACTCTTTTAACTGAAAATAGTTTTGAGAAAATTTTGATGTATATGAAGGAGCACCCAGAGTTTTCAATTCTTGGCTCCGGAATAGTTGACAAGAATAACAAACTCTGTCCCATTAGATTGTGGGAGGACACCCCACAAGATGCGGTATTAAAAGTTCTTAACCTTTATGACCCATCTAGCGAACTAGAAAAAATGGGAGAGATGAAGGCTAAGGAAGTCCAAGTGATTTCTGGTTGCTGTTTTGTTGTGGTAAGGGAATTGATCGAGTCAGTTGGTTTAATGGACGAGAATTATTTTTTATATAATGAAGAAGACGATTTTTGTCGACGAGCCAGGAAAAATGGGAAAAAAATCTGTTTTTTCCCGGAAACAGCGGTTCAGCATTTGCACGGCCAAAGTACTCATCAGAACGGTCATAGAGAAAAAGTTATTGTGGAGGCGTACCGAAGTAATATTTATTTTTATTCCAAATATTATTCTTATTTCTGGAATTTATTCTTGCAGTTTCTTTATAAAATGACCTTCCTTGTGGGGTTGCTTAGCCCAAAGATTTTTTATAATAAAGATTCTAGAACAGTTGACAAATCTTTTTCCCTAAAAGTAAAGTTACTTTTCATGAGTCCTGTGAAAAATAATTTCTGAAATTTTTTCAAAGCGATGTTGCTAGACGCTTTGAAAAAAATTTACTTGCCCTTGAAATTATATAAAATGAAGTTTGCGCCAGACTTAATGTCAAGGTAAAAAACTAAATACGGGGCCAGACCAAGTATTCAAAATTATTTAAAGAAGTAGGTGGTTGATCTAATTAGGGGAACTATTTTTTCTTAAAATAACTTCCATCATTTGTCTGTCGTAAATGAGTAAGGCTAAATCGGTTAGCCCGTCGTCATTAAAATCTTCTCCAATCATGGCCCTCGCGTTGGCTCCAACCGGGTAGTTAAAGTGAGGGAAAATAAAGGTTCCATCTCCTCGACCTTGCAAGATTGAAATAGAAGCATCTCTTCGATTAGCTACTGCAAGGTCGGGAATATTATCACCGTTGAAGTCTCCTGGAACGATATATTCTGGGCCCTTCTCGGCAGCAGTATCTTCAGTGGGGGTGAACCCACTTTTCCCATTATTAAGAAATATTTTGATTACATCATGCATGGAACTAGAGGTAAGAAGATCGTTTTTACCATCATTGTTGATGTCATGCTGGGTGATGAAAGCAGACTGTTTACCGCCTAATATTTTAATTGGGGTTTTGAAAGTGCCATCTCCATTTCCATAAAATACCCGAAGAAAATTCACCTGGACGGCGTTAAATGCGACTGCTATATCTAAGTTCTTATCGTTATCAAAGTCCCCAACTGTCATATGAGCAGGTGTGCCGGATGCTTTGTATACTTCGCCCATTTTAAAACTACCATCGCCCATGCCAAGAAAAACAACCAATTTGTCAAACCGAAGCGTAATAGCTAAATCTAGTTTTTCATCGTTATTAAAATCACCAGCTGATATAGCAATAGGAAGGCGGCCGACCTTTATATTTGCTTTTTGTTTAAAGACACCGTCTTTTTGTCCAAGAATGATAGATATATTACCGTCACCATAATTACTGACTGCAATATCTAGGATTTTGTCTCCATTAAAATCGCCTACTTCAAATGCCAAAGGTTCGCGTCCGGTGTTCATGGTGAAAGCTGTTTTAAAGGTGCCGTCGCCAATTGCTTCAAAATAGCTCAATGTATCACTGCCAGCATTGGATACAAGAATATCAGGAAAGCCATCCATGTTCATATCGCGAGCCTTTATTTCGTCAGGTTTTTTCCCTACCTTATAGACTGTTGGTAGGGAAAATAAGTCGGGCGCAGGTTCACTCTGACCGCATGAGGGGGAAAAAATAACTATGGTAAATCCGAGAAATACTTTGAAGTGGAAAAGATATTTTTTTAGAGAAGCTGTGTGGATGGTAAGTATTCGGAGCATGAACTGTTTATACCTTATGCTTTAAAGTGTGTAAAGCGTGACCGCAAGATTGATGAAACTTGACACTTAATAGTCGGGTGTTAAAATTTTTAAACAATTATACGAGCACCTAAGTCTATTACGTATGGTCTTCCCCGATAATTTAGCTAAAACAACTCTTTTCTTCCTCTTAATTTCGATATTTTCTGGATGCCAAGTTTTAAAAAATCTTGATATTTTATCAACCAATCAACGGGGGGTTTACCATACAGTTCAAAAAGGACAAACACTTCATTTTATTGCTCGTGCATATAATGTCAATCTCGATCGATTGAAACGAATCAATGGTGTTTACGACCCGAGCAGGCTTCAAATAGGGACGAGGTTATGGATCCCAGGAGCACGGCAAGTTTTAAATATAGATTCCAATATAAACAAACAGACTTTAGCAAAAAATAAAAAAAAGAGAAAAAGAGCACTGAATAAGGGTATAAAAGCGATAAAAGGGTTCCTAATTTGGCCAGTGAAAGGCCAACTAACATCTAGATTCGGTAATCGAAGTGGGCGACACCACGATGGAATAGATATTGGCGCTCGTAAGGGAATATCGATAGTTGCGGCTGCAGAAGGAAAAGTCATGTTTGCTGGATGGGGTCCGACTGGGTACGGTCTCATGATAATCATCAAGCATAAGAATGATTTGACCACAGTTTACGCTCATAACTCACACGTTCATGTATATAAAAATCAGATGGTTAAAAAAGGTCAGAAAATAGCATCCGTTGGAAGTACAGGGAGATCTACAGGCCCGCATTTACACTTTGAGGTTAGAAATGATTCTCTTCCAATGAACCCGCTCAATTATCTACCAAAAAAATAACTCACTGAACTATTGACCTAACGGAGTCTCGCTCCTTCACACTATCAAAGAAGTAAATATTATTTAAATCTTTATAAACTTAAGAGGCGACTATGGAAACATTGAAATCGGTTATCCGCGACATTCTCGACTTCCCAAAGGAAGGTATTATTTTTAAAGACATCACACCACTGCTCTCTAATCCGGCTTCATTTAAAAAAGTTATCGATACTTTGAAGGCTAGATATGAAGATAAGAGAATAGATCAGGTGGTGGGGGTAGAGGCACGGGGTTTTATTTTTGCTTCTGCATTGGCTTACGCGTTGGGTTGTGGCGTAGTTATGGTAAGAAAACCAGGTAAGCTTCCTTATAAAACATATCAGAAAACATATAGTCTAGAATACGGTGAAGATAGTATCGAGATTCATCAAGATGCTTTTGAAAAAGATCAAAAAATTGTCATTATAGACGATGTGCTTGCAACTGGAGGGACTCTCGCTGCTTGTGTCGAGCTTGTAAGCAAAAACTTTGAGGTTGATTTGGTAGAGATTGGTTTTCTCATAGAGCTTGACTTTTTAAATGGGCGTCAGAAACTCGGGAATATACCGATATATTCAATGATGCGCTTCTAGTAAATAATTTTATAGAATTTAAAAATCTATGACTATTAATTAAGTGCTTTGGGTTGGTTTTCAATTTTTTTGATATGAACTTCTTTTGATAATGCATGAACCAACTGACGGGTATCTCCCAAATAATCGGGAGAAATGATCAATTCTATAATGCTTTGTTCTGCATCAACTGTTCGAACAATAGCAAGATTGTCATATCCCTCAAAGACGCTAACAATATATGCGATTTCTTTTTTGTCTACTTCAAGTAACCACTGGATGGAATCTGTTTGAACCATAGTCGGGTAACTGAGTTATTTAAGCATTAACATAACTATGGAAATCGCGGCCGGAGTAATACCTGAGATTCGAGAGGCTTGCCCCAGTGTTGCCGGGCGTATATTCTCAAGTTTTTGAACAACCTCACAAGATAGACCAGGTATGCCTTCATACTTAAAGTCGGTGGGGATTCGGTAGTTTTCTAGTTTTTTTTGTTTGGCGACAACTTGGTTTTGTCTTTGAATGAATCCTTCGTACTTAATCTGAATTTCTACCTGCTCCCCGACAAGTTTTGATACAGAGGCCCCATTGAATGTTTCTATGATTTGACTGTAAGTTATTTCAGGGCGCTTTAATAATCCGGCGAGAGAAGTAGGAGTTTTAAAACTCTTAATTCCCAACTTAGAAACAAGGTCTTTTCCTTGTTCATTAGGAATAACTTTGGTTGTGTTGAGTCGATTAATTTCTTTTTCCACCCTTTCTTTTTTCAAAAGACAAAGGTCATAAGTTTCTTTTGAAACCAGACCGAGTTTGTGGCCTTTTCCCATAAGTCTTGTGTCGGCATTATCTTGTCGAAGTAGTAGACGGTTTTCGGCGCGTGATGTAAACATGCGGTAAGGCTCCTGCGTTCCCTTGGTAACTAAGTCGTCTATCATTACACCGATATAGCTTTCCATACGACTTAAAGTAAACGGTTCGAGATCGAGGGAACTTAAAGCAGCGTTAATACCTGCTACTAAACCTTGTCCAGCCGCTTCCTCGTAACCTGAAGTACCATTGATCTGCCCAGCGTGGAAGAGTCCTTTAACTTTCTTAGTTTCTAATGTCGGTAAAAGTTGCGTTGGTGGAACAAAATCGTATTCAATCGCATAACCTGAAGCGACGATATCAGCATTTTCAAGCCCAGGAATAGTGCGTACTAATTCCCATTGCACTTCTTCAGCTAAACTGGTGGAGATACCATTTGGATAGATCCAGTCCGTGTCAAGTCCTTCCGGTTCAAGAAAAACATGGTGTGAAACTCGATCGGGAAACTTTACAACCTTATCTTCAATAGAAGGGCAATAGCGAGGTCCAACTCCTTCAATAATTCCACTGTAAAGCGGTGAAAGGTGCATGTTTCTGTTAATAACTTCTGCCGTGCATTTATTTGTATATGTGATGAAGCAAGGTACCTGAGGCTGACTTATTCTAGTGGTAGAAAAAGAAAATGGTTTGGGGTCGCAGTCTCCTTCCTGTATTTCACACTTAGAGAAGTCGATAGATTTACCAAGTAAACGTGGTGGAGTCCCCGTTTTTAATCGGCCGAGTTCGAATCCTTGATCGAGAAATGATTGTGAAAGTTTAATCGAAGGTTTTTCACCTACACGCCCAGCAGGGGAACTTTTCATTCCAAGATGAATACGCCCGTTTAAAAAAGTTCCAGTGGTGATAACTATGGACCGAGAGTTTAGTTCAAGCCCGGAACGAGTTCTCAGACCCTTTACCGAACCGTTATCAAATAACAATTCATCTACTTCATCGCATATCAAGCTGAGATGCTCTTGGCATTCGAGGACTCGACGCATTTCTTTTTTATAGAGATGTTTGTCTGCCTGAGCGCGATACCCTTGAACTGCTGGACCTTTTGAAGAGTTGAGAATACGAAACTGGATGCCTGTTTTATCAATACAGCGTGCCATCTGCCCACCAAGGGCATCAATTTCACGTACAATATGCCCTTTGCCTACTCCACCGATTGCTGGATTACATGGCATAAGTGCTATTTTTTCGAGGTCAAGGGTGATAAGAGCGGTAGGTACTCCCATACGAGCAGAAGCAAGAGCGGCTTCACATCCTGCATGCCCACCACCGATAACGATTACACCGTAAGATTTCATAAAATATTTCTAACGTTTGGATCTGTAATTTATATTTTTTTATTTTACACTAAAGCACAAATAAGAAAACCTAGAATAGTACCATAAAAACAGGACTATATTGCTAGGGGGCCAACATTCACCTATTTCCATAGAATAGATAGGAGTGGTAAATTTTAAGAATTATGAGCGCATAGGTAGGTGATAAAGGAATGTAGTGTTTTTAACTATTTTTTGTGGTAGTGTTCGCTTATCCAGAACTATATTTTCCTGCCTTCATAAGAACTATTTTTATCCCTTTGACAACTTTTAAGCATGGATAATCAGGTGTATCCTGAAGAGCGAATTGTTATCACAGGCATTGGGCTTACTGCTCCAAATGGAAATAATCTCAAAGAGTTTCGTGAGAGCTTGCTAGCGGGAAAGTCTGGAGTTCAGAAATTTGAGACTCGTTATGTCGGTGAAGTTCTTGCCGGAATCTGTGATTTCGATGTTTTGAAGTATCAGAAAAAAAAAGAATTACGTCGAGGTACTCGCGTTGGATCAATCTCGATTTATTGTTGCCGAGAAGCATTTAATGATTCTGGGATTGACCTTGAATCGATCGATCGATCAAGGGTAGGAGTATATCTTGGTGTTACTGAGCACGGTAATGTAGAAACCGAAAATGAAATTTATAATATTAGCAAGTATGATTACGATACCAAGTATTGGTCCCACCACCACAACCCGCGCACCGTAGCTAATAATCCGGCTGGTGAAGTAACTCTCAACATGAAGATTACCGGTCCGCACTACACCATAGGGGCGGCCTGCGCGGCTGGCAATATGGGCGTTATCCAAGGTCTACAGATGTTACGACTGGGCGAGGTAGACATCGCGTTAGCTGGTGGGGTATCTGAGAGTATTCATACCTTTGGTATTTTTGCTAGTTTTAAAAGCGAGGGTGCGCTTGCAGAGCATGAAGATCCAGCTAAGGCAAGTCGACCGTTTGACAAGAATCGCAATGGTATCGTTTGTTCTGAAGGGGGGGGTGTCTATATTTTGGAGCGACTTTCTGATGCTCAAAAACGTAAGGCTAAAATTTATGGAGAAATTGTTGGCTACGCAACTAATTCTGATGCTTTTGATTTTATCCTTCCAGAACCTGGGAGGCAGGCTGAGTGCATGCGTTTAGCTCTTGGTAAGGCTGGTCTTAAACCAAGCGATATAAATATTTTAAATGCGCACGCTACGGCAACTCAGTTGGGGGATGTCCAAGAGTGCAAGGCAATTCGTGATGTGTTTGGCGGAGAGCAGGGGGTTTGGATTAATAACACGAAAAGTTTTATCGGGCACACTATGGGCGCTGC
>JYMV01006546.1_pt1 | contig 12137 bp, 13 predicted proteins | sample 338911 | NCBI WGS metagenome assembly JYMV01 (sample SAMN03354496, study PRJNA234377) | hydrothermal vent metagenome | biome: Deep sea; feature: Hydrothermal plumes at the Eastern Lau Spreading Center, Western Pacific Ocean; material: Seawater | place: Tonga | collected 2009 | depth 2000 m m | reverse complement strand
ATGTTGTTTATTGCAATTGGAGTATATGGTCAAGGGACACATGTTGCTGTTGATTGGAATGAGAATGTGCTAGAAGCGATTCGAAATGATTACGCTCGTCCCACAGTGCATGCAAGAAATTTACTGCACTCGAGTATCATCATGTACGATTGTTGGGCAGCATATGATACAACATCATCACAGCAGTATTTACTCGGAAATACAATCAACGGATATACTTGCGATTTCGATTCTTCGAATTTCGTAATCCCTGCAAGCCTAATAGAAAGGCGAGCTGCACAAGATATTGCGATGAGTTACGGCGTGTATAGGCTCATTAAACATAGATATATGAGCTCTCCGCAAGTGGCTTCTACGATGGCTAATATTAGTATGCAGATGGCGATACAAGGGCTAGACACATTGGTCATTTCCACTGATTATCTTAATCACGGCCCTGCGGCGCTAGGAAACTATATTGCCGAGCAAATGATTGCATTTGGTATGCAAGACGGAGCTAATGAAGGAGGAGATTATGCTAGCACTTGCTACACAGCTGTCAATCCTAACATTCTGCCTGAGGATCCTGGGACAAGTGGAATTATTGATCCTAACCATTGGCAGCCAATTGAGTTGTCATTGTCTATTGATCAGAGTGGAGAAATCGTAACCGAAGTGCCGCCCTTCTTAGGTCCAGAGTGGGGAGACGTATTTGGGTTTGCACTGCGTGACTCGAACCTAACAGCGGTTATGAGGGATACTTGCCTCTATAATACTTACCATAATCCAGGGCCTCCAGTTTACTTAGACACAACCATTGCATCTAGCTTTGATGAGAGTTTTTATAAGTGGGGATTCGGATTGGTAATTAATTGGTCAGGACATTTGGACCCATCTGATGGAGTGATGTGGGATGTGGGGCCTGGTTCTCTTAAGTATGACGGTGAAACACCTCCGGTTGAGGACTTCGCTTCTTTCTATGATTGGGAGAATGGTGGACTAACGAGCTGGCATAATGCAGATGGTACTTTCGGTGGGAATGGTCACCAGGTTAATCCATTTACGGGACTACCATATGAACCTAACATTGTCCCACGTGGCGATTATGGTCGTGTTATTGCAGAGTTTTGGGCTGACGGCCCTGATTCAGAAACACCTCCAGGGCACTGGTTTACTCTCTTAAACGAATTTATCCTTATTCCAGAATCAGGAGCACACAGATGGAGAGGTCAAGGTCCTATAATAGAAGATCAGGAGTTTAACGTTAAGTCTTACTTAGCACTTGCGGGTGCTATGCATGATTGTGCTATCTCTGCATGGAGCAATAAAGGATACTACGATTATATCAGGCCGGTTTCTGCGATTCGTTATATGGCTGAGAAAGGTCAAAGCACTGATCCTACTCTTTCAAATTATCACCCTGCGGGTTTACCTTTAGTCCCCGGGTTGATTGAAGTTGTGGGTGACGCTCATCCTTTAGCAGATTTCGGAGGAGTTGATCATGTCGGTGATATAGCTATCCGTACGTGGAAAGGTCCGGACTATATAGAAATCCCCCAAATAGATGAAGCGGGAGTGGATTGGATTCTTGCGGAACAATGGTGGCCGTACCAACGTCCTTCTTTCGTAACTCCTCCATTTGCGGGGTACTTTAGCGGGCATAGTGCTTTTTCAAGAGCGGCTGCTGAGCTTTTTGAAATGCTTACCGGTTCTCCATACTGGCCTGGTGGAATGGCTGAATGGCCTGCGAATCAGAATCAATTCTTAGTATTTGAAGATGGTCCATCCGTTACATTTAACCTGCAATGGGCAACATTCATGGATGCCTCAAACGAAAGTGCTTTGTCAAGAATTTGGGGTGGTATTCACCCACCTATTGACGATTCACCTGCTAGAGAGGTAGGTCGTGTCGTAGGTGTAAATGCTTTTAACTTCGCGGAAACAATAGTATTCCCTGACTGGGCAATGGAATTTGGCGGAGATGGTTTTATACCTAGTGAAGCATGTGTAGGTGATTTTAATGCTGATGGCCATATTGGGTCAGCAGACTTTATTTTGTTCCTATCTGCATATGGAAAGGGGTGGACAGGTGCGTATGATATGGATGATTCAGCAGAAATTGGAGCGTCTGACTTGCTTATTCTCCTTCAGGTTTTTGGCCAAAATTGTTGATACTCACATTAAGTATTTAATTATTGAAGCAACGATTCCAGAAAAGGGCGTCGTTGCTTTTGTATTTTCGAAGAAATAAATAAATTACGATTATAATGTTTTTAAAAGAACACGGAACTGCAGCCCTACTTTTAGCCGCTATTTTTCTAGGGCTGGGCTTTATTCTAGGCAAAGTAACAAGTCATCACCGAGGGCATAATGGTTGTAAAAAAGCCTGTAAAACAAGTGAATCATGCAGTCACTCAACTCACAGTAAATCTACTCACGCAGGTTGTAATCATTGGGTGGCAGAAAGCGGAGCTGAGCATATGATAATTGTTGAGTCACTGATGGAAGCAGGATTTGAGGGCGACACAGTTCTTACAATTCCAGGAGGGGCAATACATATCAATATAGATGGTGATTATGTAAATGTTGAGGTTGAGATTGATGAATCATCGGAAGGAGGTCATGGAGAAGGCCATGAAGAAGTTCGCGTCATCAAGGTTATTACAACAGAAGAGAACTAAGAACCCATATTAAATTAAATTTACTACGAATATGTTTTACTCAAATAAGCTTACGGGTGTTGTTGTTTTGGGATTAATTACAGTCCTTTTTTCTGTAGTTGGATGTGAATCAGATTCATCGAATGATGCGTCTTCTACATCAAGCGCTATCGCTCCGAATGAGCCTACAGTAGCAGAAATTAATGCAGATAGAGGCGACGCTTGTGAATGTGTAAATTCAACTCTTGTTAAGATTGATGTTTTCACAGAGGAAATGAACGCCGGTGTATATAAAACAAGCCAAGATTTAAATGCAGGTCTTGCAATTGCTATGTCGGGCTGCATGGAATTAAAGAATCATCAGGAAGCTGATAAGGCTTGGTCTTTGGAGATGTCAGGGTGTGAAGCTTTCTCTCAAGTTAGAGACGCTATGATGGTGGTGCGTGATAATGCATTAGTGCTCAAAGAAGCTGAACAAGATCAATTCGCTAAAGAAGTAGTCAAAGAAAACGGGAAAGGTGCTTCAGGTATATTAGATAGATTAAGGGACGGGACTCAGTCTAACTAATCTCCTAATCCTAATTTTTGAATTATCTTCTCAACTTCCTTTTCTGTGCTAACTAGCCTTTGATGGCAAGATTCTAATAATTCAGAAGCACGCTTTATGGTTACGGTTAGGTCGTCAATAGATAAGGATTCGTCTTGAAGTGAGCCTAGTATTTTCTGTAATTCCGTAATTGAATCGTCGTAATTGAGATCTTTCACGGGTGTGATTTTACTGTTTTTTTCCATTTGATTCTATTTTTCGGATCTATTTGACGACGGTTTCTATTTGACCTTTATGAAGCTCAATATTGAGGATATCACCCGTTTTGACGCTTTTCGCATCTCTTATAGCTACGCCATTCATCCTTACTATGCTGAAACCTCGAGCCATAGTTCTATTAGGTTTGAGTAACTCCATAGTAGAGGCCAAACCGGCCAAAGCTTCTTTCTGCTTCACAATTACTCTTAAAGCCTCTCTGTTAAGGTCACTTTTTAATTGCTCGAATAAAGCTTTCTTTACATTAAGTAATCTAATAGGAAGATCCCTCAAAGTAATGTGAGCTCCTTTTAACAGCGTATCTTGTTTATGAAGAATCGTTTTACTCCTCGAGCCCACTCTTGTAGCAATATCTATAAGTAGTGATGCGAAAGAACTAGATTTATCTACGATAAAGTCACCTACACCGGTTGGGGTCTTGAAAGATTTGTGCGATACGAAATCGGCAATAGAAAAGTCCGTTTCATGACCTACTCCAGTTAATACGGGAACACTAGAATCTGCTATAGTCAGCGCGAGATTAATATCATTAAAGCAGTCTAAATCGAGCGGAGAACCTCCTCCTCTAATCAGCACTATCACATCGGGCGATTTCATTTCAGCTTTTTTTATCGCACGAGAAATCAGTCTCGCAGCGTCGGCTCCTTGTACTGCCGACTCGAAAACCTCAATCTCGTACCGGAAGCGCCATTCGTTTTTTATAACGTGATGTACAAAGTCAAGGAAGCCAGATGTTCCAGGCGACCCTACAATAGCGATTCGCTGTATTACCGTCGGAAGAGGTATAGCGGGGTTACGTAATTGAATTCCGTCCTTTTTAATTAGCGCTAAAGTCTCAGCTTTACGTCGCTCTAACTCCCCAAGCATGAAGGATAAATCAATATCGTCTATCTCCAAACTGAGCCCATGTACTTCGTGATATCTAATTCTACACCGAAAAATAATTTCACTACCAGCTTGAAGAACGCTTCCCGCTGAATCGCCTAACTCTATTACGATTCGGTCATAGTCTCGACGCCATAACATTGCACGTATCGCGGCCTTTCGGTCTCCATTGACTTCTTCGACTAAATCCAAATACGCATGCCCAGTTCTACTTAAAGTAAACTTTGCAATCTCAGCTTTAACCCAAAACGAAGAATCTCCAGCCTTACTTTCAAGAGCATTCTTTATGCTTCGGCTAAGCTGGTAAAGTGAAAATACCTTACGTTCTTCCGAATCTTTTACGATGGAATTATGATTTTCCATGTCTGAGCAGTGTAATTAGATCTACTTCCTGCGTTAGGTGTAAAACGAATTATCTGAATTCCATTTCCTAACTCACTAGCATTTACGGTTACGGACTCTTGAGAATAAACACTTGATGTGAAATTCATACGTCCTGACAAGTCATAAATAGAAAGATTACCATCAACATTTGCTTTAAGAGTAACTCCAAGTGCTGAGATTAGAGGTTGGTTCATTGACTCAAGGTCGTTAACTGCCATATCGTTTTCAGGTAACGCCAATGCAGTTGCTGCATGGCTATCTCCATTATTTCCATCTAGTAAATTAGCAGCGATACCAGACATGTAAAATCCAACGTCTCCACTACCTTCAGTAGGCGCAGTCCAAGTCGCTGTGAAAATACCAGTTGTACTAGGTGAGTTGTGCTCCACAATGTGTCTCGAGCCCACAGACTCTAATTGAGTTGACGATCCAGGGTTTGTGAAATCACCAGCATTTGAACCATTTGTTAGAACGGCAGTTGCTTGAAATCCGTAACCTGCAGCACCTGACCCAGTTACCACGAAATTCACATCGTATGTTTCACCTGCAACCCAAGATTCCGCCTCCAAACCACTTGAATCCATTACAATAATAGAACTAGCAGCGTTTAATGACGATCCTGGATCGTGACACAAAGTGCATGCCTCGGCTGATCCAGGTGCTCCCGTTCTATCTTGATCTTGTACTTCAGCAACACCATTCGAGCTAGAAAGAAGTCCTGAAGTGCTAATTATAGCGACAGATAATGCGATTGCGATTTTATTTTTCATGGTGCAAAATACACATTTTATCTTCAAAGAAGCAACCCTTGTTTAGCCGTTTACGTCTTTAATGTATCTACTCAGTTTTTTTATTCTACTATCATGCTTCCGCATAAACAATTCCCGAACAATCAAGCACATATTCCTCTTCGTGAGGATATACTATATGCTCGCTCAATTCAGGGAATGCTTGCGCCTACCGAAGATGATCTAAACAGTATGTTTTTACATTTAGATATTTATGATAAGCCCAGAGGATATTTGAGTGGAGACTTCCTTTTTGCAAGAATGCAAAACGACATTACATTTCTAGCTGTTTGTGATTGTACTGGACATGGTATGAGTGCAGCTTTAATGACAGTTTTGGCACGAGAAAAGTTTTCGCAAGCTTTTAGTAAAGCTATAGGGCCTTCTCATTTACTCACTAGACTTGATGAGAAGTTTAGAAGATCTATTCTGAGAGGTGACAAGGGTGGACTTATGAGAGCTGGAATAGGAATGGATTTGGCAGTGATAGCCTTCGATCCATATCGTCAGTCTATAAGGTTTGCAGGAGCTAGACGCCCGATGTGGATAGTTAGAAATGGATCTCTTTTAGAATTTAAAGGCACTCCTCGTTCTATTGGAGGAAATTTCTGGAGAAATGATGTTTTTGTTGAGACTACGATTCCAGTTAGGTCAGGTGATTTGGTGTATTTATTCACTGATGGGATTTCTGATCAATTCGGCGGCGCAAGCGATAAGAAACTAATGAGATATGGGTTGAGGAAGCTTATTCTTAAAGCCTCTGAGCTTGATGTAGAAGACCAAATCGCGTATATCTCAAGTCAAATGCGTATTTGGCAATCAGACCGTGAATCTACGGACGACCAAATGTTGGCGGTATTTAAGGTATGACCTTATCTCCACTTTCTTTAACCGCGTCTAAATATCGGTAGGTGGTCAACATTTTCCAACCTACAACTGCTTTGTCTAGGTTCGAAAGCTTCATAAGATTTGGTTTCCTATAAATTTTAGGAAGAAGTGCTTTATTTAGAACACTAATAAATTTCCATAAGAGTAGGTTCATGTCTATTTCTTTTCCCCCGAAAAACTATCTTCTTTATACTTGAACAGTACGTTGAAGGTGGTTAGTGAGCCATATATGCGTGTAATGTACTGTTGAAGTTTCACTTTATCGATATCATCGAGCTTTTCATCGGAATTTATTTGCTGCTCTAAGACTCTTAATCGATCTCTCACCATCACGATTTTGTGAAAGAAAGTCTCAATAGGAATTTCCTTTGCTTGTAAATCTGACTCCGCAGGCGAAAGAATCATTACTCCACCCAGCCATTTTTCTCCTATTTGAATAGGTTCAGGATCTAAATAAGAGGTGAGTACAGATAGTTTTTCATCGAAAACATGATCGATTGCTTCGATAATGTCACTTACGTCAGGTTGGGGGGAGTCGCCTTTAGATGCTTCTAACACCTCGTAGCCATCATATTCTACACCAATTTCCTTTTCACCTAACTCCTTGAAGTAAATCCTGTAAAAATCGCCCTCTCTCCCGAATATTACGCCTTCCCCGAAATTGGGATGTTCAATTTTGGCACCAATTCCTATCATAATTTTTTGTTTTCATAAAAGTAAACACAAGTGTTATATGCAGCGAAAACCGATTCGCAGCGTTTCAACACTCCATAGTGAGGAATTATTTTCCCAGACGCTTTTTTAAGGCAAACACATTTCGAACTTTGTTTTTATGAGCAGACATGTAAAAAGAGAATTTAGGTGGGATAGGATTTTCCTTGTTGTATTAGTACTTATAGGATGTTCTAGTGGAATGGTTGCATTAGTTAGTTCACCAGACGAGGTTACAAGTAAACCTAAATCCCTTTCGCATCCAGAACCTTTAAAAAAGCTCAAAGGATACAGAATTCCAGATAAACATTTGGCGATAGCACCTGAAACTCTACCTGTTGAGGTTGCAGAAGAAGTTGTTTCAGTAAAAAACAAGGAGGATTTTAAGATTGGCTCTTTAGATCCATGTAGTTGCTGTAAGAAAACACTACGTATACCTAAAAATCCATATACAAGACATCAAGAATCTGCTAGATCACTACCTAACAGCTTCTTCATTAAAGACGAAGCGGCAATTAAATATGGATTAAGTGTAAATAAACTGGTCGAAGTTCATGATGGTCGAGGATACAGAATAAAGGGGCTCCGTTATAGTAGTCCTATGCTTCTTCCCGACGTGCGTGACCTACTTGAGGATATGGGGAATGATTATGCAGACGCTCTTGAAGGCACAGATTCTGAAGGCACAGTATTTCGTGTTACTTCTATGACTCGCACAGAAAATCAGCAAAAGACATTAGCTCGTAGAAACCGTAATGCTACTAGAGGTGAATCATCACACAACTTCGGCGCATCTTTCGATATCGCATTCATGGATAGAGCTAGCGAAGCTGCTAACTGCAACCGTCCGACTCGTGAGATACAGAAATTACTTCTTCGCTATCAAGATGAAGGAAGAATATTAATCATCCCAGAAGGGGGATGTATGCACATCACTTTATTAAAAGTGAAGTAGAACTTTCTTAGTGCCCCAGCCATTGGTTTGGATGAAGTAAATACCTTCAGGTAGTCCAGTAAAGTCAACTTCTGCACCCATTCCGTTCGTTAGCAATCGGCCTGAGATATCTCTCAAGTTCCAAGTAACGTTTGTAGGTAAGCCTCTTAATGTGGTGGTTCCGTTCACAACTGGGTTAGGAGTGATAGACCAAACAGTTTCATCAATCTCCAAAATATTATCAGGAATACATTCCACATGGTAACCCTGCATCCAAATCATTCCACCGAAAATGGCAGGTCCGGCACAGTCTGAGTGATTAAACGGGCCTCCATCTGACGTTGTGACGTTCAGAGCGCCATTTGCAGTCATCCACTCTTCAGCAATGATTGCATTGTTGTAGAAAACCTGCTCGTCTTCAGTACAGTAATACATCTTCATTGGAGATTGGGGTACCCATTCGTATACATCGTTATCCTGAGCAGCAACATTAAAAGGATGATTCGGGTCAGCCATAATAGAATCAACTAAACCTGGCTGTAGAAGGTCAGCTAAAAGAAAAGGGAGGTAAGTGTTAATCGCTTGTCCTGAAGTTTCACCGTTGAACATTCCTGGTAAGCCAGTAGCGTATGGTTCTTGGAAAATTTCACTTAAATCATCGTAAAGTGTACCGTAATAGCTGTTCCAGCCGATTACGTTGTAGGCTAAGTAAGCTGGGTTAGAATAGCTAGGGCTTTCAAATGTCTCCGGGAATTGAGTTCCCGAAATATCGTATGGTCCGCTTAGAGGGGCCGAAGCTGTGAGTGGGTACGTATCAGCCCAGTTCGTCTCGAGCTCGCGAGAAAGCGCCATAGAAGCGTGTCCGCCTTGAGAATATCCTGACGAGAAAAACTCTCCGTTAAAGGAGTAGTCTAGTTCTACGCCCAATGCCTCTGCAGCTTGAATTAAGTAAACACCCGCGTCAGCTTCTGATTGAGCGTGCACGTATGGGTGCATGAGCTGTGATGTTCCTAGACCGACATAGTCAGGCATAAGAACGATGAACCCTGGGCTTGACATTAAAAAGCCCAAACGACCCTCGAGCGGTAAGAAAGAAGGTGCGTCAGTACGCTCGAAAACAGTTCCGTGCATGTAAGTCATTACGGGCAATGAGCACAAAGAATCGACTCCTTGCGGAACAAATAAAGCTCCACTAACTGAGATAGTACTATCTAGGTAAGGCATATCATAAGTCACCCTATAAGCGTCCACAGCATATTCCGCTGTGTAGATTGTGGAAGGGATTTGAAAAAAACTAGCGAGGTAATTTATTTCTGCTGCGGTGTATGAATCTAAAGGCTCAGCGGTTTGGGCTAAAATGCCAGCAGAAAGCGTTAATAGAGTTAGCGTAAACGCAGAAGTAAGAGTATAAATACTATTCATAGAGTGTGGTTTATGATAATTGAGGGCGTAAAGTACGACATCTCGCAGCATTAGAGATGTATGACCTCGCCGTATGCTGCTGCTGCTGCCTCCATAATCGCCTCAGAAAGGGTAGGATGGGGGTGAACGGTTTTTATTAATTCGTGACCAGTAGTTTCTAATTTACGAACGGCGACGAGTTCGGCAACCATTTCGGTAACGTTAGCGCCTATCATGTGTCCTCCTAGAAGTTCGCCGTATTTAGCGTCGAAAATTAGCTTCACGAAACCGTCTTTATGTCCAGCTGCGCTAGCTTTTCCTGAAGCCGAGAATGGAAACTTACCGATTTTAATCTCGTAGCCGGCATCTTTTGCAGCCTCTTCAGTCATTCCGACACTAGCTACCTCAGGGAAGCAGTATGTGCAACCGGGGATATTCCCGTAGTCGAGTGGGTCTGGCGAGTCGCCAGCTATTTTCTCTACACAGATGATTCCTTCAGCTGAAGCTACGTGAGCTAGGGCTTGGCCTGGTACGCAATCTCCGATAGCGAAGTATCCAGGGATGTTCGTAGAGTAGAAATCGTCAACTATGATCTTGCCTTTGTCTGTGGCGATACCGACATCTTCAAGGCCGATATTTTCGATATTAGCTATAACACCGACCGCGCTTAGAACGATGTCGCACTCGATAGTTTCTTCGCCCTTTTTCGTTTTCACGGTAACTACACATCCCGATCCTGAAGTATCGACAGAAGTGACTTCGGCAGAGGTCTTGATGCTAATTCCTTGTTTTTTTAGAGAACGTCCGAGCTGTTTTCCTATCTCTTTGTCTTCTACTGGTACTATGCTGTCCATGTACTCGACAACAGTAACGTCAGTTCCTATAGCGTTGTAGAAATAGGCGAACTCAACTCCGATAGCTCCAGATCCTACCACAACCATTTTCTTAGGTTGATTCTTTAATATCAATGCTTCGCGGTATCCGATAATCTTTTTCCCGTCCTGCGGTAAGCTAGGGAGTTGTCGAGAGCGAGCTCCAGTAGCGATAATAATATTGTCAGCCTCAATTACCTGAGTTGATTTGTCATTTGCAGTTACTTCGACACGCTTTCCTGGGAGAACTTTACCAGATCCCAGAATTACATCGACCTTATTCTTTTTAAGAAGGAAAGCCACGCCTTTTGACATTCCATCGGCAACTCCACGACTTCTCTCGACCATGCCACCGAAGTCAGCGGTAGGTTTGGCCACCTTAATTCCATAATCCTCAGCATGCAGAATGTAATCAAATACGTTAGCACTTTTCAGGAGAGCTTTTGTAGGGATACATCCCCAATTAAGGCAAATTCCGCCCAGTGATTCTCTCTCAATGACTGCCGTCTTAAGCCCTAATTGTGATGCTCTAATCGCGGTTACATATCCGCCAGGACCACTTCCTAATACTATAATGTCGTACTTCATGTAAATGTCGTTTTGAACGATTTTCAGAGTGGCGAAGTTAGTTCGATTCAGGTAATTTTAATGGTTTGTGGTGAGTTACATTTGCATCATAAATTAATAAGATGAGAAACCTAGTTTTATTTGGCCCTCCTGGTGCAGGAAAAGGAACCCAAAGTGCTTTTTTAGTCAATCACTTTAACCTTATTCACCTTAGTACAGGTGATGTTTTCAGGTTAAATATCAAAGGCGGCACGGAGCTGGGTAATCTTGCCAAATCTTATATGAATAAGGGGCAGCTTGTTCCTGACGAGGTGACGATTTCTATGTTAGAAGCGGAGGTGAATAAGCATGAGAATGCGAAGGGTTTTATTTTCGATGGTTTTCCTAGGACTGAAGCTCAGGCTGAGGCGTTGGATGCTTTTTTAGCTAAAACAGGTGATGAAATTGAGGCTATGTTAGCACTTGAGGTTGAGGAAGGGGAGTTGAAAAAGAGACTTTTAGCTAGAGCTGAAACGAGTGGAAGAGCAGATGATGCTGATCCTGAGGTTATACAGAACAGAATTAATGTTTATAACGCTGAAACTGCACCAGTAGCTAATTTTTATAAATCTGCTGGCAAGTTTAAGTCTATCAATGGGCAAGGGTCAATAGAGGATATTACCCTACGTCTTGTTGATGCTATTGGATAATTATGGCTATTCAAAACTTTGTAGATTACGTTAAGATTTGCTGCCGCTCAGGAAAGGGGGGAGCAGGATCTATTCATATGATGCGTAACAGAACAACTTCTAAGGGAGGTCCTGATGGTGGAGATGGTGGGAGAGGAGGTCATATTATAGCTAAAGGTTCCTCGCATAAATGGACTCTGTTGCATCTGAAATACAGAAAGCACGTTATCGCTGGTCCGGGTGGCAGGGGGAGTGGGAATCATAAGCATGGCGCTGACGGTGCGGATGTTATCATAGATGTGCCGCTTGGAACGATTGTAAAGGATGTTGAGACAGGCAAGGTGGTTTGTGAGATTACAGATGAAGGCCAAACCATAATTATCGCCAGAGGCGGTATGGGCGGGCGTGGTAATGATCATTTTAAGTCTCCTACAAATCAAAGTCCTGAATATGCTCAACCTGGTCAAGACGGTCTCGAGGAGTGGAAGATATTGGAATTGAAGTTATTAGGAGATGTCGGAGACTTAAAATGATCATTACCACGCCCGCCCATACCGCCTCTGGCGATAATTATGGT
>JYMV01018886.1_pt1 | contig 12141 bp, 10 predicted proteins | sample 338911 | NCBI WGS metagenome assembly JYMV01 (sample SAMN03354496, study PRJNA234377) | hydrothermal vent metagenome | biome: Deep sea; feature: Hydrothermal plumes at the Eastern Lau Spreading Center, Western Pacific Ocean; material: Seawater | place: Tonga | collected 2009 | depth 2000 m m | reverse complement strand
GTTTTGAAGCTTAAAGAAGTGAGTCTTTAAGCCATTTTCGTAGACACGTTGTAAAATAATTATTGTAAAATAACAAAACGATATAAAACGATATCATTCGTATACTCAATCCCTTGCATTTCTAAACCATGGGTCGGAGGTTCGAATCTTTCAGGACGCGCCATCAATAAATCTATATGTTGATAAAATAAAAAAAAGAAAACTAAATATAGACTTCTGCATTTTAAATTAAACTAGAAGTTGTCAAGGTTATAGTTGATATTTTAGGTTGATCAAGTATTTGATTAATACATAATCAAAAATAATCTAAACTTAATTTAGATTATTTGTTAACAAATAACTTAAGAAAAGGAAGAAAATGTTAAAATATTTAAAACAATTAACTTCTTTAGTTGCTGTAATAGCGGTTCTGTTTGCTTTCACAACAGAGTCTATGGCAGCTAAAAAATCTAAAACCTTGAAAAATACTATTAAAAAAGGTTTTGTAAGATGTGGAGTTTCACAAGGTCTTCCAGGATTTTCAAATGCTGATGCATCTGGAAATTGGACTGGAGTAGACGTTGATGTATGCAGAGCAGTTGCTGCTGCAGTACTAGGTGATGCAAGCAAAGTTAAGTTTACACCATTAAGTGCTAAAGAAAGATTTACAGCTTTAACTGCAGGTGAAATTGATATCTTATCAAGAAATACTACTTGGACGCTTTCAAGAGATGCTGACATAGGTCTTACTTTCGTTGGAGTAAACTTTTACGATGGTCAAGGTTTCATGGTCAGAAAATCATCTGGTATTACATCTACAAGTGATTTCAAAAGCGGACTTTCTGCGTGTGTTAATATAGGAACTACTACTGAGCTAAACATGAGAGACTTTTTCACTGCAAACGGCATTACATACGAACCAGTTGTTTTTGAAAAAGCAGATGAAGTGGTAGCAGCTTATGATTCAGGAAGATGCGATACCTATACAACAGATAAATCTGGTTTAGCAGCGCAAAGAACTAAGCTGTCAAATCCGGATGATCATATAGTATTACCAGAAACGATTTCAAAAGAGCCTCTAGGCCCTGTTGTTCGTCAAGGTGATGCGGTTTGGGAAGATATAGTTCGTTGGTCTCTAAACGTTATGATCGAAGCTGAAGAATACGGTATTAATTCTTCAAATGCTGATGCTATGAAAACTTCAGAAAACCCACAAATCAAAAGACTTGTAGGTGCAGAAGGTGAATTAGGAGCATCTTTAGGATTAGACAATGATTGGAGCTTAAGAATTATCAAACAAGTTGGTAATTATGGTGAAAGCTACAAACGTAATATTTCTGATACTGGTATATTGCCCGACAGAGGTCCAAATGAATTATGGACAAAAGGCGGTATTCTTTACGTACCACCAGCTAGATAATTACGAATAAATACTTTGAAAAAGGGCTAGATTTATCTAGCCCTTTTTTTTATGCTCATTTTTAAAAGAAATTAAAAAATATGAACTTGGGAATAACCACTTTCTTGGATAAAAGACCAAAAATTAAGAAATATTTTCCTCAAATTATAACTCTTCTATTTATAATATTTATATTCGGATATTTTACATATAACGCCCAAGTTAATATGGACAACCGAGGTATTGATTTTGGTTTGCGTTTTTTAGGTGAAGAAGCATCGTTTGATATTTCATTTACTCCTTTTGTGGAATATGATGGCACTAAGCCTTATGCTAAAGCTTATCTAGTTGGCTTAGTAAATACACTCATAGTAGCCGCAATAGGAATATTCTTTGCCACAATACTAGGTGTTATAATTGGTATTTCTAGATTATCATCAAACTATTTAATTTCAAAAATCTCAGAATGGTACATAGAGATTTTTAGAAATATTCCTTTGTTGCTTCAATTATTTTTTTGGTATTTTGCAGCATTAAGAGCTCTGCCTTTACCGAAAGAAGCAATTAATTTTTTTGATATAGCTTATTTATCGATAAAAGGACTTTATGTTCCTAGATTTGTTTGGACAAATGGGTCAGTTTTTTTATTTTCAATAGTAGCAGCAATAGTTGCAATATTTTTTGTATTTAAATACACACGAATACAGCAGGAGAAATCTGGCAGGCGAATACCAGCTTTTTTAATATCCTTGGGAATAATGATTGTATTACCGTTATTAACTTTTTTAATAGGAGGAGTTTCTTTAACCTTTGAACATCCTGAACTTAAACAATTATCAAAAACAATTTATAACTACATAGGTGGAGTAGCTATAATTCCGGAATTAATGGCCTTGGCTGCCGCATTATCTTTGTACACAGCTACATTTATTGCTGAATGTGTAAGAGCAGGAATAATGGGTGTAACTAAAGGACAAAAGGAAGCTGCTGCATCAATAGGTTTAACACCAGGACAAATTCTTAGGTTAGTGGTAATGCCACAAGCTTTAAGAATAATTATACCACCTACAACTAATCAATATTTAAATTTAACTAAAAATTCTTCGTTAGCTGCAGCAATCGCGTACCCTGATCTAGTTTTAGTTTTTGCTGGAACAGCAATGATGCAAACAGGTAGAGCAATTGAAATTATTTCTATTACAATGCTTACTTATTTAAGTATTAGCATCGCAATCTCAATTTTCATGAACTGGTATAACAAAAAAATAGCTATTAAAGAAAAATGATTAAAATTATAAATTTTTTAGGAACACCGAGTAGAGAAAAATTCAGCCTATTTGTTCCAATAGGAATTTTTTTATTTTCATTAGGTTTGATTGATGTAACTCTTAATTCGCTTTTTGATGTAAATATCACTTCATTTTTTCCAAGAGGGTTAAATTATTTTACACCACTAATTTTTGGTTTTTTGGGCCTTTATTATTTAAGAATAGAATTTTCAGGAAATAAAATGTTGGATAAATTAAATATAAATATCAATTCTAATTGGTTTAATTCTATATTAACTTTGTTAATTATTTTTGTTTTAATCCAGAATATTCCGCCACTCCTTAATTGGCTAATCATTGATGCTAATTTTGTAGGCACAACAAAAAAAGATTGCACTGATAGTGGGGCATGCTGGATTTTTATTAAAATTTGGTTTCCACGTTTGATGTATGGATTGTATCCGAACGCTGAACTTTGGAGAATTAACACCTCATTTATTATGTTAATCACACTAGTTGTAGCCTTATTTTATATTCCAATTAAATTAAAAAAATATTTAATTATTTTTTTAATATTTGTTTTTCCATTTATCATGTTTAATTTAATCCATGGTGGTAATTTTGGTTTGGTGTGGGTTGAAACTACTGCTTGGGGTGGGCTTTCTCTTACATTTATTATTTCGGTTTTTGCTTTAATACTTTGTTTTCCTATAGGAATGTTTTTAGCTTTAGGCAGAAGATCTTCAGCACCAGTAACGAGATATTCTTCAATTGGTTTTATTGAGTTTTGGAGAGGAGTTCCTTTGATTACAGTATTATTTATGGCTTCTGTAATGTTTCCTATGTTTTTACCAGATGGAGTCTATATGGATAAACTTTTTAGAGTAATTATTGCGATCACACTTTTTGAAGCTGCGTATATGGCTGAAGTTATACGTGGCGGACTTCAGGCTTTACCAAGAGGTCAATATGATGCAGCTAAATCTCTTGGGATGGGGTACTGGAGATTACATTTGCTTGTAATTTTACCTCAAGCTTTAAAACTTGTTATTCCCGGTATAGCGAATACATTTTTGGCTTTAGTAAAAGATACTCCTTTAATTTTAGTTGTTGGATTGCTTGAGTTAGTAGGTATGATAGATATGGCAAAAACAAATCCAGACTGGTTAGGTTTTGCCACAGAAGGATATATTTTTGCGGGTATACTCTTTTGGATTATTTGTTTTAATATGAGCAGATATAGTCAAAGATTAGAAGAAAAATATAAAACGGATAGATAAATTTTATGTCTGAAAAAATTATACAAATGGAGAAAGTAAGTAAGTGGTTTGGAGATTTTCAAGCTTTAAAAGATATAGACCTTGAAGTTGCTCAGAAACAAAAAATTGTAGTATGTGGACCATCTGGCTCTGGAAAATCTACATTAATTAGATGTATTAATAGATTGGAAGAACACCAACAAGGAAAAATAATAATTGATGGAATTGAACTTACAGAAAATACAAAAAATATCGAACAAATTAGAGCTGAAGTTGGTATGGTGTTTCAGCAATTTAATTTATTTCCACATTTATCAATTTTAGATAACTGCACTTTAGCCCCAATATGGGTAAAAAAAATTCCAAAATTAAAAGCAGAAGAATTAGCATTAAAACAATTAGAATCTGTTAAAATAACCGATCAAGCTAAGAAATTTCCTGGACAGTTATCCGGCGGGCAACAACAAAGAGCTGCACTTGCAAGAGCTTTGTGTATGGAACCCAAAATTATGCTTTTCGATGAACCTACTTCAGCTTTGGATCCTGAAATGATCAAGGAAGTTTTGGATGCTATGGTTGATTTAGCAAAAGCTGGAATGACTATGATAGTAGTTACACATGAAATGGGTTTTGCCAAAGAAGTTGCTGATGAAATTATATTTATGGATGAAGGTATGATCGTAGAAAGAGCAAACACTGAAGATTTTTTTGCAAATCCTAAAAACGAAAGGACAAAATTGTTCTTAAGTCAGATTTTATAATTTTAATTATAAAAATTACTACTAGTTATTGATAGTATTTATTTGTATATTTTTACTTTTATAGCCACTGGGACCCATTTTGATACAAATTTATATTTTAGATTTACTAAAAAAACCCTTATGTCAACCCATAAAATTAACTAATTTTTTATTATTTTAATACTTGCAATCCTTATATATTTAGAGTTAAAATTTGCTTTTTTAAAGAGGGGTCTTAATGGATGAAAATTTTAATCAACATCTAGGGAACAAACTGAAGCTTAGAAGATTAGCTTTGGGTTTAACACAAACAAAGGTAGCAAAAGCAATTAACGTAACATTTCAACAAATACAAAAATATGAAAAAGGAACAAACGGGGTAAGTTCTATTAGGTTATTACAATTATCTAACTACCTTAAAGTTCCAATCACTTATTTCTTTGAAGATTTTTCAGAATATTTAATTAACATTGAAAAATCAAAAGAAGGTCACATGAATTTGAATTATAACTTTTTAGTTAAGGTGTATTCAGAACTAACAAATGAGCAGAAAATAAAATTTAATAAAATTTTGCAATCAGCAAACCCTGTAATACAAAAAGTTATTTAATTTTGGCTCCTCGGGCAGGACTCGAACCTGCGACCAATTGATTAACAGTCAACTGCTCTACCAACTGAGCTACCGAGGAATATTAAAAATTTGAACTTACTTTTTTTTAAAACTAAAACAACTCTTTTTTTGGAGGCAACGCCGAGAATCGAACTCGGATACAAGGATTTGCAATCCTCTGCGTAACCATTCCGCCACGTTGCCATCATATTTTATAATAAATCAAATTAATCATTCTTTATATATAAAATATTTTCAAATAGTCTATCTAATTTAAACCTTAATTGATTATTGTTAATTCAAATTAATAAATTATAAACTTATCTAAAATAATGAGTAAAGATAAATATATACATTTAGAATCAGAAGACAGAATATATTCCTATTGGGAAAAAAATAATTTATTTAAACCTAAACCAAATAAGAAAAAATTCTCTATAGTAATCCCTCCACCCAATGTAACTGGAAGTTTACACATGGGTCATGCATTAAACAATTCTATCCAAGATTTTTTAATAAGGTTTCACAGGATGAATAATTTTGAAACTTTATGGCAACCCGGAACCGATCATGCTGGAATTGCTACCCAAGCTTTGGTTGAAAAAAAATTAGCATCAGAAAACATAACAAAAAATGTTATTGGAAGAGAAAAATTTATAGAAAAAGTTTGGGAATGGAAAAAACAATATGGTGACATAATAATTAATCAACTAAAGAAATTGGGTTGTTCTTGTGATTGGTCGAGAAATGCTTTTACAATGGATGAAAATTTATCTAAGTCCGTCGTAAAAGTTTTTGTTGAATTATATAAAAAAAAATTAATTTACAAGGCTGAAAGATTAGTTAATTGGGATACTGTTCTTAAAACCGCAATCTCTGATTTAGAAGTAGATCAAAGGGAAGTTGATTCTAAATTATATTACATCAAATATCCAATAGATGGTTCTTCTAATGAATTTATAACTATCGCAACAACTAGGCCTGAAACTATGCTTGGAGATACTGCTGTAGCAGTAAATTCTAATGATCGCAGATATAAAAATATTGTAGGTAAATTTGTGACAATACCATTGGCTAAAAGAAAAATTAAAATTATCGAGGATGATTATGCTGATCCAGAACGAGGAACTGGAGCAGTCAAAATTACTCCTGGACATGATTTTAATGATTATGAAGTTGGTAAAAGAAATAAACTTCAGATAATTAATATATTTACAGAAGAAGGCAAAATTAATGAAAAAGGTCCAAGAGAATTTATAGGCCTTGATCGTTTTGAGGCTAGAAAAAAAATTTTAGAACAGCTTTCAAAAGAAGAATTATTAGTTAAAGAAGAAAATATAAAAAATAAAGTTCCTTATGGTGATAGATCAAATTCTATCCTAGAACCTTTTTTAACAGAGCAATGGTTTGCTGATGCAAAAAAATTATCAGTTAAGGCAAAAAGAATTGTTAAATCTAAAAAAACTAATTTTTTTCCTAGTAATTGGTCAAAAACTTACTTTCAATGGATGAATAATATTAAACCTTGGTGTATCTCAAGACAGTTATGGTGGGGACATCAAATACCTGCTTGGTACGGACCAAATAAAAAAATATTTGTAGCCATAAATGAAAGTGAAGCAAAAAAAAATGCAAAAAAATATTACAAAAAAGAAGTTGACTTAACTAGAGATCCAGATGTTTTAGATACTTGGTTCTCATCAGGTCTATGGCCATTTGCGACTTTAGGGTGGCCTAATAAAAACGAATATTTAAAAAAATTTTATCCAACAACTGTACTTGTGACGGGGTTCGATATTATTTTCTTTTGGGTTGCAAGAATGATTATGTTAGGAATGGAATTTGTAAATAAAGAACCTTTTAAAGATATTTATGTTCATGCTTTGGTTACAGACGAAAAAGGACAAAAAATGTCCAAGTCCAAAGGAAACGTAATTGATCCTTTAGAAATAATTGAAAAGTATAGTGCTGATGCTTTACGTTTCACTTTACTCTCCATGGCCTCGCCAGGAAGAAATGTAAAGCTTTCTGAAGATAGAGTGAAGGGTTATAGAAACTTTTTAAATAAATTGTGGAATGCTAATAATTTTTTAATAATGAATAAATGTGTCTTTAATTCATCAAATAAAACCCCAAAAATAACTATAAATATCAATAAATGGATTTACGCAGATTATTTAGAAACCAAAAATACTGTCAAAAAAAACATTAAAGATTATCGTTTTGATGAAGCTGCAAGAAATGCTTATCAGTTTGTATGGCATTCTTACTGTGATTGGTATTTAGAGCTTTCTAAAACAATTCTTTATTCTAATGATAAAAAAGCAATTAAAGAAATAAGAGATGTATCTAGTTACATATTTAAACAAATTCTAATCTTAATGCATCCATTTATACCTTTTGTTACAGAACAAATTTGGTTAAAAAATAAATTAGATAATTCAGGTAAAAATTACCTAATGTTAGCTAATTGGATATCTGGAAAGCCAAAGAGGGATAAACATTCAAAAGAAGTTGAAAAAATAATTAATATTATTACTGAAATTAGATCTTTTAAAAACGAATTAAATGTTATTCCTGGTTCTTTTATTGATATATCTATTGAAAAAATTAAAAGTGCTAATAAAAATTTTTTTAACAAAAATAGTGTAGTTTTAAAAAAACTAGGTCGAATAAACAGTATTTTCCTCAAAGACCAAAAAAAATCATCCGCAACACTAGTTATATCTGGTGAATTATTCAAATTATATTTTGATCAAAATGTTGACCTTAATTTAATAAAAGAAAACTTAGTAAAAAGAAAAACCAAATTTCAGGATGATTTAAATAAAATTTCACAAAAACTTTCCAATAAAGCTTTTGTAAATAAGGCACCGAAAAATATTGTTGACCAGGAAAAAACTAACTATAATCTTCTAAAAAACGATATCTATAAAATAAATTTAACTATTAAAAGTTTATAATGATAAAATTTAATAAAAATAAATTGCCAAGTAGACATGTATCTATTGGTGTAAAAAGTGCAGGACATCGTTCTATGTATTATGCCATGGGTTTGAAAAATACAGATATTGAAAAACCTTTTGTTGGTGTGGCCACTACTTGGAATGAAGCTGCTCCTTGCAATATAACTCTCTCAAGACAAGCCCAATCAGCGAAAAAAGGCGTTAAAGCTGCAGGAGGTACTCCTAGAGAGTTTACAACTATTACAGTTACTGATGGTATTGCAATGGGTCACGCTGGAATGAAATCTTCTTTAATTAGCAGAGAAGTTATAGCAGATTCTGTAGAATTAACTATGCGTGGACATTGCTATGATGCTCTTGTTGGTTTGGCAGGGTGTGATAAATCGCTACCAGGTCTTATGATGGTTATGGTTCGATTAAATGTGCCATCTGTTTTTATTTATGGTGGATCAATATTACCAGGAAAATACAAAGGGAAAGATGTGACAATAGCAGATGTTTTTGAAGGTATAGGAAAACATTCCACTGGGGAAATGAGTAAAGAAGATTTACTAAAATTAGAATCCGTAGCTTGCCCATCAGCAGGTTCGTGTGGAGGACAATTTACAGCAAATACGATGGCATGTGTTTCTGAAGCAATAGGTTTAGCATTACCAGGATCAGCAGGCACCCCAGCTGTTTACGAGGAACGTGATGAATTTTCGGTTTCAAGCGGTAAAGCGGTAATGTATTTATTACAAAAGGGAATTAGACCTAGAGATATTGTTACTCGAAAATCTTTAGAAAATGCAGCTGCTGTGGTAGCAGCTTCGGGAGGATCAACTAATGCGGCATTACATTTACCCGCAATTGCGAATGAGGCTGGAATAAAATTTACATTAGAGGATGTGACAAATATTTCAAGAAAAACTCCCTATATAGCTGATTTAAAACCTGGAGGAAAATATGTTGCAAAAGATCTTTATGAGATTGGAGGAGTTCCAATTTTAATAAAAGCTTTATTAGAAGGCGGTTTCTTACATGGTGATTGTATGACAGTTTCAGGAAAAACAATTGCAGAAAATCATAAAAATATAATTTTTCCATCTAATCAAAAAATTATTTATAAAACCTCAAATCCTTTAAGTCCATCGGGCGGGTTAGTTGGTTTAAAAGGTAATTTGGCGCCAAATGGAGCCATCATAAAAGTTGCTGATTTGAAAAGAAAAAAATTTAAAGGAAGAGCAAAATGTTTTGATAGTGAAAAATTTGCACTGGACGCAGTTTTAAAAAGAAAGATTAAACCAGGTGATGTGATTGTCATTAGGTATGAGGGACCACAAGGTAGCCCAGGTATGCCTGAAATGTTATCTACTACTGCCGCCATATATGGACAAGGTTTAGGAGAAGAAGTCGCTCTTATAACCGATGGTCGTTTTTCTGGCGCAACACATGGAATCAGCATAGGTCACGTGGGACCCGAAGCTGCTGTTGGAGGACCAATTGGATTAATTCAAAACGGGGATATTATTGAAATTAATGTAGAGAAGAATTCTTTAAAAGTTCAATTAACCAATAAAGAGATGGTTAAAAGAAAGAAAAAATGGAAACCAAAAAAAATAGAATATACCTCAGGTACTTTATGGAAGTATTCTCAATCAGTAGGTCCAGCTTTCAAAGGCGCTGTTACACATCCAGGAGCATTCAAAGAGAAAAAGTGTTACGCAGATATATAGTAAATAAATGAAAATTAGGCCAGTTATATTGTGTGGTGGAGCAGGGACTAGACTTTGGCCAAATCAAAAAAATAATCCACCAAAACAATTCATTGATTTTGGTGGATGGTCTTTATTTCAAAAAACTTTAAATAGAATAAAAAATCCTATATTTGATCATCCAGTTATAAGCACTAATTTAAAATATTTAAAACAAGTAAAACATCATCTTAAAAAAAATAAAGTTAAAAAATATAAAATCGTTTTGGAACCAGCAAAAAAGAATACAGCTCCTGCAGTTCTGGCTTCTGCTTTAATAAAAGACATACCAAAAGAACAATCTTTAATGTTTTTTCCTGCAGATCATTTAATTGAAAAAACATATATATTTAATGCAGCTATAAACAAACATAAGAAAAATTTAAACGATCAAAATATGTTTATTTTTGGGATTAAACCCACAAATCCTTCAAGTGAATATGGATATTTTTTAACAAAAAAAATTAAAGGAAATATTAATAAAGTAACCAAATTTATTGAAAAACCCAAACAAGCAAAAGCAAAACAAATAATAAAGAAAAATGGTTACTGGAATTCAGGAATGTTTTTTTTAAGGAAAAATTCAATAATAAATAACTTTAAAAAATACCAAGCAAAAACTTATAAAAGTTGCCTAGAAGCTGTTAATAAAGCAAAACTAAAAAATAATACTTATTATTTAAATAAATTATCATTTGAAAAATCATTAGAAAAATCTTTTGATTATGCAATTCTAGAAAAAACAAAACAAATTAATGCTATTAAATTAGATATACCCTGGACAGATTTAGGAAGTTGGAAAGAAATATCTAAAATTTATAATAGAGATAAAGAGAAATATTTTAAAAAAAAGAACGTTTATTATAGGCCTTGGGGAAGTTATGTTAATTTATTTGAAGGAAAGAATTTTCTTGTTAAAGAATTAACAGTCAATTCTAAATCATCAATAAGTCTTCAAAAACATTACCACAGATCGGAGCATTGGATGATAACTCAAGGTAAACCCAAAATTACTATAAACAAAAAGAAATTTTTTAAAAAAGAAAATGAAACAGTGTTAATTCCACAAGGAGCAATACATAGAATAGAAAATTACTTTAAAAAACCTGTTAAAATAATTGAAGTTCAAACAGGGTCAATTTTAAAAGAAAGTGATATTGTTAGATTTAAAGATATCTATGGACGAATTAATTAAAACTTTAAAAGAATTTCAATAAAATTATTCCAGAAAAAATACTTAATACAGCAAATGTCTTTAGTAGTGTAAATTTTTCTTTCAACAATAAAGCACCAATTACTAGTGCAAAGATAATACTAGTTTCTCTTAAGGCTGTTATTATTGGTATAGGTGCTTTTGTAAATCCCCATACAATAGTTATATAAACTAGGGTAGAAATTGAGCCGCCCACAAAAAATATAAATTTTCCATTCTTTGATATTCTGTTAATTATTTGCCTTTGCTTCATTATAGTTAAAAGAATTAGAAACAAAATAGCTTCTAATGGAAATAACCAGGCCATGTAGCTTAGGACGGAACCACTTATTCTTGCTCCATATCCATCTGTTAATGAATAAGACATAATAAAGACACCAGTAATTAAAGAATAAATAATGCCTTTATGTTTTTTTAACTCACCTAAATTTTGAAAACTTAAAGAAAAAATACCCAGACAAACAATAAATATTCCTAGTAACTCAAAATTAGATAAGGTTACTCCAAATAGAATTAAAGAAACTGTAGCTACCAAAATTGTACCTGAACCGCGAGAAATAGGATAAACAACAGTATAATCACCAAATCTATATGCAGATAATAAAAACCAATAATATCCATTATGTATTATTGCACTTAATACTATGTAAGGAATAGCTTTATCAGAGGGAAAAGGAACATACAAAATCAATATAAGTGCCCAGGGTACTGAACCAAACACGATAGCTGCAAGACCTAAAAATTTATCTTTATGATTTTTGACCAAAGCATTCCACGAAGCATGCAGAAGAGCCGCAAGTAATACAACAAGAAATACTGAGTTATCCATTTAAAAGTAATTAAAAATTTATCTTTTAATTACATTGTTAATATTTGATAATTCAAAAAAATTAAGGTCTTTCACCTCTAGCTATACGTTTATTTATATCTTCAATAACAGGTTCAATATCTGCTATGCTTTCCAAGATGTAATG
>JYMV01047900.1_pt1 | contig 12142 bp, 8 predicted proteins | sample 338911 | NCBI WGS metagenome assembly JYMV01 (sample SAMN03354496, study PRJNA234377) | hydrothermal vent metagenome | biome: Deep sea; feature: Hydrothermal plumes at the Eastern Lau Spreading Center, Western Pacific Ocean; material: Seawater | place: Tonga | collected 2009 | depth 2000 m m | reverse complement strand
GGATTTGGTGGGGAGGTTGGGTTAGGGGTGGCTAGAAATCTAGCGCTTTTTGAATCATCTTTCTCGTAACGCACATAGTTCACCGAAAGAAAGTTTTCTGCCATGGACGGCTTGACGGCACGGTATTCATTCACATGGCTAAATCGTTTTTATGCATAGGTATGGCCAGTGTCTTCTGGGTAGGGAATTTCGTATAAATCTGCTGTATGCCCGCCGTCTACCACTAGATTATGTCCAGTTACAAAGCTCGCCTCATCGGAAGCGAGGTAAAGAAACGCATTGGCAATGTCATCCACCGTAGCAAGTCGGTTTAGCGGCGCCCCAGGAAATCCATCCTTTCTCCATTTGTCCATCAATTCTTCACCAACAAGGTCTGTGCACAGCTGTGTATCAGCTGTTCCAGGACTAACCGAATTTACTCGCACCCCTGAACGGGCTAACTCAACGGCCATCGACTTCATTAAAGAAACCTCCCCCGCCTTTGTTACGCAATACGGTGTAAAGCCTAGCGAGTGTCCCAAAGCAGCAGTCGAAGATGTGAATAAGATTACCCCAGATCTCTCCTTAACCATTGATCTAGCAGCATCTCTTCCCAAGATGAAATAGGCTGTCAGATTGACGTCGAGTTGGCGCCTCCATGACTCAAGCTCAATGTTTATGAATCTTTTTTCTTCGACTGCCGCCGCGGTACAGATTAGTACATCTAAGGGAGCCTCGGATAGAGCTTCGGCCATAGCTTCGCCACACTTATCAGCATCTGCCAAATCAAAGCACATAGAAATTGGACTCGATCCACGTTTTCGTATCTCTTCTATTACGAGTTCCAGCCGATCTTGCAGTATGTCTACAAGATAAATATCGGTGGCTCCCTCTTCTGCAAATCTTTCTGCTGTTCGACGCCCAAAGCCACTGCCAGCACCTGCCACAAATACTCGCTTTCCTTTAAATCTATCCATAATTATTTACCCAACCATCGGGTGTCGTTTTGTTACGGAATGCTACATCAAACAGAATTGCAATCAGTCTATCCATAGCACTCCCTTTTCAAGAAACTCTCGCCTTTTCCTCCTCTATCTTGGATAACCAATCAACGTAGTTTCAATTTCCCCAAGAATTGGCAACTGCAAACACCCAGATGGGTTCGACACTATTTCTTAACAATTTCCCATCTTTCAGATGGCCGACATATTTCCCCAGCTCAGTTTTGACCGCAGATTTCGATGAGACTGAAGCCGCCCACTCGAGACCTTTACCAAGCCCTGCATCTGCTGCGAGAAACGCAGATCTGTTGCTACTACTTTGGCGCCCGCCTTTAGATATGCTTCGGTTTGGCGCCCGCCTTTAGAAATGCTTCGGAGACTGTCGATCTGATGCCGCATACTGCCCAAGTCACAAGACAAATCTTACTTAAAAGATCAGCGGCAACCGGCATAACTTCAAAAGCATTAGTCATGTTACCGTTACCGGTGTTGGATTAGCATAAAAATTCTTCTAACAACGCTTAGTCCCTACAGTTAGAGACCAACGCCGTACGCGCTGTTTGCAGCCTCTTTTGAGATAAAACCAAGTTCTATGTCGCGTCGAATCAGTTCTGGATCTCGATCACTAGGATTACCGAATCCGCCACCCCCAGGAAAAACAAGACGGACCTGGTCACCATTCTTCAGCGTCACTCCGCTAAATTTTGCTTCAGAAACAGTATTAAATACCTCTTTAAACGTGAAAAATCTATCGTCCTCACGTCGTTTTACGTAGATACCCGCTTTCGCTCCATCACCCCCTCCACTGCGACCTGGTGGCGCAAGTTGTGTTCTGTTGAATAATGCACTCACGGTCACCTCTGGCGCGTTCACCGTCAAAATCCGCTCGCCTCCGAGGCCACCGCGCCATTGTCCTACACCTCCAGAGTCCTCAAGGAGACGATAGCTTTCAACGATAAAGGGGAATCTTGTTTCAAAAATCTCTACGGGTGTTGCCATGCAGTTTCCATTAATTACGATTACCACGTTGTTTCCATCTTGCTCGTGCCTAGCCCCCCATCCAACTCCTTCAAAATGAAAGTGGGCATAAGGCTCCCCTGTGGCAGGATGATGGCCGCCAAAAAGGAAGCAACAAGATGTTCCCCCAATACCAGCCGGCACGATCTGAGGTAGCGCAGTCAACAGTGCGCCAAAAATCATGTCCGTAATCCTTGGGCTGATTTCCGTATTACCGCCAACCAATGCTGCTGGGTGCTTACAATTCAGAATAGAACCCAATGGCACCTCTATTTTGATTGGCCTGTAACATCCATCATTTCTTGGAATGTTGGGGTCTGTTAAGTGAAGAATTGCGTTATAGACAGCGGAGGCAGTTACAGAATAGTTCGCATTCATCGGCCCTCTCGCTTGAGGATCAGTTCCATCGAAATCAGCAGTCAAAACTGAGCCGTCTACCGTCACTTTCACCTTCATTTTGTAACTTTCCGTACCTACGCCATCATCTTCAATCGTATCTTCGTAGCAGTAGATGCCATCAGGTATCTTCTCAATTTCAGACCGCATTCTTCGTTCGGCCACCGCAAGGAGTTCATCTGCTGCCTGCTCTACGGTCGTTTCACCATAGTGTTCTAGCAATTCATGTAAACGCTTGTCAGCAACGGTCAACGATCCCACCATTGCTAATAAATCACCGCGGCTGCAGTCCGGAGTACGATGGTTAGCCAGGATAATGGCCCATATATCCTTTACTTCTACTCCATTTCGATAAAGCCAAACCGGGGGCAAAATCAGCCCTTCCTGGTAAATCTCTGTCGCATCACCCGCCAGCCCCCCAGGCACTTTTGCGCCCGGTTCTGCCATGTGTGCGCAGTTCGCCACGCAAAAAATCAGGCTACCATCGCTACCGAAAACTCCCCGCAGAACGGTAAATTCCGGAACGTGACCAACCCCATGATAGGGGTCGTTAGTAAGAAGAATGTCCCCGGGTTTGAATGCATCGAAACCCACAACATCGATAAGACACTCCACTGTGCCTTTGATCGTACCAATTTGCGATGGGCAAAACTCAGCCTGTCCGATCAAGCGACCAGATCGATTAAAGATCACGCAGGAGAAGTCCAACGCTTCATTAAACATTGGGGAATATGCGGTTCGGACCATTGCCAAGCCCATCTCTCGACAGGTTCCGGTAAGATAGTTATTAATAACCGTCAGAGTGGTCTGATCTATGGGGGTCATGCGCTGTATTATTCGGTTAAATTCATGAAAAAAGCGTGGCGATTATTACTCGGTAGCTAATAACGCTTATCCAACCTCAATAATCAAAGAGCCACTTCTATCTACAACCATCCTATCTCCCGGCCCTAAAAGAGTTGTAGATCCATGCTCAACGAGTACTGCTGGCCCACTTATCCGCTCTCCAGTATCAATACTTTGCCGCTCGATGATTTTTGTATCGATATACCCTGTCTCTGGAAAATAAACCGATTGCTCTTGTGCTTTTGATCCTGTCTTTTCAGGGCACAAGTATTCCATCGGTGGCTTGTCTGTCCTACCGACAGCTGTCGTACTTAAGCTAATAATTTCTATGATTGCATCTGGAAGTTGGTACCCGTACAACGCTTCGTGACGCTGATGAAACGAATCGAACGCCGCATGGAGCACGTCATCTGTTAGAGGACCATAGGGAATTGGTACGTCATATTCATGATTCTGACCCGCATATCGCATCTTTATGACGTTTACCCAGAATATTGTTCCTCTATATTGGTCCGCCCGCAGCTCCTTTGCTGCTGACACCTCCGCGTCCTTAAATTGTTGGTTGATCCTGCCAACATCCAATGAATCACTGCGCATCGGAAACGTACGAATCTTATCTATTCGTAAATCTGCAAGCAGAAACCCTAATGCAGAAGTGTTGCCAGGTACTACTGGAATGATCACTTTGGGAATAGACAATTTCCGAGCAATTGCTGTTGCGTGGAGTGGGCCAGCACCTCCAAACGACATCAAAGAAAACTCCCTGGGATCATGACCCTCCACAACAGAAATCATCCTTATTGCATTGGCCATATTGTCTTCACTGATTTGTGTAATTGACGTGGCTATCTCTTCTAAACTGGACTCATCTGATCCAGAAACAGTTGCCACTGCTTTTCTGGCTAAATCTTTAGAAAGAAGCATTTCACCATTCAGAAAAAACTCCGGGATGAGACGATTCAAAACAAGATTTGCATCTGTCACTGTCGGTACATGTCCACCAAGGTTATAACAGGCTGGTCCTGGATCAGCACCCGCCGAAAGCGGTCCCACCTGCAAAAATCCACCGTTGTCGATCCATGCGATAGAGCCACCACCGGCGCCGATCGTTCGGATATCGATCATGGGGATGCTGACCGTCAATCCAAACTCGATTTCATACTGAGTCGTTAGTTTTTGCTCCCCGTTGACAATGATTCCAACATCACAACTCGTGCCACCCATATCCATCGTTAGGACTTTTTTCACATCGAGAGCATCAGCGATTGCCTGACAGGCAATCATTCCCCCCGCTGGACCACTCATCAACGACTGAATAGGGGCGGCCTCACAACTGCTGGAACTCATCATCCCCCCGTTACTTTTCATAACCATTAAAGTTGCTGGAACGTCTAGCTCCGAGAGGCCGGATTTCAATTGCCGAACATAGTTCGACACCACAGGCTTGATAAAAGCATCTGCAATTGTCGAGCTTGCCCGATCATATTCCCTCCAAATTGGCGCAACTTCACTACTGATAGAACACGGTAACTCAGGTATGTCTTCTTCAAATCGTTTTTTTAACTTCACCTCATGTAAAGGATTCAAAAATGAAAAAAGAAAACAAACTGCTATTGCATCGTATTCCCCTGCCCGCAACTCTGATATTAATACGCGGATCTCCTCATCATTGAGCCCTCTCAACACAGATCCATCGTAGAGCAATCTTTCACTCAACCCGTAACAGTCTGATCGTCTGTCGATCATCGGAAGACTTTTTTTCCACGCGAGGTTATAGAGTTCGGGTCGAGTCGTTCTCTGAATAAACGGAACATCTTCAAATCCGGCTGTCGTGACATAGGCTACAGAGCCACCCTTTCTTTCTATCAAGGCGTTGGTGGCAATAGTCGTACCGTGAACCAAATCTGATACAGATTTCGGCTCGATGCTTAACTGACCAAAGGTATTACGAAAGGCATCGATTGGTATCTTATGGGTCGATAGACACTTACTTGAACGAATCTCGTTACTCTCGCTGTCGAATACGACGAGATCAGTAAACGTTCCCCCTGTGTCAACGCCTGCTCGAATCGCCATCGCCTGTTACCTGTTTAAATCTCGGGGTCAATCGTTTTCTAACAATCTGAATCTATCAACAGTCAACACATTCAATACCGAATATATCGGTCTAAAGATTCAGGTATATCGACCGCGACCAGTAATTGGCCACCGTGCAATTAATGATTGTTCACGAAAAACGTGAAACTCATCATAGAGATTTGCAGTGGCGCAGATATGACTTGGAAGCAGTTCCAATCGATCTCCAACTCTTGGTACTGGATTATCTTCTCCAGCCTCCATGCAGTAATGCTCTTCATGAATTTCAAAAGGGATGATGTCTTCTCGCCACCGAGTAACGGGCAAACCCTGGTCTGTAGCAATACTTTTTAACCCCACATCCAATACGATTCTTCGGTCCACTTGATCAATGACTGTTGCAAGCACCGTACATGCCAATTCAAAGTGATCACAAACGTTCTCATACCCATGATAATCACTGTCCATTAAGCAATAACTACCTGGCTGAATCTCAGTCAATTCATCACGATCAACCCCTAGATTGAATGTGCCCGTTCCTGCAGCGCTCACAACTGGCACTTCGATGCCATTCTCTCGAATCATAGCTACGGCAAGAGCAAGTTCGTGATGTGCGGTCTCGGCCTTATGGTGACGTGCTACAAGGTCCTTGGTTCCCACCGCATGCCCTTCGTAACCCATCACGCCGCGAAACTCCAGTCGCGGCGCGTCACTAATCTTTTTAGCTAGATCGAGCGCAGCTACTGGCCCTGCCGCACCACAACGCTGCATCCCGACTTCAAGTTCGATAAAAACAGATAGTATTGTATTGGCCCCTTCTGCCGTCCTTATCAATTCTTCAACATGTTCAACACGACCCACACAAACTGAAATATCCACTTGATCATTCAGTTTCAACAAACGTTTCATTTTCAGTGGGCCAATTACCTGATTGGCTACCAGTAACGGTCCTAACCCCGCCTCGGCCATGGCTTCAGCCTCTCCAAGCTTCGCACATACCAAACCTATTGCACCAAGATCCAACTGTCGCCTAGCTATTTCCGGACACTTATGCGTCTTCGTATGCGGCCGTAAGGCAATTCCAGTATTTTTACAGTACGCTGCCATAGTCTTGAGATTCTTCTGCAACACCGGCTCATTAATAAGTAAGGCTGGCGTATCAACAAAATCATTTAGAAAACCGACCGAATTCATAGGCATGTGACAATATTGAAGGAACAATTAGCGGTAGTTGTAGACTTGAAAGTTGGAACCCATGGCGATGTTATTGTGGTTACAGATCTGTGTAATCGACAACAAATCCCGGGGTATCCCATCGACGTTAGTGCAATCCCAATCAAATTTAGCACTCAAAGTAATTGCAAATTTTCTTCGTCGACATTAAAGATATGCGCCTTTGGGTAATCGAACTCTATTCCAACTTTATCACCCGTCGCCACTTGCGTCTTCGGTGGGAGACGGACTTGGAGCGAATGAGGGTCTACATCTATGGTGACAAACAAATCTGATCCTATCGGCTCAAGGAATCGGATGACACCGGGAATGCCTTCTGATTTAGACGAAGCCAAACGCATGTCCTCCGGGCGCACGCCAAGAGATACCGTGCCTTTAGAAGATGACAGCACATCTTCTCCAATATTCATCTGGACCCGATCAATTACAAAACGATAATCTGATCGCGTGAATACCCATTCTGTTCCGTTGTTCTGTAGCTCTCCATCAATCAGATTCATCGGCGGTGCGCCCATAAAGGTCGCCACAAATTTATTCGCGGGTACATCATAGACTTCGGCCGGCGTTCCAAGTTGCTGTAATTTTCCCTCATGAAGAACCGCAATTCGTTGACCCATAGTCATAGCTTCGACCTGATCATGGGTCACATACAGAGTAGTGATCCCTAATCGTTCATGCAACGACATCAATTCGATCCGCGTCTGAAGTCGCAATTTGGCGTCCAAATTTGACAGCGGCTCATCCATCAGGAAGACCTTTGGCTGACGGACGATAGCTCGCGCCAAAGCCACTCGCTGGCGCTGCCCTCCCGACAGTTGTTCGGGTAAGCGCTGGAGAAATTCAGTGATCTCCAACATATCGGCCACACGACTGACGGCCTCTTTAACCGAATCCCGAGACATCTTTGCGGTTTCTAAAGGAAAAGCAACGTTCTTATAAACTGTCATGTGAGGATAAAGGGCATAATTCTGGAAAACCATCGCTAAATTACGTCGAGTCGGATCGACAAAATTGACAAGATCCCCGTCGATAACAATCTCACCCGAAGTTGCGTCTTCAAGCCCCGCAATCAAACGGAGGATTGTACTTTTGCCACATCCCGACGGACCAAGTAAGACTAGAAATTCACCATCGGGTATTTGAAGAGAAACATTGTCAACAGCGGGTACCGAACCGAACCGTTTCACAAGACTTCGAAGAATTACCTCAGCCATTACTTATACCTCTTTCATCTATACGTGCCTGAAGCATCTATTGTTTCAACGCGCCAGCCATCGATGCTTGAACGAACCATTTCTGGAAAAACAAAAATACAATCGTTACTGGAATCAACGTCATCAAAGAGGCTGCCGCTAGAACACCCCAGTGAGTAACAAACTGCCCCTTCAAAGATGCAATCCCTACAGTGAGCACCCGGTAATCGGCGCCGGAAGCCGCAACCAGCGGCCACAAAAAATTTGCCCAGGTGATCATAAACACAAATATCCCTAATACTACGAGAGCGGGTTTAATCAAGGGCAGCACGATCTTAAACAGGATCCTCCATTCTGATGCTCCATCTATACGGGCTGCTTCGTACAAACCGACGGGCAAGGTAGATATAAATTGCCGCATCATAAAAACGCCTAAGGGCGACGCAGTGCACGGCAAAATCAGACCTAGATAAGTATCAAGCCCAAAAAAAGGCCGACCAATGATAGGCAGCTCACCAATTTCACGGACCAGGAGGTATGTCGGTGCTAGTACTGCTGCAACTGGCACCATTAAAGTAGAAAGCACCAGAAAAAACAGAATATTCCGTCCTGGAAATTGCAATCGCGCGAATGCATAGCCCGCTAAGATATTGGTAAAGAGAGAGATGATTGTTGTACCGGCTGCAAAAATAATTGTGTTGAGAGCCCAACTCAGATATCTCGTGCTGTCAAATAGGAATCTAAAGTTGTCAAGGGTAGGATCGTCAGGAATCAATTTTGGCGGATAGTCAAATAGAGATATGCTATCTCGGAGTGCGGGAGAGATGAGGTATAAAACTGGGCCAACAGCAAAAACAACAAAGAACAATAGAACCAGATAGGCAAAAAATGCCCGGATACGATTCCCGAACAGGTACCGGGAACGGCCCCGCCCATAGGACACATGCCCTGTTTCGTGATTGCTGCCTGGCTTAGACGTATCCATGTGTGATTAAGTTTCCCCTTTGCTTCTCTGCCTTAACAACCAAAAAACAGCAAGGGTCAACAACATTGTTCCTATCAACAGCCCCACACTAGCAGCGAATGCCAAACCTGTATCTTGAAATGCAAACATACGGCGGTAGATAAACCAAACTATCGTAGCCGTACCCATTCGCGGCCCACCATCTGTCAATATCTTGACGGAATCAAACAACTGAAAATTCATGATAATCGCGATCACTAGGGCAAAAAGGAATAGTGGCCTCATCATTGGCACACTGATTCGGAGAAATCGTCGAAACTTTCGAGCGCCGTCAAGCTTTGCAGCTTCTAAGAGCTCACCGGGAACACTCTGAAGACCAGCCAGATAAAACAGAACCCAGAAGCCCAACCCTCGCCAAATCTCAACAGCGATGATAGAGCCCATTGCTCTAGGATTCTTTCCCAGAAAATTAACGCCTTCGCCACCAAAAATACCTACTTTAATTAGATTCACGATACCAAAATCAAAATGGAGCATGAAATGCCAGATCATCGCTCCTAAAATTGGTGGAGCAAGAAGTGGAAAATATAGTGTCACCTTGAAAAAATTCTCTCCACGTCGATGGTTGTTAATAAGTGACGCCAAAAAAATCGCTAATCCAAAAACAATAGTGATAGCGAGCGCCACAAATACGCTTGTATTAAAAACTACCTGTGTCAGTTCGGAGTCGTCGAATGTTCGTGCCCAGTTCTCAAACCCGACCCAATACCGAGGAGCCAACACGCCATCATCATTAAAACTGAGAAAAATCGCCCAACCGACGGGTATTGCTAGGAACACGAGCCAAAGGATCATATAAGGCGCAAGAAATCCGGATGCGCGACGCAGATATCGGAGTCGATAGCGGTTGACAAGTCTGCGGTATTGATCTGGGCTCAACTTCAATTCAGCCCATGTCTCCCGCCCCGTTGGAACACCACTATTAAGATGGTTTCCAGAATCAGTCATTTAATCAACATTCGGAAGATTCATACAATGGCGGTCTGATGTAGCTTGATCATACTTATAGTCAGCTAGTCTTAGAGCGCGTAAGGAGTAAGAGGAAGATTTTATGGATTACTTTATAAATTCCCGCAGAACATTTTCAGTGATTGCTGAGACATTGTTCTCATAGCCATTATGGGACAAACTTCCCAGCCAATTGATGGAACCTACTGAAAACACTGCTCCGCCATTTTGAGTTTCAAAGTACACCATATCTGCCCGAACATTCTCATTATTGGTTCCATCAATGGTCGGCATGGTTACCATCATATCCTCATGAGCAACCAGATAATAGGCGCTGTGCATACCTTGAGACGTAGCAAGTCGCATCGTTTGGGGAGGTGTACCTAACTCAAAATCCACTCGGTCAAGTTCATCTCCTGCAGCCCCAGACATCACGAGACCAAAATCCCCAATCGTCTCATCCTCCCCTATCCCTGAGAAAATGAAGTCAACCTTTGGATCAAAGCTTGCGGGCAGGCGTTTATATCCGGGCGTTTTTAGATCCCAACCTTGCGCCGCAAAACCAACTCCAACCAATGCATTTGGCGATCGGCCCAAGTGACGCCATATCCCTCCTACTTCTCCCGTTGAAGCTAATTCCAATTCTCCAACGTGGGATGGCCAGGCGCGGGATCCTGCATAGCCACGGCGAACTTCTATGATGTGGTCGCGTTCTGGATCAACTGCTGTGACCCAATAAAACCCATTTCCTCCCAGATACATCAAGCGACCGCCATGGTCCAGATAGCCATCGATTCCGTCCAGCATCGAGCTGGTCCAATACTCGGGATGACTTCCCGTCATGATGGCGTCGTACTGCCGTAAAAGATCCTCACCTCGATGATGAAGGTCATGGTCAGTAATTACATCGTATTCAAAATTCTTCTGTTCGAGCCAATCAACAAGATAGAGATCAAACGGAAGCTTTCTAGGGCAGCTATGCACCCAATGTCGGTGATTTGGACGCATATTGACGATGGGCCTGCGGGCAGTCGAATAGCAAATGCCGCTGCCATCCGAATGCACATCATAAATGGATCCGCCAAGTTCCGTATGCTCCCCAAGATAACGGTCATAGGGGTCAACCACAATCGGGATGTTTGTTAATCCGCTGAAATCGATACCCGCAAACAAGACCCGTTCGTTTGCGTACGCAAGGTATGTCATGGTTGGAATCAAAAACGCAATCTTTGCTTTTGCCTTTTTATCCGAAATGACAAATGGAACAAAGTCCTCCTCGTCATCTGATGACAAATGGGCAGCGTAGATACCACTCTTTAGGTCAGAGGGAATGCTCCATTCAAAATCAGCATCCCAACCCGTGTCTTCGAGATCATCGTCATGAAAATGGATGCTTCCATATTGATGCGGGGCTTCTTTTCTCGAGAAAATACGGCCGGTCCAATTATGTCCTGTCAAGCCACGCATCGGAAAATTAATAACAGTCCCAGTTAGTTCATTCCCGGAAATGTCGACAATTTCGGTACTGTTTGCTGGACTCTTCGAAAAGTCCCAAGCCCCAATGAGTCCTGGGATTTCTTCCAGTGACCCATCCGAGAATAAATGCTCGATTTCTTCCGGCGTAAGTGGCCGGGAAAACAGTCGCGGACTTTCGATTTTGCCGTTAAAACAATATCTCGGGGCTGCTTCCGCTGCTGCTTGAAAACCACCCGCAGCAATCGTTATTGGCGCACTCGCCGATGTAAAGCTTCCTTCCGGAACGTTGATGGACACCTCACAATCGGCATCAGCATTTGGCCATCTGCCTGCTTGGCGCTGCATGACCATTGCATTTCCTGAAGCAGTGTCATACGTGCACACGACGAAGTACCACTGCCCTTCCTGAATGGGATGATTAGTGGTCACCTCCGAAAACTTGTTGTCGTGGGCCAGACGTAATGCAATACCGCCGTTCGGGCCTACATAGAGGCCAAAACCCGAGCGATCCGAGTTCTGCGCCAATATACCCTGATAGTTTTCCTGCTCCGGCCTAGTTGCCCGGATCCATGCCTGAATGGTGAATCCATTTGACACGCTTACGCTACCGTCACTTTCGATAGAAATAAACGAACCGGGGTGCGTGTCTTGATGACGCCCCTTAAGGCGCTGCCCAAATCCGTTGACTCTTTCAGACTTGAAACCCGGTCCTTCGGGATTATTATCTCCATGAATCAGCCGAACAAGTGTTGCATCATATTCATTGGCCTCAGTACTGATCCTAAAACTGACAGCATCTCCGGGGTGGACCACCATCGGTGTCGCGTATCCGATCAATTCGGATCTCGGTTTTCCCCTGAAATTAAGTTTCGCGGTCATTACTACTCCTTATCACGTTTTATAGCTGACATCCGAAAATAAAAACAACTAATTACGAATGTACTGTCGAGACA
>JYMV01030123.1_pt1 | contig 12143 bp, 11 predicted proteins | sample 338911 | NCBI WGS metagenome assembly JYMV01 (sample SAMN03354496, study PRJNA234377) | hydrothermal vent metagenome | biome: Deep sea; feature: Hydrothermal plumes at the Eastern Lau Spreading Center, Western Pacific Ocean; material: Seawater | place: Tonga | collected 2009 | depth 2000 m m | reverse complement strand
TTTTTTAAACTATATTTTATCAAGCGAGGCTTCTTGGACGGCAAGCACGGGTTTATTATTGCTGTACTGTATTCACAATATACTTTTTGGAAATATATTAAGTAAAATCTAACAACATGAAATTCAAAGAATTATTTTATATGCTTGGTTTGAAGCCAAAAGTGAAAAGCTTTGGTTTAGATGTTGTCAATATTAACTATGGTGATAATCAAACTTGTGAATGGGCATTATGGAAAAACCCAAAATGCCCAGCATTACCAAGAATTGAAGATTATGACGTATTAAAATCATTTTTAGAGCCAGGCGATTTTGCAATAGATCTAGGTGCTCATGTTGGGGACACCACACTCCCTATGGCTCTATGTGTTGGCAAGAAAGGATTAGTGTTAGCTTTAGAGCCAAACCCTGCTACTTATGAAATACTTCAGGCTAATTCAGAGCTGAATCAAGAAACTACTAATATTGTTCCGATTAATGCGGCTGCCATGTCTGAAGACGGTGATTATGTTTTCCAATACAATGAATCATCATTGATGAACGGAGGCTATCAAAGAGGCATCAGTCGATTTAAACATGCTTCTTTTTATAAGATAGATGTCCAGGGTCTTAATTTATCCCAGTTACTGACAAAAGATTACTCAGACAGATTGAAAAACTTAAAGTTTATTAAAACAGACTTAGAAGGTGGTGATTACACAGCATTTTTGACTATTAAGGATATTGTTATTAAATATATGCCATTCATTCAATCAGAGATTAATGGCGTAATGTCAAGATCAACTAGAGATGATTATATTAAAGATCTTAAAGCGCTTGATTATCGCATTTTCTCTTTAAACAGTGAGACACTAGGTAGTATGCAGAGTCTAACGCAAGCCATGATTGATTCAAAAGATACATTTGATATCTTTGCAATCCCAGAAAATATGATGGAAAAATTTAAGGACTTGAATATAAAAGAATTAAGGTAGCTCTATATTGACAAGGGTTTTTTCTTTTCTACTAATAGATTGGAAAAGAAAAGCGCACTAAAAAATGCCCAGAAATGCCCTTCACCAGAGTCCATAATCAAGCTATTCCCCAGGCATCCAATTACAATGAGCACAACTAAACCCTGTGCTAAATATTGTTGTTCTTTATCTTGTATTTTTTGAGTTGCTTTTGCTTGAGTATAGAATAAGAATAACAAGGTTAACAACCCTAGCAAACCTAACTGGACCGAGATAATCAGATATTCATTATGCGGGTTATATTTGTGTGGTGTTCTCTCTGCAAATTCTGGTTGCTTTGCTTCTAACGCGGCTCTATAACTGCCTGTGCCTGTGCCAATTATCGGGTCCTCAATAAACAATTTAAATGCATGTATGGCTAACTGTGGTCTTGAGTCTGGGTTCCCACCCTCAATATGTGATATTCTGGATTCAAATTTATTGATTGCATACTTAACGGAATTATTTTCAATGCTAAGAGTGAGGATGCCTATAAATAATACGAGGACTGGTAGAAGGATTAACGTTTTTTTGCCAAAATATTGGATAAGCAATAAGCCCAATAATGATAGAGTGATTAATTGACCAGTGGTGCCTTTACTAATAAATAGTACATAATAGAATGACCCTACAAATAATACCCCATACAACCATCTGACTTTTGTACTTGAAAAAACAACCTTGTGAGCAGAGCTAAAAACAACGAAAGACATTAAAATATTAGTCATAATATGGCTTGAAAACCCGCCGTCTACAGTAAATGGGGCGTGATTTCCAGTTATACTGATGCCACTTGATGGCAAAATATTAAAATACACCAAATATATCCCAGTTAATATAAGCCCCATACTGATTAAAAATGCATTGACGCCAATGTTGCGCCTTTGTGGTGAATGGAAAAGTGGTAGTAAGAGTGCCATATACCACAACTCATTGTATTTCTTTAGAACTCTAAGAGACCAATCCGTTTCAGCAATAGACCAAAATACACTGATACTAAGTAATGCAAATAATAGTAACGCTGCCTTTGTTACTGGGTTGTGCCAAACTAATATAAAGTGTTGTTTTAAACCTCCTGCCAATAACGTAAAGATCAAAACAAGGAATAAAAAAACATTCATTAAAACAATGTTGATTGGGATGAATATCATAAAGATAATAGCGCAAAAAAAAGCAGCTGAATTACTAAATTCTTGAAATTTTGATCTATTAATTGTTATGGCGCTACTCATAAATTTACCTCGGTGTAATGTTTTTTACTGATATCCCAGCCAAGCTTTTCATCCAACCAAAAACGTATTCGATGCTTCTTATCTTTTAGCGTAATTTTATAATTTGGATTTTGCTTGAATTCTTGTTCTGCTTCAGTATCAATCCACTTTTGTACAATTTTAGGATGTGTGCCAGTAAAGGGTCGTATTTCGCCTAAATCAATATTACCGTAGGTTGAGAATGCGTCAGGCTCTTCATCTCCCCAATATTTACCTGTTTGTTTTATTTTTTCATTGTTTTTTTCTACTTTTCTCACATGACCATAATGATAAATATGGCAACCTGCATGTGCAGCCTTTGGATAGCGTCCTTTTTTATTTTTATCCATCACTACAAAAAATAATCCATCTGGTGAGTAGTTACGGATTGTATTGCGAATAATCCTTGGTGCTCTTTTATAACCCGCAATACCGACTTGATCTGGCTTCCCATAGAAGTGATAATAATCAAAGTACAGTGCTTCTACCTCAGGGTTGTCTAAGTGTTGTTCCATGGTATTTCGAATAGTATCTAAATCTTTTTCATGGAGCACTTCGTCTCCTTCTAGATAAAACGCCCAATCACCAGTACAGCTAAATTGTGCCGTCATTTTTTGTTGTGCATAAACATAACCACGATCTTGCATCGACTCATTCCATTGAGTTTCGATAATTCTAATTTTGTCATCTTTGATAGATTTGATTATTTCTAATGTATTGTCGTCACTTTCACCAACTGCAATCACAAATTCATCAACAATTGGCAATACTGATTGAATACTCTCAATGAAGGGGTATCCCAGCATCTCAGCATTTTTGATAAATGTAAAACCGCTAACTTTCATGATTGTTCCTTTTATTTTTTAAGACGATATTGTATGTTAAAAGCGTTTTCTCTAATGTGCTTTCCCAACTAATAGACTGAGATTTTTTAAACCCCTTCATAGCAATTGATTCTCTAAACTTAATATCAGAGAATATTAGATTTATTTTTTTGGATAACTCTATTTCATCCTTAGGATTGTCAAGAATTAATGCCTGATCATCGTCTAAATGCTCAGTAAATCCACAGTATTTCTTGTTACTAACAATCACCGGAAGCTTGGCTGACATTGCCTCTAATACAGCCATTCCATAAGTATCAACCAGAGTTGGATGTATTAGTGCATCTACATTATGATATAAACTTGTCATATCTTTTATAACACCTAAAAAGTGAATATTGTTTTTTTGAGTGTTTGGAATATCAATCTTACTTCGTTTTCCGGTCCCGGCAATTGCGATATGGATACGACTATTATTAAGAATCGCAAGCGCCTTAATGATAACTGGTAAGCCTTTTTTTATTAAATCATTGCCAACAAATAAAAACAGAAAGTCATTATCATCCAGCCCTAATTCCTCTCTTGAAATATCAGTTTGGTATACGCTATGAGAATCAACGTCTTTAGAGTGATTGATGCCGGGATAAGCAATAGTTAAATGTTTGTTGAGGTCTGGATAATTAGTGAGTAAGTTATTCGATAAATATTCAGAAACACTGATGAAATGTTTATTAGGCCGCACTTGCATTTGTTTATGCTCTAGCCACAAATAGGCAATTTTTCTCGGGCTGATTATTACCCCTAACCATCTGGATAATTTACCCAGTCTCTTGCTTTGGCTCCATTTAGTCTTGAAACAAGGGACATGTAGCGTATGTATATTTGCATAGGTCACCATATCATGTGAATGTACAATATCAAATTGATTCTTTGTTGCTTGCTTTGTTAAATATGAGAACAATAGTTGATTTAAATACCTTGGCTTTTTAAACCATTGAGTAATAGTATGAAAGACGATATCGTCTGATTGATAGCAAATATTTTGTGAGAAAACATGCACCTCATGAATTTTGCTTAAACGTTTTGTGAGCTCTACACAATAACGCTCAGCACCACCTGCATTGATATCAAAGTTTCGTATCAGTACAGCAATCCTCATCGATGTTTGTCTTCGTAGTTGCCCAATACTTTGAGTAAGAATAGATGTGGTAAAGTATGATGAGTAATAGGCACTCTGTGTAATGTCAGCAAATTATCATTCATACGTACCCTGCCTCTATTAACGGTAGTTGCTGTTTGATATCCAGCATGCTTTGTAGTAGAAACTATGTCATCATTATGATCACCATATGGATAGCAAAAGTGATTAACATTTACCCCAAATTCTTTTTCTAAGTCTGCCTTAGAATTGTTAATCTCATTAACTGCTTCGTTTTGATTAATTTTTGTCAAAAAAACATGATTTTGTGTGTGAGAACCAATTTCCATGCCTGCATCAATCCAAGATTGGATTTCTTTTTTATTCATCGTTGGATTTTCAGGAATGCCCTTGTTAATATCCCAATGATTAATGCTATCAATGTTTTGACTTACGACATAGCAAGTCGCACTAAAGCCATATTTTTTAAGTATTGGAAGGGCGTTAGTTGCATTGTTTTTATAACCATCGTCAAAAGTTAACCCAACCACCTTGCCAGTTTTTTTTCCTTCTAAATACGGCTGAAGATCACTCATACTCAAACCTTGGTAGCCAAGCAGTTTTAATAATTTCATTTGTAGTGCAAACCGCTTTGGCGGCACATGTAAACTGCGCATAACAGTACCTTTTGGCATTGCTTCGATGCTGTGATACATTAATATTGGTATAGGTTTTTGTTGCATTGTTCGATTATATCAAATATATCTAACGCTACATTTATAATGAGTGATTATGAAAGTATTAATTGAGCTCCCAACTTGGCTAGGCGATTGTGTTATGGCAACACCGGCAATTGAAAATATCGTAAATTTTTACAATGACGCAGAAATTACCTTTATTGGATCTTTTGTGTCGATTGAAGCGATGAAAAATCATCCAAAAGTAGTAAAAACAGTCGTTTTGGATAAAGAATATAGCATCTTGTATAAGAAATCTAAGGAGTTGGGTGAATTCGATGCTTTTTTCTCATTTAGAAGTTCATTCCGTTCAAAATTTTTGAAATTTTTTATATCAAGCGAAAATAAATATCAATTTGATAAAAATAAATATATAAATTGCCATCAAGTTAAAAAATATAATGATTTTGTTAACGACAGTTTAAATGTTAATTCAAAACCTGGAAAGTTAAGACTCTACAAGAAAAATCAATCTCCAGATGTGATTAAAAAGCCAATCTTGGGTATTAATCCAGGTGCATCATATGGCAGTGCTAAACGTTGGTATCCTGAAGAATTTGCAAAAGTAGCTAGTGAATTATCAAGCCAGTACGATATTGTTATTTTTGGTGGCCCTGGTGAAAAAGATATTGCATTGGATATTGAAAAAACACTACTTGAAAAGGGTGTCAAAAACTATCAGAATCTTGCAGGTAACACCACCATTCCAGAGTTGATCGATCGTATTTCAGAGCTTGATTTGTTTATTACTGGCGACAGTGGCCCTATGCATGTAGCTGCAGCTTTTCAAGTGCCTACAGTGGCAATATTTGGCCCTACCAAAGATGATGAAACCTCACAATGGATGAATGAAAAAAGCATGATTGTAAAGAAGAATTTAGACTGCCAACCTTGCATGAAGCGCACTTGCCCATTACAACATCATAATTGTATGAATCTCATCAAGGCGGTGGATGTTTTGAGTGCTGTTAAAACTTTTAATTAATCTTTAAAGGCTTGATCAATTAAGTGGCAAATTGTATGCCCAATAACAATGTGCATTTCTTGGATTCTAGGTGTATCTTCAGCTGGCACCACTAGGTTGACATCGCAACATGTATTAAATTCACCACCACCGCGACCACTCAAACCAACAGTTTTACACCCCATCTCTTTGGCAAGCCTTAATGCATTAACCGTATTTATACTAGTGCCTCCTGTGCTAATGCCAATCGCTACATCGCCCTTATTAGCCAGAGCCTCCACTTGGCGATCAAATATTCGGTCATAGCCGTAATCATTGCCAATACAAGTTAAAGCTGAAGTGTCTGTTGTTAGTGCGATAGCAGCTAGACCTCTGCGTTCATTTTTATAACGACCAACTAATTCTGCGGCAATGTGTTGTGCATCAGCCGCGCTACCGCCATTACCAAAAATCAAAATTTTTCTACCATTCTTCAAACTATCAATGCACAAATTTGCCGCAATCTCAAGTGAGGGGCCGATAGATCCTAGAGTTGCTTTGCTAGTTTTTAAATGTTCACTAAACTCAAATTCGATGATTGACTGCATAATTAATTTACCTTTTAGTTGTTTTTCTGAATCTTCTCAATGGTCCGTGTTGTGCTTTTTCCATCTACAAATTGCACTAGTTTTAACTCATCAGCAATATCTTGACCAACTACTTCCTTGCCTTCGTAATCACCACCTTTAACTAAAGTATGAGGTTTAACGATATTAATTAAATCATGAGGTGTGTCTTGATCAAAAATCACTACATAATCCACTGCTTCAAGTGCGGCTAATATGTAAGCTCTATCCATTTGTATATTAATAGGCCTACCCTCACCTTTTAACGCAGTGACTGATCTGTCAGAATTAAGACCCAATATCAACACATCACCAAAGCTTTTAGCCGTTTCTAAATACCTAACATGCCCCGCATGTAATAAATCAAAACATCCGTTGGTAAATACAATCTTTTTACCTCTTGTTTTTAGCTCATTACTTAAAGCAGCAATCTCATCCAGAGTTTTGATATGCCCATCACTAGTAGATTTATTAAGACTAGATTCGTATTCAATAATCTCATTAAGGGTTGCAGTCGCACTACCAATTTTACCCACTACAACACCTGCAGCTAGGTTGGAAAATTTAACTGCATCATCTATTTCATACCCACATGTTAGCGCAAAACCCAAAGAAGCAAGCACAGTATCACCTGCGCCTGTAACGTCAAACACCTCTCTGGCTACGGTAGGGTGTGTGCGTAATTTATTGTCATAAATTGCCACCCCTTGCTCACTGAGGGTAATAAGTGATACATCCAAATCACATTCAATTTTTAATTGAATGATAGCTTGAGTCAGGCTTACATCATCCTTAATGTTAATCTGCGTTGCTACACTTGCTTCTTTTTTGTTAGGTGTGAGTAAATAAGCGCCCCTATATTTTGAATAATCTAAACCTTTGGGGTCAACCAATACTTTTTTATTATTTTCATTAGCAAGGACAATTAATGATTGGGCTAAATCATGGGTAAGTACACCTTTACCATAGTCTGATAATAGTACACCATCATAGTTTTCGATGATTTTTTGAAAAATACTAAGGATTTCCTCTTGTGATTCAGCATTAATCTCATCAGTACTTTCACGATCATATCTAACCACCTGTTGTTGTGAAGCGATAATTCTACTTTTTTTACTGGTAATTCGATCTTTTTGAGTAATTAAGTATTGTGTATTGACTTTAATATCACTCAATAAAACCTTGAGTTCATTCGAGATTTCACAACCACCTAACACACTGATTACATCAACTTGTGCGCCTAGTGCTCTTAAGTTATTAATCACATTGCCAGCACCACCTAGTACTGTACTTTCATATTCTACATTGACCACTTGTACCGGTGCTTCGGGTGAAATCCGATCGCATGATCCCCATAGATAATGATCAATCATTAGGTCACCAATGACTAGTAATTTTGGTGATTTTCCTAATAGATTAATCACGTAATATCAGTGCCATGTAAGCGCTTAATTTCGGGAATATAGGCTTTAATACCTTCTTCTAAACTGATAGCAGGTTTGAAACCTAAGTGAGCCTGTGAAGTGCTAATGTTTGCCTGGGTATGCATTTGGTAACCGTCATAAGGGTTGGGAACATATTCAGTACCAAGATTAGTACCTAATTCTATTTGCAAGATATCGGCAATATCTTGAAAGCTTCTCGGGTTACTGGTGCCTACGTTATAAGTGCCATTCTCTTTAGGGTTGCAAGCTTTAATATTGGCTTGCACAACATCTTCAATATTAATAAAGTCTCGTAAGATTTGATCAGAGCCTTTGAAGAGTTTTGGCGCTTTACCATCAAGTATTTGATGCCCTAGTTGAATTACCATTGATGAAGTTTTTGCCTTGTAATATTCACGAGGTCCATACACATTAAAGAACTTTAAACCAACAATAGTCATATCAGGGTTTTCGTCTGAATAGCGATAAGCAATTTGATCCATCATGTATTTACTAAAGCCATAAGGGTTCTCGGGGTTTTCCTTGCCCACAGTTTGTGGTGAAGGCAAACTGCCATAAGTCGCGGCAGAGCTTGCATATATCATTACTGCATTGTCTTTTTTGGCTTTGTCTAGTAAATCATAAAAGGAATTTACATTGGTTTGCATGACAATTTCTTGGTCATACACACGCGTGTCTGAAATCGCTGCCTGATGAAACATATAGTCAAATTTATAGTCATCTAGTAATGCTAAATCGACTTTACTATTAATATTGCCACACACTACATCACCGGTAAAACCAATGAGGTTTTTGTAATGTCCAAAGCTTTGTAAATTGCCATTGGCAAATGTCGCTTCACTTCTAAAACAATCAAAGACAACTACATGTGAATCGGGATAATTTTCTTGAAAATAAAAAGCCAAGTTACTCCCAATAAAGCCTGCACCACCAGTGATTAAGATGGTTTTGTTATTGAAGTTTGTATTGCTGTAAGTCATATGAATAATAATAAAATACTTAAATGATTATGTTAAACGAAAATCAACCAAATGTTGATGCTATCAGTATAATCAATTCAATTTGATACTCTTCTTAATAAGATGGAATATTGTAAGAATTTCTACCAAATAAAATCTAATAGTGAAATTTTTGAGCGCATTCAGAATGAGCGTGATAATATTGGCTATTACAATTTGCCGTATCAAGATACAACTGAAATTAAAACTTACGCAGCAAGTATTACCAAAAAACATATTGTTGTATTGGGTATTGGTGGTTCTAGTCTTGGCGCTAGAGCAATCTATGAGTTTTTATTGCCCTCTAATGATTACAATAAAGATCTTCTTTTTTTGGAAACGGTTGATCCACTTAAGATTAACCATTGTTTGAAAAAGGTTGATCTAGCTGATACGCAGTTTGTTATTATTTCCAAATCTGGCAATACCATTGAAACCATTAGTATATTTAAGTATCTGAATTCCTTGGTTAAAATTGATAGTGCCAATTGTACTATCGTTTCAGAGTCCAGAAGTGTTCTTACTAAATTTGCCAATGATAACAACATCAAATCTTTTGATTTATCTGAGGATGTGGGCGGGCGTTTTTCAGTGTTTAGTGTAGTCGGGTTAGTGCCGTTGGCTATGGTCGGTGTTGATATCGACAATCTGTTGAATGGCTGCAAACGAGTGGTGGATAGTTTTTTTGAGCAAAGGGATTATTACAAGCCAATTATTAGAAAAGCACGATTTTTGGTGGAAAATAAAAACAAATTTAATATTAACGTTGTTTTTTCCTATTCATCGTTGTTAGAAAGCTTTAACAAGTGGTATGTACAGCTCTGGGCAGAAAGCCTTGGCAAGATTAATATTAATGGTACTCGCCAGGCGCTCACGCCTATTGGCTTGGTTGGCCCAGTTGATCAGCACAGTTTTTTGCAAATGATCATGGATGGTGTTAGAGATAAAACAGTAACTTTTATCAAAATTAACGACCTTAAAGATGGCACCATTATTCCAGAAGATACATCTAATAAATTTGATGATTTGGCTTGGGGTTGTGCAGAAGGGCTTAGCTTTAATGATTTATTAAATATGCAAGCTGATGCTACGATTCAGTCAGTCCAAGAGCAAGATAATATTCCTTGCGATGTTATTTCTATTCGCACAGTTGATGAATACAACATTGCTAAAATTATGTTTAGCTATCAACTTCTAGTTTCTTGTATTGGCGCATTCTTGCAAATTAACACCTATGATCAGCCAGGGGTTGAATATGGCAAAATTAACCTAGCTGAAAAATTCTCACAATAATCATGAATACAATTAATAAATGTTTATTCCCTGTAGCAGGTTACGGAACACGTTTTTTGCCAGCAACCAAGGCCATCCCTAAAGAAATGCTACCAATACTCACTAAGCCGCTCATTCAATATGGTGTGGAAGAGGCCATGAGTGCAGGTATGACAACCATGGTTATGGTGACTAGCAAATACAAACAAGCGATTAAAAATCACTTTAAACCGCACGCAGATATTGAGTCTAGCATTAAAGACACAGCAAAAGAACAGCTGCTTGATGAAGTTAATTACGTATCAAATGAGTGTACCTTTGCTTATATCGAACAACAACAGATGCTCGGCTTGGGTCATGCCATCTATACCGGTAAGCCTCTGATTGGCGATGAGCCATTTGCCGTGATTCTTCCAGATGATCTATGTACGAACACCCCTCAAGGGGGTACTGAAAAGAGCAGTGGTGATTCAGTACTCACGCAAATGACTAGGCTTTATGAGCTGCATCCTGATTGCTGTATTGTTGCTATTGAAGAAGTGCCAATGACAGAGGTTGATAAATACGGCGTGATTGATGGAGAGCTGTTAGAGGGCTCTAACGATGCCTATAGGGTTAAGAGTATGGTAGAAAAGCCCAGCCCAGCAGAAGCGCCAACCAATCTAGCCATAATCGGCAGATACATTCTTACTCCAGAAATCTTTGGTGTATTGGAAAACACGCCGCCAGATAAAAATAGCGAGATCCAAATCACCGATGCACTGATGACACTAGCCAAACAAGGCAAAGTTATTGCTTACAAATTTCAAGGTGCGAGATATGACTGTGGTAGTGTTAAAGGCTTTGTGATTGCTACTAATCATTTTGCTAAACAGCAAGAAATTATTTAAATAATCTTTTTAAAATAAAAAAATCAATTAAATTTATGATAACAGTCAAAATAAAATTTTAATAAATGCTTTTTTGTTTCGAGTGAATATTAGTTTAAAATAATCTATTTATATTTCACTACTAGTCATAATTCAAGGCTTATAGTGCGGTAGCTATTGTACAATTGATACAAAATAAATAACAGAATAAACATTGTCTAACATAATCCCAGTCATTCTTTCGGGCGGCTCAGGTACACAGCTTTGGCCACTTTCACGTAAGCAGTATCCTAAGCAGTATTTACCACTAGTTGGTGATAATACTATGCTGCAAGAAACCATTTTGCGTTTAATAGGGGGTAGATAATCTTGCAGATCCAATTATCATCTGTAACGCTCACCATCGCTTTTTAGTAGCTGAGCAATGTCAACAAGTAAACAAGCTCACAAATACGTAAAAGATTATTTTAGGAATTAAATATGGCAAATAATAAGGTAGCATTAATTACCGGAGTAACTGGACAAGATGGCGCCTATCTAGCGGAATTTTTATTAGATAAGGGTTACGAGGTTCACGGAATTAAGCGTCGCTCTTCGTCTTTTAACACTGATCGTATTGATCATTTATACCAAGATCCACATGAAACTGACCGTAAATTCATACTGCATTATGGCGATTTGGCAGATTCTATGAGCTTGGTTCGTATTATTCAAAAAATCCAGCCTGATGAAATCTACAACCTTGGTGCGCAATCACACGTTGCCGTCTCATTTGAGACCCCAGAATACACAGCAGATACCGTGGGTTTGGGTGCACTGCGCATATTAGAGGCGATTCGCATTTCAGGCCTTGAGAAAAAAACTCGTTATTATCAAGCTTCTACCTCAGAGTTATACGGTGAAGTGCAAGAGATTCCTCAAAAGGAAACTACACCTTTTTATCCACGCTCCCCTTATGCAGCTGCTAAACTGTATGCATATTGGATTACAATTAACTATCGTGAAGCTTATGGTATTTATGCGTGTAATGGTATTTTGTTTAATCATGAATC
>JYMV01015334.1_pt1 | contig 12143 bp, 13 predicted proteins | sample 338911 | NCBI WGS metagenome assembly JYMV01 (sample SAMN03354496, study PRJNA234377) | hydrothermal vent metagenome | biome: Deep sea; feature: Hydrothermal plumes at the Eastern Lau Spreading Center, Western Pacific Ocean; material: Seawater | place: Tonga | collected 2009 | depth 2000 m m | reverse complement strand
CGAACTCTTTATCTCCAAAATAGACCCCGCCGTTTGGGTTAATATGGTTTATCATCTCTTTACCCTCTTTTGGGTTCCGATAAACGGGATTTTTTACATCCTACTGGCGGTTATAGAGAGGTTAACCGAAAAGAGAAGGTGAGAACTACTCCTTTTTGTGGGTAAAGTAGAGGGCTAAGGCTATCATAAGCACCCCTACGGCGATATAGACGGTTTCGAAGGGGTTTTTAAACTGCAGGTGTAGAACCTGCTTGAAGAAGGAGACGATAAGCACCATAATCACCAGACGTCCCAGTTTCTCCTTGAGGTCTTCCAAGCTCTTGATAACCAAAACCCTCTGACCGAGCGGGTCGTTCTCGGCGGGGTCTATTTTGGAGATAAAGAGTTCGTAGAGACCGAGTGAGAACACCAATAGGAAGGTTCCTATCAGGAACAGGTCTACGGAAGCTATAACCACCGATAGGAGCTTCGTATAAAGGTATTCGTAGGAGGTTTTAAGAATGAATACCCCCACCAAGTGGAAAACCTCGTAAAGTCCGACCAAAAAAACTATAAAGGCGGAAAGCAGAGAGGCTATAACCGCTATGAGTACCAACCAGCGGGTATTCCACAAAAAGGTTTCGAAAAACAATTCCACCCTTCTGGTAAAACCGACCTTCTGTTCTCCCATAAGGAGGGAAATAATTGGGAAAAAACGGAGTATGTCAAGAAGGAAGTTCCCCACCACCTTCGGTATGTTTTTTCTGTTCCTCAATCTGTTCGTAAATACCCTTTAGGAGGTTTGCGACAAATTCCACCCTATCCCTGCAGGTGAAACGCTCCTTGACAGCCTTGTAACCCCTTTCGGCTATCAGTTTTCTATCCTCCTCATTTTCCAAATAGAAGAGAAGTTTTTCCTCTATATCCATCCTATCGAGGGGATTGTAGGCTATAACCTCCTCGTTGGGTTTGAAGAAACTGGGAAGGGTGTAGCGGAAGTTTATCATTAGCGCGGTTTCGCAAGCCGCTATCTCCAAAGGTGTAAACCCTATTCCGCTGGGGACGTTGGCGGGAAATGCGGTTAGAGCCAATTTAGCCCTGTTTATATAGGAAAGCCTATCCTCAAAGGATTGGATTTCCGCCACCTCAAAACCTTCGGGTAGAACGCCCTCCACACGTCCGACAACCGTAATATCCACACCTTCCAAGAAGTTTAAGATGTACCAATTCCTCCTGGCGGAGGCGTAATAACCCACTTGAGCCAACCAAACGAAATAGGATTCCGGTTTTTCCTGACGGAACTTGTTAAAGGTTTCCTGAAATTGGGGGTTCATAAGCGGAAGGAGATATTCGGCGGCGTAAAGCGGAGCAACCTCGGGGTTGCGGAAGCAAAACTCCCCAACCTCCACCCCGAAATCCCTGAAAGCCGCATCCATAGTTTGGTTCCAACTATCGACAACCACCGCGGGGTCAACCGCATTCCCCACAAATACCACCGGCAGTTCCTTCTCACCTTTCGGGGGGATTAACCTAAAATTCACACAGGGGGTGAAATAGTAGATATTGGGAAATCCCAAAGAACCCAAAAATTCCCCATACCTCAAATCGGTTATTAAAAAGACCGTATTGGGACTCTTTCTGAGCTCCAACAAGTTGGGAGCGTGTATTAAGGGGTCTTCGGTCACTATGGTTAGGTGCACGGTGCCCATTAAGGCGTGTAAGGGGTATTTTTCCTTTTCCCTTTCCCCCCAAATTATGCCTTTGGTATTGAAGTCGGCGGTAAAGTGGGGGCGATACTCCTCTATCTCTTTGACCGTTTTGGCAACATTTTGAGAATCTATACGAAAGATTTTTAATTCAAACCCGTAAGAGGGTAAATACTCTTTTAAACTCTCCACAATATGGGTGTCCCCGAAGGCTTCCAAACCGCTCAAAATTAGGGCTACTTTAATCTTTTCCATCAAGAGTTAACAGTTTAAGCCTCCCCCACCCGCGGAAAGGAAAGGTGGATAATTTAAAACCTTTAATGAACGCGACCAAATCGGTAGAGGAACTCAGGGAGATAGCCAGACAGGTCAGAATAGAAACCCTAAAGTCGATATACCTGGCGGGTTCGGGACACCCCGGCGGTTCCCTCTCGATAACCGATATTCTCGTAGCCCTATATTTTGGGGGATACGCGAATGTAGACCCCCAAAACCCCTATAAACCCGACAGGGATAGGGTTGTGCTATCCAAAGGACACGCCGCCCCCGCCTTTTACGCCGTCTTGGCTCTTAAGGGATTTTTCGATAGGGAACTCCTCTACACTTTGAGAAAATTGGGAAGTCCCTTACAGGGTCACGTATCGAGAAAACACACCCCCGGCGTAGAAGCCTCCACCGGTTCCCTCGGGCAGGGACTGTCGGTATCTTTGGGAATGGCTTTAAAGAGAAGATTGGACGATTTGGATTACAGGGTTTACTGTCTCATGAGCGATGGGGAACTTCAGGAAGGCATGACCTGGGAAGCCGCCATGACCGCAAAGCACTTCAAGGTTAACCGTTTAATAGCGGTTATCGATAACAACAATATCCAGTTAGACGACTTCGTTACAAAGGTAAACAGCGGTATATATCCCATAGAAGAGAAGTTTCAGGCGTGCGGTTGGCACACCATTACCATAGATGGGCACGATTTCGAACAGATACTCAAGGCTCTCGACGAAGCCGTCAAGGTTTCCGAGGAAAAACCGGTAGCCATAAGGGCTATAACCGTTAAGGGAAAGGGTGTTTCCTATATGGAGAATACCCCCGCTTGGCACGGCAAAGCCCCCGACCGCGAGAAGTTTATCGAGGCTATGCGCGAATTGGGGGTTTCCGATGAGGAGATAGAGGCATTTCTTAACAAATACGACAAGTAGGGAGGGCTAACCATGTTTCTATACACCAAAGACGCACCTAAAGGGGATATAAGGAAGGTTTACGGCGAAACTTTGGTGGAGCTCGGCAGAAAAGACCCCAAAATATGCGTCGTGGACGGCGACCTCTCCACCTCCACCAAGACCGCTATGTTCGGAAAGGAATTTCCCGAAAGGTTTTTCAACGTCGGTATAGACGAACAAAACCTGATAGGCGTTGCCAGCGGTTTGGCTTACGACAAGGATAGGGTGGTATTCGCATCCTCTTTCGCCATGTTTCTAACCGGCAGACCTTGGGAAATCATAAGGCAACACATAGGTTACAACGACCTCCCCGTAAAGTTGGTCGCCACCCATGCCGGCATAACCGTGGGACCCGACGGGGCTTCCCACCAGATGAACGAGGATATAGCGATAATGCGCGCCATTCCCAATATGAGGGTGGTCGTTCCCGCCGACATTCACATACTGAAAAAGGTTCTCTACAAAGCTTACGAAACTCCCGGAGCCTTTTACATAAGGCTTACCAGGGAAAAGTTTCCCGTAGTCTATCCCGAAGATGTGGAATTCGAATTGGGTAAGGGTTTCGTTTTGAGAGAGGGGAAAGATGTAACCATAGTAGCCGTGGGACTGATGGTTTCCCACGCGCTGGATGCGGCAACTTTATTAAAGGAAAAATACGGTATAGAAGCGGAGGTTATAGACCCGGTGAGCGTAAAGCCCATCGACGGGGAACTTATAGCGGAGAGTGCGAGAAAGACCGGGAGGGTTGTTACCATAGAGGAGCACTCGATTATAGGCGGTTTGGGAGATGCCGTTATATCCGAATTGGCGGAGAGGTATCCCGTTCCCGTTAAGAAGATAGGAATTCCCGACACCTACGGCGAGAGCGGAACCGCCGCGGAGCTCCTACGGAAATTTGAGCTGATGCCCGAACAGCTCGCCGAGAGAATACATAACTGGTTGCGCTCCCTTTGATAAAACTTTTATTTCCCCTATTGCCTTGTTTTAACCTTTTCCCCAAATGGATAGAACCATTGTCAACCTTTACTATTTGGGGACCAAATTAATCACCGTTTTGTATTTCATATTGGCGTTATTTTTAAAGGACGCCTACGGTTTGGAGGGTTACCAACGCTATATCCTCGCCGCGTTTATTGCCCTCTACCTGGCAATAAATCTCTTCCCCAAAAAGGTAGATTACTTTCGCCTTCGCTTTATGCGGTTTTTGGACTACGCCTTTGCCCTCTTAGCGGTTTTACTCTCAAAAAGTCTCTACGGTGTAATCCCCGCCGGTTTTATCTTCGGTCTATACTCGGTGGTATACGTCAGGGAACTCTTACTCCTCTTTCTGACGGCGAGCGCCCTGCTTCTGATAAACGGAGGTCTGCTCCACGGGATAGCTATGGAAGACCTCCTCCTATCTTTTATTTATCTGCTGGGAATATTGGGGGTATCCACAAAGGTAAATATTCTCTCTATTCTGAAGGAGAGAAAGGCTACCTTACAGCGGTTGAAAGAAAAAATCCGCATGCTCGATGCGGCAAACGCGCGCATGGCTAAAAACCTACAGGATTTCCACGAAATTTTGGAAGTTCTGAATTTCCTCTCCGACAAGAGGTATCTGGAAAACCTCCCCCAACTGCTGGAGGGTCTCCTAAAGGCGGAAAAAGTTCTCCTAAAGAGGAAAAATTCACCCGCCTACATCCTCCCCAAAGAGGGTTTTATAAACATAGCGGTAGGTGACATCCTACTAATGGTGAAACCTAAGGAAAAGTACCTATTAAAGGATAAGAGGTATAGGGAGAAACTCCTTTTGTTGGCAAAGGTGCTGAGACCCTATATGGAAAGCTTCTTGGCAAACAGGAGATAGGCGGTATGGGCTACCATCGTATCCTCCGGTCTGAACCTCTCGGGATTGGGTTTGTAGTAACGCACCAGGATTTCCATTACCTCTATATCCCCGAAGAGGGGTTTTAAATGTTTTAACAGCTCCTCAACCTGGTTTGCGGTGGGAAGCAGAAAACCCACCGGAGCCGAAGGTTTTAGCACGCCGTGAACGGCTTCCACATAGGGATAGGGTTCCCTCACATCCACAAAGGCGGCGTCGAACTCTATTCCCTCAACCTCGGAGGGGTCAAAGGGTTTGTTAAACATAACCACGTTTTGGGTGAAACCGAACCTCTCCAAGTTCCTCTTAGCGGTTTTGAAAATCCTCTCCTCCCTCTCAAAGGTGTAGACCCTTCCCTCTCTCCCCACGGAGGAGGAAAACACCATTGTGGCGGCTCCGCTACCGGTGCCGAATTCGAGAAGCTTTTTCCCCTCCGAGAGGTCTAATTTCTTCGCTATATAAAAGGTGTCCTTGGGATAGATGATTTGCGTTTCCCTCCTGATGCCGTAAAGAATAATTTCCTCCAAAGTGGGCTTAAATATCTGCAGCTCCCCCACGGTTATGCCGTAAGGCTTTCCCACGATATCGCGGAATTGTAGCACCCCTCCCTTATAGGAAAAGTTTTTATCCACCTCCACCCTCTTGAGGTAACGTTTATCCCTAAACCTTATAAGGACGTAATCCCCTTCCCTTATCGTCTCCATTTGGTGGAAAGCATTTTATTAGCCCTCCAATAGGTTTGGAACAATAATTTAGACCTTCCGATGGAAACCTTTTTCCTAAAACTGCTTTTGGGCGGGTTACTCCTCTCCCTCCTATTGGCGTTTTACTCCTTCGTGGTCTACTTCTTCAGGTTGGCTTTTTTGGGGATAGCGGTATCCCACTCCGTTTTGGCGGGGCTGGCGATAGGGGTATTTTTGGGTATAGACCCAACCCTTTCGGCTATGCTCTTTTCCGTCCTCGTGGGTTGGCTCATAGCCCTGTTGAAAAAAAAGGCGGGGCTAACCGAAGACGCTTCCATAGGTATCGTCCTGGCCATATCCATGGCGGCGGGTGTCGTTTTAATCTACCTTTCGGGGTATCAGGGTAACCTCCTGGCTTACCTCTTCGGGTCGATAATGACGATTTCCTCCACCGATGTGGTCTTTCTCTTTCTCCTACTCCTCTTTACGGCTTTCTTCTTTTGGAAAAACCGTTGGAAGGTCTTATACCTCTGCTTCGACGAGGAGACCGCCTACTCTTCCGGAATCAACACATCCCTACTCTACTACACGCTGGTAGCCCTACTCTCCCTACTGATAACCTACACCACAAAGGTGGTGGGAATAATCCTTACCCACGCGATGCTGGTGCTCCCCGCCGCAACCGCCTACCAACTGGTATGGCACTACGACCAACTTCTGACCCTTTCGGCAATCTTTTCCCTGATAGCCACCTTCGGCGGTATCGCCTTAGCCTACTTCACCGACCTACCGGCGGGACCCTCCGTAATACTCCTCGGCGGGGCGCTCTTCTTCACCGCCTACCTCGCGGGGAGAATAAAGAAAAAGGTCAAAACCCCTAAAGGTGGCAGATAACCTTTTCCCCCTTCTTCGGGTTAAACCTATCCCTAAAACTCCCCATCGGCAGGAACACCTCCACAAACCCGAAACTCCCGCAGGTGAAATTGGGTCTCTCTTTATCCCCCTCGAGGAATGCCCTCACATACCTCCCTTTGAGGTTTCTAAAGGTGCAATACCTAAACCTACGGCAGGGAATGTTGGTTACGGCATTTCCAAACCTATCGAAGTAGACTATTTCGCCGACCACCCTTTTGGGGAGCCTCTTAGGCTTTGGAAATTCCAACAGACGGCGGTATCCAATCCTTTTTCCCAACTCCTTTAGGGGGATACCCTTGCTTATGTAAGCCCCCGCGGGGGTGAAGATATCCCTACCGTGAAAGGTGTTGTTTACGGCTTTTAACCTGTATTTGGGGTTTGTTAGCTCCACAACCTCCAGGGGTTTTTCTTCATTTAACACCAGGTCGAGGAGTCCGTTCATGGGGGCAACGAAAAAGTAGTTTTCGGTTCTCACCGCTACAGCCTTCCTCTCCGTTCCCACCCCCGGGTCTACAACGGCTACAAAAATAGTCCCCTTCGGGAAATAGCGGTAGTGAGCCTTTAAGATGAGCGCCCCTCCTAAGATATCGAACGGTTCGACCTCGTGGGTTAGGTCGACCAGTTTCAATTCGGGGTTAATGCTCAGAGCCACCCCCTTCATAACGCCGGCAAACCCGTCGGCGGTTCCGAAGTCGGTCAAAAAGACCATTAACGGGTTCATACAAAAAGATTGTTCCAACGGGAGGGAAAAACCGGGGTGGGAAAACCTTTAAGGGGTTTCGTTTCCGAAAAACTCCTTAAAGAGTTTCTCCATCAAAGCCATCTGCGCCCAGAGGCGGTTTTCAGCCTGACTAAAAATCTCTTCCGCGTGCTTTTCGAAAACCTCTTCCGTTATCTCCTGCCCCTTCTTGGCGGGTAGGCAGTGGAGAACTTTGACGTTGGGTTCGGCGTGTTTCAGAAGTCGCTCGTTTACCTGAAAGGGTTTCAAAAATTGCACCTTTGTGTCGCCGTCGCTGTCACCCATCGAAACCCAAACGTCGGTGTAGACCACCGAAGCGTTTTCGACAGCTTCCACGGGGTCGTTTGTTAAAACTATCTTCCCGCCCGTTTGCTTAGCCAATTCCAAACCGAGTTGGTAGGCTTTCGCATTCGGTTCGTAACCCGCAGGGGTGGCAACGTAGAGCTTTAACCCGAACAAACCGGCACCCACAATTAGGGAGTTCGCAACATTGTTTCCGTCCCCCACATAGGCGATTTTTATCTCCCTTACACTCTCGCCGAAGTATTCGTAAACGGTTTGAACGTCCGCCAAAATCTGACAGGGATGGGAGAAGTCGGTCAGTGCGTTTATTACCGGCACGCGGGAGTATTTGGCAAACTCCTCCAACCAGGCGTGGGCGTAGGTTCTAACCACAATCCCGTCGAGATAGCGGCTTAAAGTCCTGGCGGTATCCCTGACATCCTCGCCCCGAGAGAGTTGCATTTGGGAGGACGTCATGTAGACCGCCCTTCCACCCAATTTGTTTATTCCAACCTCAAAGGAGACGCGGGTTCTCGTGGAGGGTTTGGAAAAAAGTAAACCTATATTTTTACCCTCCAAAATTTGGGATTGAATTACCCCTTTTTTGAACTTTATGGCATTTTCTATAATCTCCCACCCCTCGGAGGGCGTTATATCGGAAAGGCATAAAAAGTCCTTTTTCATAGATGCTCTATTTTAAGTCCCGTCGGGGGGAATAATTTAAAAGACTAATGGCTACACATGTGGAATACGACATAGATAGACTTCTCTACCTCCACCAGATATCGAAAAGAGACCGCGACCGCATAAGGTTCCTAAAGCAATATATGGAACCCTACAAAAGGGATTTCGTCCAATACATAACCCAATCCCTTTACAGGTTCCAGGATTTGAGGGATATCCTCACGGAGGAATTCGTCAACGAATTCAGAAACCTTATGGAGGAGTGGTTCGAAAGGCTTTTTGAGGCGCGTTACGATGTCGCCTACCTCCACTACCTCATGTCGCTGGGGGAAAAATTTGTGGATATAGGCTTTTCCCCCCACCACATAACGGTTTTGATAGACCTCATTAGGAACTACTTCAACACGAAAATAATCGAGCTAATCCGCCGCGCCGAAAGTGAGGAGGAGATAGAGAGACTGCGCGCCGCGCTAAAAAGCTTGAACAAGGTTTTGGATTTAAACCTGGACGTGATTATCTCCCACTACGTGGACGTTGAAACCAAAAGACTCCTATCGCTGGGTCGCTACGGGAAATACATCCTCAAAGTGGCTATGCGTTTCGGTCTCCTCCTCGACACGCTCATTCTCTTTGGTTTAATCCTGCTGTCGCTCTTTATAATAGTCCTGCTGATAAGCGACATCTACCACATCTACGCCAATCACGACATATACCACGGCATAATTGCCTCTCTGGGTGACCTGCTGATACTTTGGACTATCCTCGAACTCTTAAACAGCCAAATTAAGTTCATGCTGGGCGGGGAATTCGCAATATCCTCCTTTGTCAGCGTCGCCCTCGCGGCTACCATTAGGGAAGCGCTTATCGCCTCCCTCGAGCACGGCAAACCTATAGAGTTCAAACTCGCCCTTGCCGTAATTATTCTGGTGCTAGGCGCCGTTTTCGCCGTGGTGAAGTGGTTCGAACTGAAGGAATCCCGCAAGAGGAGTTTTTTAAAGGTATAACCCGAAAGGGGAAAGACGTTCCCTCAATCCCTCACGAGGGAACCCACCTTTTCCCCCCTTACAGCCTTTAACAGGTTATCCGGTTTAAACACATCCAACACCAGTATGGGAATTTTGTTCTCCTTTGCGAGGGTCAAGGCGGTGTGGTCCATCACCTTAAGACCCCTGTTTAGAGCCTCCAAATAGGAAATTTCGTCTATCTTCTCCGCCTTTGGGTTCTTTTTCGGGTCGTCGGTGTATATCCCGTCAACCTTTGTGGCTTTTATTATCAAATCCGCCTTTATCTCCGCCGCCCTTAAAACCGCCGCCGTATCGGTGGAGAAGAAGGGATTTCCCGTTCCCGCACCGAAAATAACCACCCTTCCCTTTTCGAGGTGTCTTATAGCCCTTCTCCTTATGTAGGGCTCCGCCACAGCCCTGACCTCCAGCGCCGACAAAACGCGGGTGGGTATCTTGGCGATATTTTCCAAAGCGTTTTGAAGGGCTAAAGCGTTTATAAGGGTGGCGAGCATCCCCATATAGTCGCCGGTCGCGCGGTCTATACCGATATCCTCACCCTGGATGCCCCTAAAGATATTCCCGCCGCCGACAACTACAGCCAGCTGAACGCCCTCGTCGTAAACCTTTTTAATCTCGTTGGAGATGTAGCGCAGAAACTCGGGGTCTATGCCGCTACCCTTCTCGCCGCCGAAAGCCTCACCGGAGAGCTTGAGGAGAACCCTCTTATACCTACCTTCCATCAATAGGAAGTCATTCTAACGATGGAGGACAATCGGAAATTTATGGAACAACTCTTGGAGTTACTTAAAAGACTGCTCCAAAAGAGGGAAACCGCCGGAATAGTCATAGGTCTCCTAACGTTGGCGGTCGTCCTCCTACCCCTTCCCCTTTTCGGTATAGCCCTCGCATTTTTCTCCTACCTGATAGGGTACGAATTGGAACTCATCACCTCGCGGGGGTGGTTGAGGTGGCTATCCTTGGGAGGTTATCTATTCTCCCTAATAAACCCTTACTTCGGGGTTCTATTCGCATCCCTCGCCGCCCTGGGGGTAGGTTATTGGGAAGTCCTAAAAAGGGGACACTACAGCCACCTAACCCTTCAAAGTTTCCTGCTCGCCTTCCTATCCTCCATTTACGGGGGGCTGTTTGTGGCAACCCTCTACCACCTTAAGGAAATCTCCCCCTATATACCCCTTGCGCTGGTCTTCGCCGTCTGGGCGACCGATACGGGGGCTTACTACATAGGCAAGCACTTCGGCAAAAATCCCTTTTTTAGGGTTATATCGCCTAAAAAAACCCTTGAAGGTTTTTTCGGAGGTTTAATTCTCGGAACCCTTACGGGAGCCGTGGTTTCCTCCCTTACGGGGACGGGATTGAACAATCCCCTTCTTTGGGCTTCGGTCGTCTCCCTCTCCGCCTTCGGCGATTTGTTTGAGAGCTTTATAAAACGCTCTTTCGGTGTTAAGGATAGCTCCAACCTTTTGGGTAGCCACGGGGGTGTGCTCGACCGCTTCGACGCCCTGCTCTTCGCATCCCTCGCCCTCTCCGCCCTCCTAAATTAACCCTTATGGGGAACAACCTAGCCCTAATAGCCACCTTCGGCGTGGACGATTTTACCGGCACAACACTTTCGGAGGCGGTCGATGTCCTAAAGGAGAAGTTCCACCTAAAGGGGGAATATTTCGGGAACTTTTCCCCTCCCCTCCTCAACGCCCGCGACGGGCAGTTCTACGCCGACGCTATGCTCTTTCACCTAACAAAGATAAAGCCGCCTTCGGCGGTTGCGATTTTGGGGATTACCCCCTACGACATCTATTCCGACGGGCTCAATTTCGTTTTCGGCGTAGCCTCCCCCCACTACAGGGCGGCTGTGGTATCCTACGCCAGACTTCTAACCCCCGATAGGGAACTCTTCATCTCGAGGGTTAGAAAGGAGGTCACCCACGAAATGGGACACGTATTCGGTCTCGAACACTGCACCACACCCGGGTGCGTTATGAATTTCTCAAATTCCCTTTACGAGGTCGATTTAAAGGGCGAAAACTTCTGCGACAGATGTAGGAAAAAATTGGAGGAAACCTTAAGGGGTTTGGGAGTTATTTGAATTCCCGTTTTTGGTCTTATTCAAAACCTCCCCGGCGAGGTTTTTCAAATTTTCCCTGAGCACATCGTTGAAGTGGTGGTCGTAAAAGTCCATAGCCGCCTTAATCGCATTCCTTATAGCCTTGGCGTTAGCCCTCCCGTGGGTTATCATAACCGGCGCCTTAGCCCCCAAAAGGGGAATACCGCCGTATTCGGCAAAGTCGGCTTTACGTTTTAGAGCCATAAGCGCCGGTTTCATCAAAAGCGCCCCCAACTTAGCCCAAAAACTGCGGCTCACCTCCTCCTTAATCATCCTCAAAATCGCAAACCCCAAACTTTCCGAAGCCTTCAGCACCACATTGCCGACAAAACCGTCGCAAACGATGACGTCGAAGTTTCCGTTAAAGATATCCCTTCCCTCGGCGTTTCCCACAAAATTGAGCTTGGTCTCCTTCAAGAGGGGGTAGGTTTCCTTTACCAATTCGTTACCCTTCCCCTCCTCCTCGCCTATCGAAAGTATCCCCACCCGCGGGTTTTTTATTCCGAGAATTTCCTCCGCGTAGGTATGCCCTATAACGGCAAACTGCACCAGGTGGCGGGGTTTCACGTCGACATTCGCGCCCACATCGAGCAGAACGGTTTTCCCCTTCGGGTTTGGGAAGGCTACCCCTATCGAGGGACGCTCGAGCTCCTCTATCGCGCCGATGATAAACTTTCCGACCGCCAAAACCGCACCGGTGTTGCCCGCCGAGACCAGTGCGTCGGCTTTACCCTCCCTAACCAATTTTGCCCCCACGTAGAGGGAGGAATTCCTCTTTTTCAAAACCCTCGACGGGGGCTCGTTCATAGCAACCTCTTCGGGTGCGTGGACTATCTCGTATCTCCCCTTTAGGGAGGAAGCCTCCCTATCCAAAATGGGTTTAATCTTCTCCTCATCCCCAACGAAGTAGAGAAAAATTTCGGGAAACTCCTTAAGGGCTAAAAT
>JYMV01052466.1_pt1 | contig 12144 bp, 11 predicted proteins | sample 338911 | NCBI WGS metagenome assembly JYMV01 (sample SAMN03354496, study PRJNA234377) | hydrothermal vent metagenome | biome: Deep sea; feature: Hydrothermal plumes at the Eastern Lau Spreading Center, Western Pacific Ocean; material: Seawater | place: Tonga | collected 2009 | depth 2000 m m | reverse complement strand
AAAATATGGTGGAAACCATCCTCGCCGCTCCGGGAGTCGGGCTTGCCGCCAACCAGATCGGTTTGCCGTGGCGCATGTTTGTGATCAACATTGGTGTCGAAACCGACAAGGAAAACCTGGTTACCGTGATCAATCCGGAAATCACCGCTATGGAAGGCAGTGAGCTTGGGGAAGAGGGTTGCTTGAGCATCCCCGATGTGATGGCGGAAGTTAGCCGGGCCAGCCAGATTGAAATCAAGGGCTACGATCTGGATGGAAACGAAATCCACTATGAAGCCAAGGGATACCTGGCACGAGCCTTTCAACATGAGATGGATCATTTGAACGGAATTCTATTTTGGGATAACCTGGCAAAAATGAAGCGCGATATCCTTAAACGAAAATTTAAAAAGAAAATTAAAGAGCAGGATGCATGAATATTGTGTTTATGGGAACACCGGAATTTGCGCTTCCTACGCTGAAAGCCCTGCACCATTCTTCGCATTCCATACTCTCGGTCATCACCCAGCCCGACAGGCCGAAGGGCCGGGGACTGAAACTTCTTGTTTCCCCAATTAAACAGGTTGCGTTGGACTTAAACATTCCCATACTCCAACCTGAAACAGTTAATGCTCCGGAGTTCATCGATTCATTGATTTCAAATCGGCCGGACACTATTATCGTAGTCGCTTTCGGGCAAATATTGAGTGAATCCTTTCTTAAAATTCCCAAACAGTTCTGCATCAACCTGCATTCCTCCCTTTTGCCTAAATATCGGGGAGCGGCTCCCATTAATCGGTCTATTCTTAACGGGGATACCCGAACCGGAGTCACCACTATGATTATGGATAAGGGCATGGATACAGGGGATATTCTGCTCATGAAAGAAACACCTATTCATGAGACCGATAACGCACAAACTTTGCACGACACCTTGTCGGAAATGGGAGGAGCACTGGTACTTGAAACCCTCAAAAGGCTTGAAGAAAATACGCTACTGCCCACCCCGCAGGATCACGGTCATGCAACGTATGCTCCTAAATTGAAAAAAGAAGAAGGTCTGGTTAAATGGGAACAGTCTGCCACCACTCTTTGGAATCAGGTTCGGGGCCTCACTCCATGGCCAGGAACCTACACCTTGTTAAACAAAAAACGCTTACGAATATTAAAAGCCCATACAACAGAAGGGGCTCCCAAAGATAGTCCCGGACAGGTTGCGCGGGTTACTGATGCCGGAATTGAAGTAGGCACCGGGCGGGGCAGACTGGTCATCACCGAACTTCAACCGGAAGGTAAAAAAAGCATGTCGACCAAAAGTTTCCTGGCTGGCTATAAAATTGAACGGGGAATCCTGTTTGATCCAATTTCAATTCAATCATGAGGTAAGTATGCCAAGAACATTAGTCACGGGAGGCGCGGGTTTTCTGGGTTCGCATTTATGCGAATACCTTCTGAATAAAGGCCATGAAGTGGTCTGCATGGATAATCTTATCACCGGCTCCAAAGATAATATCTCCGGCATCAAAAGTGAAAAGTTTCAATTTGTCGAGCACAACGTTTCCGAGTTTATCGCTCTGGAAGGCGAGTTGGATTATATTCTGCATTTCGCGTCCCCTGCAAGCCCAATTGACTATTTGGAGCTTCCCATTCAGACGCTTAAAGTCGGTGCGTTGGGAACTCATAATGCCTTGGGCCTGGCGAAAGCAAAAAAAGCCGTTTTTTTTCTTGCCTCCACCTCTGAAGTTTATGGCGACCCTTTGATTCATCCGCAACCAGAAGACTATTGGGGAAACGTGAACCCCATTGGCCCGCGTGGTGTCTATGACGAAGCCAAACGATTTGCCGAAGCCATCACCATGGCCTATCACAGGGCACATGGGATCAACACCAAGATCATCCGCATTTTTAATACCTATGGACCACGCATGAGGATCAATGACGGTCGGGCCATCCCCAATTTTTTAAAACAGGCTCTCACAGGAGAGGATTTAACGATCTACGGAGATGGCTCACAGACACGAAGCTTCTGTTACGTATCGGATCTCGTTGAGGGTATCTACCGCCTTTTAACTTCAGATCAGAATTATCCCATAAACATTGGCAACCCCAATGAAATGACGATTAGGGAAATGGCCGATAAAATTTTGCAAGCTACGAACAGCAAGAGTAAAATTATCCATGTTCCCTTGCCAGAAGACGATCCTAAAGTCCGGCAACCTGATATCACCCGCGCAAAAAAATATTTAAACTGGGGACCTGTAGTCGGATTAGACGAGGGCCTGCAATCGACCCTGAAATATTTTAAGGAACAACTGCAAACCTGAAACTCTGAGACGTTGGCATGCCGAGAAAAAATTCATCTGCCATAAAATACTGGCCGGAAGATGAGCGTCCACGCGAAAGATTGATCAAATATGGAAGCAATGCCTTGTCTGATGCGCACCTGCTGGGAATCCTCATCGGGTCTGGGGATCGGCGCGCAAAAAAAAATGCAGTAGACTTAAGCCGGGACCTGCTTAACGAGTTTGGCACTCTGGAAAATCTGGATCAGGCAACGGTGACCGAAATGTGCCAGGTAAAAGGCATTGGCCCGGCCAAGGCGGCACAAATCAAAGCCGCACTGGAAGTGGGAAAGCGCATGACTTCAAAGCCTGCAAGCATAAAGATCAAATTGAAGTCCAGCCGGGCTCTTGTGAAACAGTTTTCCCCTTTTCTGAAAAACCTGAAAAAAGAAGTTGTAAAAATAGTGCTCTTGGATCCCAAATTGCAATATATTAAGGACCTGACTATTTCGGAAGGAAGTTTGAATGCCAGCATTGTTCATCCGAGGGAAGTCATGATTCCTGCAATCCGGGAATCCGCGGCATCCTTTGCCTTAATCCATAATCACCCGAGCGGAGATCCCACTCCCAGCCAACAGGACTTTGAAATTACCCACCGACTCAACAAAACCGGGAAAATTGTAGGGATTCATATGGTCGATCATATTATCATCGGAGGCAATGGGTTTTTTAGTTTTGCCGACGAAGGCTTGCTGTAGAATAGATTTCCTATAAAATCTTTTTTGATTATTTTTTTTGCTAAATGGTAACCTATGCAACGTATTAAAGATTCTCTTCATTCCAGTGCCGATTTGAAAAGGACCGTCGCCGATACCCTTTCAGGAGACATTCTGGAAGCCGCAAACCGCATCAAGGCCTGCCTGCAAAAAGGCGGGAAACTAATATTAATGGGTAACGGGGGAAGCGCGGGCGACTCTCAGCATATCGCCGCGGAATTGATCGGAAGATTCAAGAAAGAACGCAAGGCCATTCCCGCAATCGCTCTCACCGTCGACACCTCTTCATTAACAGCACTGGGAAACGATTATGGTTTTGAAACAATTTTTGAAAGACAACTCGAAGCCCTGGCCCAGAAAAACGATGCTGTAATTGGGATCAGCACCAGCGGCAACTCGGAAAATGTTGTTCGGGCCTTAAAAAAAGCCAATGCCCTCGGTGCAGAGACCATTGGACTGGTCGGCAATGATGGCGGTAAAATAAAAGAGGTCGCGAATTTATCTATCGTTATTCCTTCTAACGACACAGCCAGAATCCAGGAAGTCCATATAACCATCGGGCATATAATTTGTGAACTTATTGAAGAAGACTTGTAAATGAAAGAAAAGTTTAAACATTTTTTCAACAGCAATAATCGGCCAAAAATTCTCGTTGTCGGCGATTTGATACTAGACGAATATATCTGGGGAGGGGTGAATCGTATCTCTCCAGAAGCTCCTGTCCCCATTCTGGAAACCCGCTCCGAAAACCTGGCTTTGGGGGGAGCCGCCAATGTCGCCAATAACCTTGTTGCCCTCGGTTGCGAAGTCCATCTTTGCGGTGCCATTGGAGTGCCATTGGACAGGATGAAAAAGGCGATAAACTTTTACAAACCATCCATGACCGGTCTATTCAAACCGAAGGAATTTTTCGGTTCGTTCACCGCCCCACAACTTCCAAAATAAGGGTCATTGCCCATAACCAACAGATTTTGAGGATTGATAAGGAAGATAACCGCCCTATCACTGAAGAAACTGAAAAGAAGTTGGTTCAGTATATCAACCAGATTATCCCTGGAATGGATGGAATTATCTGCTCCGATTACCAGAAAGGCATTCTGACCGAAAAAATTATTAAAACCATTATGCACCGGGCTCAGAAATCCAAAAAATCTGTCATCGTCGATCCCAAAAGCTCGGATTTCTCTCTCTATAAAGGTGCCAACGTCATCACCCCCAATGAAAGAGAGGTAGCACGCTCGGTTCCTATCAAGATCAAGAACAACGAAGACCTGGGCCGGGCCGCCGAATACCTTTTGAACCTGACGCGAGCACAGGCCATCCTCATTACACGTGGGAAAGACGGCATGTCACTATATCAAAGCAAAGAGGAACTCGTATCCATTCCCACCGTGGCTAAGGAAGTTTTTGATGTTACCGGTGCCGGAGATACAGTCATCAGCGTCTTCAGCATGGCGGTGTTTTCGGGTTTCAGTCATTACGAATCCGCATGGCTTTCAAATATGGCCGCCAGCGTTGTTGTCGGCAAAGTGGGAACCGCAGTGATAACCCTGGAAGAAATCAATGAATTTCTGCACGAAGAGATGTTACGCACTTCTCATACCGTTCTTAAACTTGAAGAGTTGAAAGCCATTATCAGCATGGCAAAAAGCACGGATAAAAAAGTGGTGTTCACCAATGGTTGTTTCGATATTATCCATGGAGGACATATCGAGTTCCTGCAAAAAGCAAAATCCCTGGGAGATATTCTTGTAGTCGGACTCAATACCGATCAATCTGTTCGAAAGTTAAAAGGGGAAAACCGGCCCATTAAAAATGAAAAAGAACGCGCCAACATTCTTTCCGCTTTAAAATACATCGACTACATCACCCTTTTTGACGAGACCACTCCAGAAAAGCTCATTCGCGAAATCAGGCCAGACATTCTGGTAAAAGGAAACGACTATAAAATCGATGAAGTTGTCGGCCGGGAAATCGTTGAAGGTTATGGGGCAAGAGTTGAGCTTATACCCATTGTCGAAGGCCATTCCACCACCCAAACTCTGGAAAAAATCCTGGAAAAACACAAAGCCAGCTGACCCGCATATTGCATGAAGGGTTGTAAATCACCCCAGCCCCTCTTTGAAAAAGAGGGGTCCATTGTGAAGCTCCCCCTTCCACGAAGTACCCCATGCGGGGCATGAAGGCTAATGAAGAGGTTATAACTGGGGTTGGGGGGATTTGATTTTTCTGCAGTCAGACTGTTTTCACCTACAATATGCGGGTTACCCAAGGTGCTTGTCGGGAAGCAGGTAGTTATTAACATAGTCTGAAATTTCTTCCTCTAAAGAAGCGGTCGTTCCCGTATATCCCGCCGCCCGTATTTTCCCCATTTCGGCACAGGTGTGGTATTGATATTGATCCCGAATAGATTCAGGCATCTCTATATATTTAATATCCACTTTTTTATCCATCGCCTTAAAAACCGCAGAAGCCAGGTCATTCCAGTTCCTCGCCCTGCCTGATCCGACATTATAGATTCCCGCAACATCCTCGTGCTCCAGAAAAAACAAGGTCATTGCCACCGCGTCACGCACATATAGAAAATCCCGCTCCTGCCCCCCGTCACCATATCCGGACTTGTAAGATTTGAACAGGTTCAGAACGCCCGCATCGCGCACCTGCAAAAAACCCTTGCGGACCATACTTTGCATATCGCCTTTATGGTATTCGTTCGGACCAAACACGTTGAAATATTTTAATCCCACAATGTCCTTTAGCGCTCCCACCTCTTTGGCCCAAAGGTCGAACCGTTGTTTGCTGGCCCCATAAAGATTGAGAGGGGCCAATGTTTCCAGCAGGGATTCGTCATCAGAATACCCGTGCTCTCCCGCTCCATAAGTTGCGGCACTGGAAGCATAAATAAAACGCACATCCTTCTTCAAGCAGTATTGGGCAAGGGATCGGGTGTACTCAAAATTATTTTCGCGCAGATAGGTTTCATTAGTCTCCGTTGTTGAAGAACAGGCTCCCATATGCAGAATCGCTGAGCACGCAGGAAGTTTTAACCCTGTGACCTCCTGCAAAAAAATATCCTTACCAATCCATCGTGAATAGGTAAGAGCATCCAGGTTCTTCTGCTTTTCTGGGTGGTCCATTTCATCCACCACCCAGATGTCCTCATCAAAACCTTTCTGGTTAAGGCTGTGCACCAAGGCACTGCCTATGAACCCTGCTCCTCCTGTAACGACGATCATTTTCCTTCCACCTCAGGTTTATCAATCCGATAACTCAAAAAATTCCTTAACGCCCCATGTCCCAGACGCCGGGAAAACTTTACATCCATCACCGACAAGCGTCCCGCGCCCTGAGAGATAAAAACAGCCGGATTCCAGTGGCGGTTAAAAATATCGCTTCCATAGGGATGATCCAGAATCCATGCATTGGGTAGCCAGCTGGGGTCGAAAATAATATTACCCTCTTTCATCCGCCCGCCCAACAGGGCCGCCGAAAAAAATTTTTCACTGCCCGCAACTTCCACCAAGTTCAGGGTCAAACCCGAAGCCTGGTAAAATGACAGCTCCTTGTTCTCTATCGCTACCGTAAAGGAATCTTCAAACCGAATCAAGGGCCGGATTCCTGAAAGGTCCCATATAAAGGGTCTCGTTCCCAAAGGAGCCGGGTCCAGTTCCGCTTTCTCCCATCCTGGCAGAGGCCGTAACCAGTCCTGCTTTAATCGATAGAAAGTAAAAGAGCCAAATCGTCCGGCCACTTCCACAGCCTCTTCAGGGAGAGTGGGTCCCTCTTTTCCAGCATTCCCGGTCAATGCGGGAAAGTCCAGGATCGGTTTTACTTTTTTGTCCGACTCCTGAATTCCTGATACGCTTTTTTTCTCATAATCCAGAAAATAAATACTTTCCAATTGTCTGTCACGCATAATATTCTCGATCCGATTTCGCGTATCACGGGCACCATACAGGTAAAACTCCACATGCATTTTATGAGAAACCAAAAGCAGGTCATGCGGATTTAATTTTCGGACAAAATCATGGACCCTCTGCAAAGGTGCCCGCGACAGACGCTGAGGATAAATATGCTGGAGAAAGTTCAAACCCGCAATCAGGAAAAGGATACCTGCCAAAACTCCTGTCATGATCCGCAGACCTTTTTCATGAAAGCCGGAATTTCGCTTCATCAATGTTAAAAACCATGTTCCAGTTTCCCGGACACCCATCACACCCAGCAGGAGAAAAAATGGTTGCAGATAAAAAAAAGTTCGGGCATGTGGAACGCCAGGAAGTATTTCCAGCAAAAAACCCGCGATTCCAATAAGGATGGGACCCAGCCAAACAAAGGCCATCAGAAAACCCGTAATCCGGTTTTGCCGGAACAACCAACTCAATCCCACCAAGGCAAACAAGAAAAACAGAAACCCTGCCGGTTCAAAGGGGCTTATCCATTCAGCTAGAAGTTCGGGAAAAAGCAACGGCAAGGATGTTTTCGCCGCGTTTGAAGTAGCCTCAGCGAGCATTGCCGGACTGATCAACACGTAGTATTGCAAATAAAATACGAGCCCTGCCACCACAGTCGAAAGCAAGGGCAGAGACGCTTTTTTAAATACGTGGTTTCCTGACAGCAAAATTCCCATCAAAAATATCGCAACCGAAACCTCAAAGAATAAAAAGGTGGGAATCGTCCAGGTTCCCAGAATCCAAATAGCCACCCAGCCAAAAAATGCCAGCACTACATTGAATCCATTGGAAAGTTTTTTAAATTTTAGTAGGTGCCCTTCAAGTCGATCCAGCACAACAGTCACTGCCATCAACGCCAGCATCATGATCACGAGGTATCCGCGCGCGTTGGTGGAAAAGAAAACATGCTTTTCACTGATGACCATCAGAAAAGCCGTGGCCAACCCTACGGCAATGTTTCCAGAAACCCTCCTGCCCAACTTGTAACTCAGAAAAATACTGACTGCCCCGCAGATCAATAGAGGCATCCTTAACAACCATTCTTTCAGGCCAAATGTTTTGAGCAGAAAACTGAGAATGACGGTCAGAAAAATATGGTTATTGGGGTATTGATAGTTGGAAAAAATCTTCAAGGTGGGCATTTGTGCCCAAAGCGAAACCATGGCCAATTCGTCCGAAGCCAGCGGTACCCCAAATCCGGGCAACCTAAACAATGCAAAAAGAAAAATAAGGACCCAGCACCAGAAAACACGCTGGGAATCATGAGTTGTGGAAAAATTGGAGGTGGGCATCAATTCTCTGACTTAATTTCGTTCCAGTCCAGGTTTGGAAAAAGAGGCGTCCAAATTCTGTTTTCATGAGATCTCATCTGCTTCTCAAGCCGGGCCAGCCGGTTTTGGCTAGATGGGTGGGTAGAAAAATAGGAAGAAAGGTCATTTTCTTCAGAAACAGGTTTTCCTTTCGGAAGTTTCTTCTGCGAAAAATCCTCTTGCATGAGCTTTTTAAATATTCGAATCATTCCATGCGGGTCGATATTGGCGGCAAGGATCAATTCCATTCCCTTTTGATCGGCTTCCGCTTCCATTTCACGGCTCAATCCCAGTGTTTCAAGTTGTCCCGCGAGTTGGACAATCCCTTCCATGACAGAATTCACATCCCCCAGGAAAAGAGTCACCAACATACTTTTCGCCAGGTTCCGGAGAATCCCTCGAGTGGAATGCCTGAGCAGTATATGCTGGATTTCATGGGCGAGCACGCCAGCCAATTCCTCTGGAGACTCAGCCTTATCTATCAGGCCCTCAAAGATCACGATGGGTCCCCCTGGCAAAGCCAGGGCATTGACCTGTTCTACGGGTAATATATAGACCTTCAGGTCATAAGGGTTGCCCGGCAATGACTGTTTCAGGAAATCGACCGTATCCTGCAAAACCTTGAGGACTTCCGGATCAGGTTTCTGCGCCACCGGAAGCATTTTTAATATGGACTGGCCTACCGTCACTTCCCATTCAATGGGAATTTTTTCGACCATCTGGTCAGCCAGAAATGAAGGAACCGTTTTAATAAATACGTAAGCAGAAAATATCAGAACCAGTATTCCTACAGAGTATAGTTTCCAATTAAATTTCGATTCGTTTTCGCGGGAAGAAAAACTTTTCGGCGCAATCTCTAAAACACTTCTATAAAAATCAGGATCGTCTACCACCAGAGTTTCCAAACCCTCGTCACCTTCTGCGCAATGTTCAATATGGAAAGGACTGGTGTCGGCGGCCCAGCGAAGCTGAGGATAGGCCCAACGGATCGGTTTGTCGCCGGGAGCTTTGAGAATTATTTCCTGGGGAGTGAGTTCAACATCGACAAGATGTTTTTGGGAGCTTCTGCCATCAAATAAAGAACCTGCAAATTGCAATTTTCGAGCAGTCATACCCGCCCTCTCCTAGCCGCCAGCGTGACGCTGGACCCAATGAGCTATTGTTAGCTGGCTCATGGAAAACAGTAGGTACCATTAACCGATTTCAATGGGAATATCTATGGCATCCAAAGCTGACTCCCCAAATGCATCGCTGTCTTTCATTTCCTGAACAATTCGGTTCAATTCAATATTTCCAGCCAGAGTCAGGTTTTCTGTAACAAACTTCTGGTTACGTACTACTGCCCAGGGGTAGCCGAATCCAACCGTACCCAGAATAATGAAAAAATTGCCCACCTTTAATTTCATATAATCTTTTCCCGTTATCGGGAAAAGAAATGTCGCGCCACCAATATGGGTGTGGGACCATAAATACTTTTTCAAATCGGCAGTAAACCAGAACAAATAAAATCCCAGTGTAATCGGGGTGAGAATCACAGTAAGAATAAATTTCTTAAAAAAATCCTTTCCCGCACCGGAAAACCGGAATTGCACATCCCCGAACCATGAGTTCTCCCGCCAGAATTTTTCAGTCTTCATTTTGAAAAATGGCCAGTAAAGACCTAAAGTCAAAGCGGTAAGAATACCTTGAATAAAATATAAAACAAACGCATCCTTTCCTTTCCCTCGGAAAGACAAACGGATATTGCGCCAAGCGGTTCGGAAAAGACGGTACCTCCAGGCTCTTACCATGAGAAAAGGAAGCAGGAAGGCAATGATAAAGGAAATCAGGTTGGAAACCAGTTGACCTTCAACAGGCCCAACACTGAAAAAGACATACGCATTTATCGCACCAAATGTTATTACAACAATTCCAACCATGACGGCACCAAGAATTAGCTCTTTGCCGGTACCATGATAGGAAAAGCGGTCTCCCGCGAACAAGGTTTGCGACCAGATATATCGGCGGATATTGGTTTTGGCCCAAAACCGGTAAATACCCAGAGTGAATACCGTCTTGATCAGATTGAGAAAAATAACATTAAAAAAAGTTCGGCCATCACCCTGAAACTTGAACCGGTAGCCGTCTTTCTGTGTGGAGATATCGGATTCTTCTTTTACCGCAACCTCTGCCGTAGCAACGGAATCGGGCAGGAGCTCGATCTCGCCTTCGACAGGCTGAATGTCAACAGCAAACCCCAAGCCCCGAAGATAGGTAGACGCCATATCCGCCTGATGATCGGGAACGCGCCTGTCAAAACGCCAAGGCAAGCCTTGGCATAAACGATCCACAACAGTCATGGCCTTTTCGTTGCCAAATCGGAACACTTTGGCAAGCTTTTCAGCCGCTTCCGCTTTATCGGCTCCCGACCAGGTATTCAGAGTGATCTGATAACTCATGCAAGAAACTCCCCCAACCGCAGTTAATACTTATCTAATTCCTAATATAAAAATCAGTAAAAATCGTAAGCGGTGCGTTGGTCAGTCCAACCCAAAAATCCGTCTTTAATCGGATCGCCAGTATATTTGTCCGTCCCGCCGGCCCAGGTTTCCGGCTTGTCCCAATTATCTCCGTAATGGTAAAGAAACATTTTTTTCCGGACATCCTCGGGCAATGTCATCAGTTCCGGATTAGAAGCATGTACGCCGCCAAAAAATAATTGCGTGTCATGAAACATGACTTCCGCCAACTTGGCAAAACGAATAGGATAGTCCGCATCGAACATGGTATCCCCCGAAATCCAGACTTTACGGTTGATGAACACTCCCGAACACCACTGCGACTCATCCACACTGATGGCCGTATCAGGAAAATGCCGCGTTCGCATGATGACGAGCTCAATGGGCCCGTGCTTGTAGACCCAGAACTTTCTCCCCTCAATTTCAATATTTTGTGGACGAAGAATGTTGAAAAAATCCGTTAACTGAAGAGGGCGGCCCTGGTTCGCCTCACAATATTCGCAACCACCAGAAAGGCTTTTGGTCCAGAGAATATCCTGATAATCCCGCAAAATAATCATGTCAGGCGTAGAGATATTGGGAGTGTACCGATTCATCAGGGCAACTTCTTCCAACCCACCAATATGATCCGCGTGACTGTGGGTGGGCAGATAACAACGGACATCCAAAACACTCAAGCCCAGGTCGTTGAGGGCTAAAGGCCCCTGGGTACCGCAGTCTATCAAGACATGGTGGTTTCCCTGAATGACCAACATATTAGACTGGCGCCTGCGTTTGGCAAACGCGGAGCCTGTTCCAATAAATACAATTCTTAGAGCTCCATCGGTGGTACTGAGGGGTAGAGATTCGCCATTCCTACAAATCTCTTTAACTTCATACATATGCTCTCCTTCTTCACCCCGTGCTAGGTTTGAGTAAAACCAAAGTTTCTTATGCGGGAATCAGCAAAGTCTCCTTAATTTTGCGTTGTGAAACAGTATCACAAAAGCCATTTTACGTCCATAACAGTATGATTTTAAAAATAAAACTCAACTTTACCCAGCCTATAAGAACCGGGAAATCAATGCCGGACCCAGCATTACCCCACGCCACCAGGCGTCCGGCGTGATACCTCATTCGGGGTATGCGTGATATCCTTTTCATTAGCCTTCATGCCCCGTGATATTCTACCTAAGCTCTCGTGCCCCGAAGGGGTAAAGGTAAAGGAAAAGGATAAGCATAACTCGCTGAACCCAATGAACAATAGCTCATTAAACCGAGAACACGGTTGCTCGCCGGTGAAAGCCATTGCCAGTTGCCACCGGCGGCTCGCCGGGCCTAGTGGTTTGTTTCTCAATAAGTTGGGGAAA
>JYMV01024108.1_pt1 | contig 12144 bp, 8 predicted proteins | sample 338911 | NCBI WGS metagenome assembly JYMV01 (sample SAMN03354496, study PRJNA234377) | hydrothermal vent metagenome | biome: Deep sea; feature: Hydrothermal plumes at the Eastern Lau Spreading Center, Western Pacific Ocean; material: Seawater | place: Tonga | collected 2009 | depth 2000 m m | reverse complement strand
TATATGATTAGACATTCACACCTCCTTTCGTTAGTTGTTGAAAGTTTGGGACAAATAAATTAGTAAAATCCCTGTCATATGATTCTACACCCCTGTCCTAAATCTTCCAAGTAAAATCCCCATTTCTTGCAGATCATACCGATTGATGTTATATATTGGGTTCTCCTAAACCAAAATATGGACATATCAAACCTGTTCATCTCTATAAAAATGCTTAAGCTGCCTTAAAGTCAAAACCAACAAAACAACAGCCATGAAAAGCAGACTTCTATTTTACATCTTGGCCTTGATGCTTTTCAGTATTGAGTTTGCTACGGCTGAAGAAGTTTTTGTGCTGGATTCCGCAAGTCAACTGCAAACCATCGAACGCAAATACATGCAATTTCTGGAGGGCTACGATGAACACGCCACCTTTGAACAACTGCAAAAAGCCGACTGGCAGTCGGAGTTGTTCAGTAACCAATCGTTCGTTGACGGATATTGGGTGAAATTCTTTGTACGGAATGAGCTTGATTCAACTATCATCGGAATTTTCCACAACCTGAACTTTGAAAAAAAAATATTCGTCAACAACTCCCTTGGCGTGAAAGAGTACCCTTACTGGAAATACCGTAAAGATCACTATGTTTCAGAGAATCAAATGGGGGCACTCTACCGATTGGTCCTGCCTCAGCAGGAAGTCACGGTAGTTTATGATTTTTTCAGAAGCAAGCCCTTCAATCGTTTCTACTCTGCCAAAAACGGACTGGATCGTCTGATACTCGGAAATTGGAAGGATGTTCAGAGTAGGGAAATAATCTCGCTTGTAGTTGCAATTGGCTTCATTGCTATATCCTTTGCTTTTGCATTGTATTATTTATTTATTTTTCTGGTTTCTAAGGAGAGCTACCTCTGGCTTAGCCTGATTTTATTTCAGGCGACAGCAATGATATTAACCACATATCCAACGGGAATGTATCCCCTCTGGCTCACATTCAGTGCAATAAACCTTACTAATTATGCAATCTTGTTCATCCTGCTGTTGCAGTTTTTCAGGAAAATCTTAATCCTGTCTGATCTACACCCGCGCATCAACAAAATTTTCATCATTGGCATTATTTTCTACGCCGTGTTGATTCCAATGTATGTCATCGAATCCTTCAACTGGCTGGAGGGCGAGCAATTCAATGACCTACTAAAACACCCTCCGGATAACCGGGGAGCGGGCTTCATTCCCCTGCCTTTCATGGTGATCCCATTTGCCTTTCTCTTGATTACAGCCATTGTGATCTCCTTCAAACGCTGGAGAAAAGGGGATGTGTCGGCAGGCTATCTCTGCCTTTCCTTCTCCCTGCCGTTTCTCATGCTTCCAATGTATGGTGTTTTCTTCATCTTCAAAATGTTTGGCTTGGCAACCTTATTTCTGATCGCCGTTGGCAGGATCTTGTTTCTTGCCATGTTCATCACCTTCGGGTTTGCCGTGGCCCAGCGCATGAACGAATTGAAGCTGCTGGCGCTGGAGCAGCAGATGCGACTGACGGAAGCCTACCAACGCTTTGTCCCCGAGCAACTGCTCGGCAGCCTTGAGAAGGAGAGCATCCTCGATGTGCAGCTTGGTGATCAGGTGCAGAAGGAGATGACCATCCTGTTCTCGGACATCCGCTCCTTCACGACTCTCTCGGAGAGCATGACCCCGGAGGAGAACTTCAAGTTCATTAACTCCTACCTCAGTCGCATGGGGCCGCTGGTCCGGGAGAATCACGGCTACATTGACAAGTACATCGGGGATTCGATCATGGCGCTCTTCGACCGCTCCCCCGATGATGCGGTACGCACTTCTGTCAAAATGCTGGAAGCCCTACGCGAGTACAACGAGGGACGCCTGCGGGCGGGCTACGATCCGATCCGCATCGGCATTGGCATCAACACGGGCATGTTGATACTCGGAACGCTCGGAGAGAAGGACCGCATGGAAGGTTCCGTTATCAGTGATGCCGTCAATCTGGCTGCACGGCTGGAGGGCTTGACTAAGCTCTACAAAACCCTGTTGCTGATAAGCGGGGCGACCTTCAAGAAACTTGCTTCGGAGACCTGCAAACCCCGGTTGATTGACAAGGTGGCCGTGAAGGGCAAGGACGAGCCGGTGCTGGTTTACGAGGTGCTGGATGCCGAAGCACCAGAGGTTTTTGAAAAGAAACAGGCCACCCTCGAACCCTTTGAGCAGGGCTTGAATCTTTATCAGAACCAGCGGTTCGAGGAAGCACAGTCCTTATTTCGTCGGTGTCTTGAACTAGCACCGGAGGACACGGTCGCCGCCCTCTATGTAGAGCGCTGCCAAATTCTGATCTCAGGAGGGTGGGATACTGAGACTTGGGATGGCGTGAACCGTATGGAAACCAAATAGTGTTTCCAAGTCATTGAATTAGTAAAAGGTGGAGAAATTACTAATATATATTGTTAATCTTAATAATGGGACCGCAGGAAAAAACCACTACACGCACGCACGAGGGAAATGTTGAAAATCATCTTTCCTAAGACGATCATTTGGTGGGAAAAATGGTGGTAAATTTGGTTAAATTATAAAATTCTTCAACGATTTATGGGCTTATCTGAAAGAGTGTGAGGGCCGTTACAATAACTTGACCTATTTAATCAATTGATGATAATACAGTTTATTAAAGAGAATATGATTAATAAGACTGACCTATGAAAGGATGTTTAATTTAATTTTTCAATTTGAAATTATTTATTATTCTCTAAATTATGGTAATAACTTTATAAACGAAATACTAAATTGGAGTTCAGCATGGAAAATATACTTTTTATTGAAGGATATGCAAATCAATTAAGTGTAGCAGCTGGTGAAGAAATTGGCTTTCACATATCTACTAACATAAAAAGCTATTCAGTAAAAATATATAGAATTGGATTAGCTCAAAAGCTTGTTTGGTCTGATAATGAACTACACGGTAAACAATATCCTGTTCCAGAAAATGCTACATCTCATGGTTGTGGATGGCCTGTGCAATTCAGTTTAACTATACCAAAATCATGGAAATCTGGTTACTACAGTGTAATACTTCGAGGTTTTGATGATAGTGGTAGTGTAGCAAAAGGAGAGATTTCATTTGTAGTTAGGTCTGCCCATCCCGGTCGGGACACAAAGATTCTTTTTCAAAGGTCAATAAATACAGATAATGCCTACAATTCATGGGGTGGTTCTACAATGTATAGTGGACCTAATGGTCCAACTAGACGGGCTTCATTTGATCGTCCATTTGCTGGTTTTGCTGACTCCGTTAGGAAGTTCTTATTTGATATAGATGAAACATTTCAAGATTCATTTAATCGAGGCGAGATTCCCAAATCGCTTATAAAGTTATTCTCAGACCGAGGGTATTCTCTGACACCGTATGCTTTTATTTCCACTGATCAAAAAACTAATAGCTGGCATATACGCGATGCTGGAAACCATTACACTGTAAAAATAGAGAAAAATAGGCTTAACATTTATGATGGTTTTACTGCTTTACAAAGTCCCTGGCATATTTGGGAACATAAATTTATCATTTGGGCTGAAAACGAAGGTTATAAATTTGACTATGCTGTGAATTCGGACCTTGAATTTAATCCTGAAATTCTAAACGAATACAAGCTTGTGCTTAGTATTGGCCACGATGAATACTGGTCTTCACCGATGCGTGACAATCTCGAATCATATATAGCTTCCGGTGGAAATGTTGCTTTTTTTAGTGGTAATAATGTATTTTGGCAGGTCCGTTCGGAAGATAATGGACGTGCTATGGTTTGTTGGAAAGAAGAATATGAAAAAGACCCATTTTATAAAACTGGTAATCACAAACTTCTATCAACTTTATGGTGTAACACATTGATTAATCGACCTGAAAATCAACTTACCGGTGTAAGCTTTGCATATGGTGGATACTATCGTTTTTTTGATAAATTTTGGGACGGATCAGGTGCGTATACAATTCATCGACCAGAACACTGGATCTTTGAAGGTACTGATTTAAAGCAGGGGGATTTGTTAGGAGCTCAAAATAAAATTGTTAGTTATGAGTGTGACGGTTGTGAGTTTGAACTTCAAAATGGATTGCCGATACCTACTTATCGTGATGGAACTCCCAATACTTTCGAAATTTTGGGCAGTGCTCCTTCAGCACTAACCTCAGCAGACAACTCCCTTGAAATGATAACTGCAGCGTTATATGGTGAGGAAACAAATAAGACGCATTCCCAGCCTGGAGCAGCAATACTTGGCATTTATACTAAAGGTGGGACAGTACTAACTACTGGTTGCACCAATTGGTCTGATGGTTTGGAAGGAGGTGATAAAGCTGTTGAGCAAATTACAAAAAACATTCTTAACCGTCTTTCAAAATAAATTTTATTCAAATTTTAAAAAATGTATCTTACAAAAAAAAGGGATATAATATGGAATACGACAATTACAATACTGATACTAAGAGTCAATTTAAAAACAAAATAATTGTAATTACGGGGAGTACTCAAGGAATTGGTGCTGAAACAGCAAAGCTTTTTGCTAGTAGAGGAGCAAAAGGCATTACCATATGTGGTCGTAATAAAAATAATGGTCTAAAAGTTAAGGAAGATATAGAAAGATTGGGAGTTAATTGTATTTTCGTTAAAGCTGATTTAGCGTTAATAGATGATTGTAAAAAAATAATCTCAATTACCGATACAAATTTTGGAACAGTTGATACGTTAATCAGCTGTGCTGGATTTACTGAGAGAGGAACAATTGTAAGCACTTCACTCGATAATTATGAGAGAAATTTTAATATTAATGCTCGCGCCCCTTTTTTCTTAATGCAGGATACTATAAAAATAATGCGTAGAGATAAGAAAAAAGGGACTATAGCATGTATATTAACAATGGCATCTCATAGTGGGATGCCATTTCTATGTGCTTATAGTGCATCAAAGGGGGCATTAGCCATCATGATAAAAAATATAGCTAACGCTATTTCATTTGATCAAATTCGAGTGAATGGTTTAAACATCGGATGGTCAGATACACCCGGAGAAGACATAATACAAAAAAAATTTCATGATGCTAGTGATGAATGGTTAAAAAATGCAGAAAGTAAAGTCCCATTTAAAAAATTAACGAAGCCTCTAGATGTTGCTCGTGGGCTAGCCTTTTTATGTTCAAGTGAATCAGGTATAATGACAGGAAGTATTATTGATTTTGATCAAACTATTGCTGGCTGGCATTCTTATTCTGCCTATGATTCTAAAAAAATGGACAACTCTTTGTTAGGGGAATAAAATCTAATAAATTTCAAAACAATAAGGATTGACATACTCTCTTTAATTATCTAAAGTTTCATTCTGATAAAATAGGTGATTCTGTAATTATAAATTAAAAAAAGATACTGAAATATTTGTGATTTTGAAAAAAACAAAATCTAAGTAAGTATTGTAAGAAATCTGGCTAAAGAAAATGGAGAAAAATTATGTACAATATTGGTGAAGAAGAAATCAACGCTATAGCTGAAGTTATCAATTCCCGAAAATTGTTCCGCTATGAAGGGGATAAATGTCTAACTTTTGAAAAACGTTATGCCCAATATTTGGGAGCGAAGTATTTTCGCTTGACGTGTAGCGGTTCATATGCATTACATGCTGCAATTGTTAGTTTGGGAATAGGTCCTGGTGATGAAGTCATAATCCCTTCCCATACCTACATGGCAACCGCAATTTCTGTTTTGACAGCTGGTGCTATACCAGTAGTTATTGATATTGATGATTCAATTACTATGGACCCGGATGCACTTGAAAATTCAATTGGACCTCTAACTAAGGCCGTTATCCCTGTCCACATATGGGGTGCATCATGCAATATGGAAACTATAATGAGAATTGCTGAAAAGCATAATTTGCTTGTAATTGAAGATACTTGCCAAGGAATTGGGGGTGGTTATGAAGGTAGAATGCTGGGAACTATTGGTCACGCAGGTGCCTATAGTTTCAACTATTATAAAAATATAGTTGCTGGAGAAGGTGGTGGTGTTGTATCTAATGACTCTTCAATTGATAAACGAATCGCATGCGCCATTGACCCCTGCCATTATTATTGGACAGGACGTGCTGACGATTTTATGCCTTTTGCATCGAATGGCACTCGTGTCTCAGAAATTGTGGGAGCAATTCTTAATGTTCAATTAGACCGCTTGCCACAAATGATTAAAGCAATGAGAACAGAAAAGAAAAAAATTCTTCAAAAGACAAAATACCTTGAAAAACTAGGGCTTAAACAAACACCAATGAACAGCCAAGATTTTGAATGTGGGACTCATATAATGTATTCATTTCCTAATATAGATGCTGTAAATAAGTTTGTAAATATCATGCCAAGTGTTATTGCCGGAAAAACTGGCAGGCACAACTACACAGAATGGGATCAGATTCTTAATGGTGAAGGGGCCGCACATCCTCTTATGAATCCCTACAAAATGAGCGCTAACAAAAATTGTCGTCGTTCATTAACCAAAGAAATGCTGCCTCGGTCATTAGATATTCTTAATCGCACAGTTATGATACCAACTAATCCTCAACATAATGAGCAGCAAATAAATAATATGATAACTAATATAGATATCGCTGCTAATTATGCTTTCGGAAAAATGGAAAACAGTAATATTGAATCAATTATGTCTGAGTTGAAAAATATCGAACAAATTGAATCACAAAAATATGACTTGGATGAAGATGCTTATGGTATTAATGAGCCATCAAATAACAGAATTCAATGATAAATAAAAATTTAATTATTTCTCAAATTCAACAACAAATTACAACTGGTTATTTTTCCTTGAAGAATATCTAGCATTGGATTTTTAAATCCTAAGGATTTTCGAGGACGGTTATTTAGTGTATTATTTTCCATGCTGACTTGTTTGTCAGAATTCTCAGTCAAATATAAACATTATTTAGGTTAAAACATACTAATCATGATCTTTATCAACGCTTGCTTGTCGTGCTTCAGATGGAATTGGAAAAAACTGTGCTTTGAGTTAGTCCCGAAACTTTTGCGTTACCTTCATCATCGAAGTTCTCATCTGCTAAAAACATAACAAAACAGATTTATTGTCAAGAGTGGTGTTTGGGACATTTGATTCAAGCGGCAATCCGGATTTCAGGAATCACTTCGATTCCATCTTTGAATTGTTAGAGGTTGGAATACTAAAGGTAAATTATTCGAGATGATGAATACTTAGTCCATGTACTTAATACCCTCATCACATGTAGTTGTCCTTCTTGCCCACTGTTGTCTGCTCGATCATTCCATCAGCGTAGTCCCAGGTATGGCGCAGGGTTACGGTCGAGGAGAAACCAAAGCCTCCTTCGGTGTACTCAGCGTCGTCCTTCGCTGATATCGGTGAGGAGGAACTCAAGCGAATCGAGATGTTTCTGAACGATCGACCCCGAAAGTGTCTGGGGTGGATGACGCCGAGGGAGAAGATGGCCGCCTTCCTTGGCTGCGCCCCGTGATGAGCGGAGCTGCGTCTCGCCACACCAGTTTCGCTTGCTTTTTCACCATCAGCACGCCATTCTCCCACTTAGCACCAACACGAAGGCAACGTCCGGCACCTGCTGGCAGCAGGTGTTGCAATAGCTACTGGCTATCGGGACTGGTAAATTATTAAGAAAAAATAAAATAAAAAAATAGCTTGACAAGGTAGATAATTATGTTATGATTTTGCAAAGTTGAAAATGGTTACATTAAAACCAACAGAAACATTAACGAAATTAGATAATGAATTATCTAAAATAAATTTCATGATTAGTAGCAGAAGTGCCAGCAAAAAATACCGCATTCCGTATTGTCAGTGATTCTAAGGGAAAAGTGAATGTAAGTGCAATTGCTGTGTTTTCTGAGAAGAAACCTTATCTTCATTTTTCAAAAGATATGTTGAATTCAGGCTGATTAATATTGACATTGTTAGAACAATAGGTGAGCATGTCTCTGGTTATCTCCTTGGAGTCATCCTGACATCCTTGCTGTTACGGACCAGATTCGTGAACTGGTTCATGGCGCGTGGACAGACGGAGCAGGCGGTCCTAAAACATTGGAGTGCCCTTCAATCGGGAATAGCTGAGGCTGGGTTCGCGTAATAACCCACCCGTTTTATAATCCATTCATGAAAGAGGAACCATGAAAAAACTGATTGCAACTATAATGTTTACCTTGATGCTAGCACTCTCTTCCACCACGGCGGTAGGGACTGTCACAATCCGTTGGGCCGAATGGTGGGATCCGGAATGGGGCGAGGACACGATAGAGTGGATTATCGACACGTTCGAGGCTAATCATCCGGATGTGAAAGTGGAGGCGTTCTTTGTCCCTCACAACTCATTTTCTGACAAGCTTCTAACACTCTGCCAAGCCGGCGACTGCCCGGACATCATGGGTATGGAGGTGACGTGGTCGGATGCGTTTAACCGGCACGGCCTCATTGCCGACCTGAACCCATTGGCGGCCGGTGCCTCGGACGAGTTCAATTCCCAATACAACCCCGCGTGGCTTATCAACTACAAAGGAAAGGCCGTCATGGCCTACCTCTATACAAGCTCCTACGGGATCATCTACAACGTCAAGCTGCTGGAGAAAGCGGGGCTCGAGCCTCCCACCAACTGGGAGGAACTCAGAGAGGTGTTGACGGCGCTTTACGATCCAGTTGCGAAGAAGTGGGGTATCGCCCTTCCATTCGCAATGAAGAGCTCATGTCACTTCATGCTCTACGACTTCTGGACCCGACTGATTCAGACTGGAGGCCACATGGTCGACGAAAATGGGCTTGCTCGGTTTGACTCGCCGGCCGGAGTGCGGGCCCTCAAGTACTGGAAGAGCCTACTCGATGAGAACCTGATCTACCCGGGAACCGTCAAAGGCGCTCTAGCCACCGGAGAGAAGGAGTTCCGGGAGCTCTTCGCAGCTGAACAGGTGGCGATGATCCTGAGCGGTCCGTTCGAAAAAAGCGTAGCCCTTGAGCGAAATCCTGACATACAGATGGCCTTCACCCCGCCCTTTGAGGATTGCACAGGTGGGTACCTCCTTACGGGAAGTGGGGTAGCGATCTCGTCGCAGACCGAGCATCCTGAGCTCGCCTGGGCGTTCTTAGAACACCTGGTGAGCTACAGGGTAGCCACCAAAATGATCGAGGAGAGATCCCTGACATGGGCCAACACGGCCGCACTCGGGGCTCCGAAGCAGGCCCAAGATCCCATGCTTGGACCCTACAGCAAGATGGTATCCAACCCCGCTTCAATGACCTGGATAGCCTTGCCTTCACTTGGCGACCTTTGTAACGTCATCATGGCCAAGGCTCAGGAGTACTTCCTCGGCCTCAAGTCTGCCCAGCAGGTGCTTGACGAGGCGGCTGAGGAGTGGAACGCGACAGTCACCGCCAGTAGGTAAGTCAAACCGCATGTAGAGGAGCAGGGAATCTGTTGTGATTCCCTGCTCCTCAATTCCTCTAACTGAAAAATAAAAAAAACTGCGTGGGAAGACGGTTTCGCGATCGTTATGATCTGGAAGGCTTTGCTTTCCTTGCTCCAGCCCTTGTGTTGATCTTGTTGAGCATTGCTTTTCCTTTGTTCAGGGTCATTCAGAGCAGCTTTCAGGAGTATTCGGCTCAGGCAGGGGGGTTTCAATACGTTGGCCTCAACCAATACCAACACCTCTTTTCCGATTCCCTTTTTTGGATCAGCGTCTACAACACGTTCATTTTCACTCTGGGCTCAATTGCCCTTCACCTCGGCATCGCCTTTCCGATTGCGCTGCTGCTCAACACCCGCTGGCCGAACGACAAGATCCGAAATTTCTTTCGCGGCGCATTCATTCTCCCCTTCTTGTTCTCGCCACCAGCAGCGGCTCTTCTTTGGGGACTCCTGTTTCGACCGTTGGGACCCTTGAACTACGGTCTCAGCAGATTCGGCGTCGAACCGATTGCGTTTCTGGGCGACCCCAATTGGGCGCTTTTCTCGGTAATGCTCGTCAACTGCTGGGTGTACTTCCCTCTCTACATGATCCTTATCCTGGGAGGTCTGCAGGCAATCCCGAAGATTCTCTACGATGCGGCGCGAGTGGACGGTGCCAACTGGTTCCAGCGCTTCATTCACGTGACGCTCCCCCAGATGCGTATGCTCGTCATGACGGTGATCTTGATCGACTTTGCCACCTCCTTTATTCACTTCGATCTCGTCTGGACAATGACCAAAGGAGGACCGCTGCGCAGCACATACCTAATCAGCTTTTTCTTGTATGAAAAGGGCCTGCGCGATTTCCGGGTCGGCTATGGATCCGCAGTGGGTGTCGTCATCGCCCTCATCATGGCGATCTGCATTTCGGCCTACGTTTTCATCGCTATCCGGCGAGAGGAGGTGGCTGCGTGAAGCCCCCCAGACAACGCATTAGGACCATCCTCCTCTATGCGATTACGACCTTGATCACTCTCGTGGTGCTATTCCCGGTCATCTTCGGCTTTTTCACCTCTTTCAAACCGAACACGGAGATCTTCACCTATCCACCGAGGTTGCTGCCGCAGCAATGGACGGTTCAACCCTACACGTCTGTGCTCACGCAACAGCGATACCTGCGGTATTTCCTCAACGGCTACCTGATCTCTATCTCCTCCACCCTGTTGTGTGTCTTCTTTGGTGCTCTTGCGGGCTACGGCCTCTCCCGCTTCAGACTACCCTACAAACCTGGCTTGATGCTGGCGATTCTTGCCCTTCAGATGTTTCCCGGAGCCGTTTTGATTATTCCCTATTTCAATTTGTCCCGAGCACTGGGAATCTACGACACGTACATCGTGTTGATCTTGGTCGATACGACTTTCGCCCTTTCATTGGTCACTTGGCTGCTGAAAAGCTACTTCGATTCCATTCCTGTTTCTCTGGAGGAAGCAGCTTTGGTAGATGGATGCAGTCGGTTCCGGGCTCTGGTTTCCATTGTTGCCCCGCTTGCCCGTGCGGGTTTCATCGGAACGGGTGTTTTTGCCTTCATTAGGGCCTGGAATGAGTTTATGTTTGCATTAATCCTCACCAAAGGCCCGGAACGAGCCCCCGTGACTGTGGGCCTCGCCGAACTCTTTGGACAGTACACGATTCAATGGAACGGCGTCATGGCCTTAACAGTCATCGCTACATTTCCGTTGCTCATTACGTTCATCTTTGTTCAGCGATACGTCATCGAGGGGATTACCAGCGGTGCAGCGAATTAGGTGGAAAGCGAAACTTCCTATCTATCATAATGATTTATATTACCGCCTGAAAGTAGTGCAAGTCTGCTTGCCGCCGCTGCGCGACCGGCACAAGGACATTCCTTAGCTGGCAAATTATTTTCTCTGAAATTCTGGGCTTTGCCTCTTAGAAGTGCGGCTACTGATCATTAACAAGATACTGGACCAGGGACGTGTGACAGACAATTTCTTCTGCGATGAGATCAAGCTGGACTGTGAATGCGTGTGAATTGCTGGACCAAAGTATATGGTGCCGTAAAGTAGCTGAACCATTAACGAATGTAACTGAGGCAACGGTAGGCGCTTTTAATGTGCCAGTGCTTTATCAAATGGATTTGATTACTGGTGACCCAGATGTGGCATTCTTTGGTGGATTTGTCTTATTTTGTACAACATGGCCTGTGGCTGCAGCACATGTTTGTGTTCCGTTGGCGATAGGATTTGTGTATGAATGGTGGACTCAAGTTTCTGCAGTATGGTAGGAGAGAAACTCAAGCTTACTAGTCCCTCTCTTGATATATTTACCAAATAATTATATCTGTTGGCAATCTTTAGCTTTTGAAATTGAAGATAGTTGGTGGAGGTTTTTAATTTGTGGTATTGACTGCACGAAAAAAACCACTACACATTCCCAAGACCCCCCAAACCAACCCCATCATCTCCTGTGAGTAACCCCCACAAATTCTTCACATTCAGACAACTCTCCACAAGATCATTCTTGTAAAATTTACCTCAACACCTATCCGGAACAGCGTCGAAAATTTGGTAGCAGATTGGTAGCAAAACTTCCGATTCATACGGAATCGAGAGGAGTTGAGAGGAATTTCAGACTGACACCCTGCGTAGGTTAATTGTTTGATATTCTTAGAAAACG
>JYMV01004133.1_pt1 | contig 12147 bp, 12 predicted proteins | sample 338911 | NCBI WGS metagenome assembly JYMV01 (sample SAMN03354496, study PRJNA234377) | hydrothermal vent metagenome | biome: Deep sea; feature: Hydrothermal plumes at the Eastern Lau Spreading Center, Western Pacific Ocean; material: Seawater | place: Tonga | collected 2009 | depth 2000 m m | reverse complement strand
ATTTGGCACGCCCGGACGGCCTCACACTGATCTATAAGGTCTTGAATTATTAAAGGTATTTTAGAGACACCCAAATAGTTACCGTCAAAGTTACCGTCTAAAGTGCTGGCTTTGGTTGGATTGGGGTGGACCTAAGTGCATCAGAAGAGATGGTCTTGGTCGGTAGCGCTCAGATTTACACACGGATTGCACCAAAGGAAAGCCTTGCTTGAGTGGGGCATACCAAAATTGGAGTTATGGGGAGATAAGCCTCGGTAACGGCAAGATACGACCAATTCAATTGGAAGAAAGTGGAACCACCTTTGTAAGCTTGCTTCTGTAATACTGCTGAGTTATTTCAGTAGATCGACAATACACTTTGGCGCTCAGTTGATATTATTAGTTTTAAGAGTTTTGTGGGGGTCGTCGGTGATCATTCTGGTAAACGGTCCCAGTCAACTAGGCTCTGCCACGTTATCTTTTTTTTCGGCGCCATCGGCATTTGATAGCCGGGCGCCGGGTGACCAATGCAAACCATTAGTTCCGGGGTCACATTGTTAGGCAAGTTAAGGATGATCCTTACCGCAACTTTATTGAATGAGGTGACAGGGCCTGATCCAAGCTCAAGTGCATGAGCTGCGAGGAGCATAGTTTGCATTGCGGCCCCAACATCAATACTCGCCGCGCGATCAGTGCCTTTCACTTTGAGTTCAGACAGTTTGTCCCAATTTGCACATATCGCAATGACAGCCTGAGGTCGTTGAATCATCCCTGGAGAAACCATACGAAGTAGGTTTATGATTACGGGTTCTTGTATTGCTGAAAACCGCAGAAATCTGTGATTGCCTCCAACAGGTGCCCACCGTACAGCCTCGAGAATTTGCTCGAGCTGCAGTTGTTCTATTGGATCATCAGTCATTACTCGAATTACCCGTCGAGTTTTGATTAGTTCTAGTGCCTTACTGTTCATGATTAGTAGCGGATAGACCACTAACTTCGACAAGGTATTCGGCGACTACAGTACTGAGATGGTCTAGTTCAGCAGTAAATTTCTCTGTGTCATTAACTACAATGTGAGCTCTATTAATTACCGGTTCGGTATCCTCGAATAATTTCTGTAGTGACGGTGATATGCGTCCGGCGACAAAGTCACGAAGTTTTTCTGCCGCAAATAGCAACCGCATCGGACCATAATGGTTAGGGTCATCAATCTGTACTCTTGCTGTTGTTAGAAAGTAAACGAATAGTTCGACAACCTCATTTTCCGATAATATTGCAAGATCTTTTTCCTCTTTGGCCATAGTATTTAGATCCTCCCCAAAAAGTTTTTGTCAGCAATTAATATTATTCTCCTCGTGTCAGGAGAGCATACAGTCTAATAGGGTTAGAGGAGGTTGCCGGATAATGGTTGAAAGGGGACGTCCTTATATCCAAAAGCTTCTGGCCCTACGACTGCCAAGGCTTCAGGCGTTTTCAATTCCACGGGTGCAGGCATACCGATGACCGCGACTCGAAGTCCGTACCGCAACATTTCCGTACCAATTGGTTCGCCATTTTCGACTTCGACCAATGTAATTAGATCAGGAACGGTACAGACAACACGTCCATTCCGGTACGCAATCAAATTCTCATTCTGGAACTGAATCTCAAGTTGATCTTCCGGATCTCCAAAAGCTGAAAGTTTCATTGTTCCCCGTGAAAAACCACGGGTGGTGCGACGTTCGACATCTGTAATCTTCCCTCTAAAGAGGGCCTGTCCTTGCGTTAGCTCAATTATCCCATCGACAGGGTCTTTTCCTATATTCCGAGCCCCAAGGACAACCTCACCAAGCGCTTTAGCAAGGGATAACGTCTTTCGAATAAGTGTACGCTTGAGCTCGTGGCCAGTCATCATGGGCATCGCCAAGGCTGTACTGCCACCCATTTCAATCGTCAAATTTCGGGCGTAGCGTTCAGCCTGAACCGGGCCTGACACACTGTGCAGAACGACCTGATTGCCGTGACAATCGCCTAAAGCTAAGGGGCTCAGATCGAGCCCACCAATAGCAAAACTATCCATCTGCAGTTCTGGAAAAGCACGACCCATGCCATCGCCGTCTACTACAGGTAAGTCCATCTGAAGAGCGCAGATCAGAGGTTTGAGTGCGTTTGCACCGCCGATCTCGCCGATAATAATCGCTTCGAAAGAAGATCCTATATGTGACTCAAGGACACGAACCGTTTTTTCTAACTCATCTCCACGTGGAATTTTTTCGACACCAACCGTGGGTGCCCCCATGGTTCCAACGGCGCAGACGACAGCACTATCATCAACTTGGTCCACCTCAATCACTCGACAAGAAACATTACGGGCCTTGAATTCGGTCTCTAACCAAATGCGGCCGAGATATGTGTTGCCTCCACCGCCGGTCCCTAAAATGCCGGCACCCAACGCGATCGCGTAGGCGTCAGAAAGTTGTATTTCCCTCACGAGCTATTGAATCGGTCTTCGACCGGCACGTAGTCAATGTCGTAGCCAAAGAACCGGGGACCCACAAGCTCTAACCCTTTTTCGGTTCGCCATTTGTCATCACATGGAATTGCAATTACGGCAACTCGGTATCCATAACGCATGCCTTCGGTTGTAATCGGTTCGCCTGTGTCCACATCAAGCAAAACAATTAAATCAGGCACTGTAACTATAAATTTACCGTCGATTCGTACTGCAAGGTGTTCGTTTTGAAAACTCAACTGAAGTCGTTGGCCATGGTAATCGTCGATGCCCTCAAGAAATGCATCGCCCTTGGCGAAACCAGCTTCAGTCCTTCGCTCTACATCGCTGATCTTGCCCTTGAATACGAGAAAACCCCCGACCGACTCACGAATTGTATCGACCGGATTTTCCTCCTGCTGCCGAGCGCTCCGGATTGTTCTGCCGATATTCTCTGCTTTTGTCATCGTTCCAGGGATTGACGCTTCCTTCAAAGCTCGTACCGTTGCAGCATAGAGAGCAATCATCGACATAGCTCCCATATTTACAGTTACGCTACGAGCAAAAGTCTCTGTCCATTTATTTGAGATGGTTTCCATTAACACGGTGTTCCCACGCTCATCGGACATCGCGAATGGTGTAGAGGAAATTCCGTATATGGTATGAGTGACCATCTGAAGCTCGGGAAATGCACGACCCATCCCGTCACAATCAACCATCGGAAGTCGTTCTCGTGCGGCTACATATATCGGAACAACCGAATTTAGTCCTCCGGCTTCGATACTCATAGTCGCCTTGATAGGTTTACCGATGTACTTACCTACTGATCTGAATGCGTTAATGATGTCATCGCCATTTGGCATCTTTTCAACCATTACTGTTGGCGCTCCCATCATAGCGGTTGGAATGATCAAGTCATCGTCATCGAACTCATCGAGGGTGTACAGTTCGACTGGTCCATAGTCACGGATCGCCCTTCTGGCCATCAACATGCCGATGTAAGGATCTCCACCACCACCGGTACCAAGCACTGCCGCACCGAGGGCAATATCCTCTATATTTTTTTCATCCAAAATACGCACGGCTATTGGTCTCCTGCGAGATCGCCAACTGCTTTCACCATAATCCGGGTTGCGTTCCCGGGAAGATATGCTAAGGGCACTTCTTCCACATCTACGATCTCAACCGTGTCTGCCCTGGCCCCTGCTGAAACGGCACGGTCCGTTGCTTCGGTTTTTGCTTCAGACAACGCTTCGTCTCGGCTCATTTCTGCCAGTGAAAAGACTCTATCGGTTTCTCCGCCGACCTGGGCAATAGCGGCTCCAATCGCATTCGCGACCGAAAAATGGTTTGGCTTTACGATTTCCGAAATACCTTCAATTTCATCGTTGATCAAAATACTGCCGCCACCGACGATAACCGCTGGAACTAGGGATGCACTCGTTTTCATACGGTCGATCGCAACTGAGACCATTTCCTGTATTTTTCCATTGACATGCTCAACAAGGATCGAGTCAATGCTGGAGACGAGGCCCTGATCTCCGACCGAAGCCTGTCCTCCAGCAACCGCGATATCCGTTGCAGTCAGAACGTTGCCGCCAAAAACTTTCGCTTTTTGGGTTAATTCAAATCCGACACTTTGCGGACCTACTTTGATTGGGTTTTCTTTGACAATTGAGCCGCCACCTAAACCAATTGAGAGGGTATCTGGCATGCGGAAATTTGTCCTGACACCCCCGATAGTTACCGCAGTCGCAGCTGCCCGTGGGAATCCCCCCTGGAGAACTCCAACGTCTGTAGTCGTCCCTCCGACATCGACCACAATGGCATCTTTCAGGTTGCTGAGAAAAGCAGCACCGCGCATGCTGTTGGTTGGACCTGAAGCAAACGTTAATACCGGATAATCGGCAGCGAAGTCCGCATTCATCAAAGTGCCATCGTTTTGGCTGATAAAAGCCGGCGCACTGATATTCATCGCTGAAAGCGCCTCTTTGAAACTTGCAACGGTAGCAGCAGCCAGATTCCGCAAACAGGCATTCATAACGGCCGCGTTCTCTCTCTCGAGCAAGCCAATCCTTCCGATCGTGCTGGATAAAGTGATGTTGGCATCCGGTAAGACTTCCAGAACTACCTCCGCCGCCTTTGTCTCAAACTCAGAATTCACAGGCGAGAACACTGATGAAATCGCAATCGCATTGATTCCTTTACTCTTGATTTCTTCAGTGATCTTGCGGATCTCATCCGGATCGAAAGCAGAAATCTCGCGACCATCAAACTCATGTCCACCGTGTGCTAAATAGGTATGTCTTCCAAGTACCTCAGCTAGCTCATCTGGCCAATCCACAAGCGGCGGCAAACACACTGTCGCAGGTAACCCCAGACGAATACAGGCTGTAGGTTCCAATCGACGTCGCTCTACCATGGCATTGGTAAAGTGAGTCGTTCCGATCATTACGCCGTCTAGAGACCCCACATCCAGTTTTGAATCCTCCACGACTGTGCGCAAAGCGCGAACGATTCCGTCGGTAACATTCTCTGTCGTTGGTGTTTTAGTCGTGGCAATAACGTTTGCACCATCCATAACCACAGCATCCGTGTTCGTACCCCCGACATCGATTCCAATTCGCACTTTTTCTTCTCCTAATGTTTGTCTCTAATGCAAGATACCCAGGACCGTTACGACACCATCGCCCGCATCAAAAAGATATACGGCCTCTACCAAAGACCTCTCCGTTATCCGGTAAATCACCGGGCAGTGGTTTGAATTTTATATCGTAACCAAACGCACTCGGGCCAACCACACGTAAGGCTTCTGGTGTCTTCAGGGCAGCAGCCCCGGGTACCACCAGCACCGACACCCGAGTACCGTAATGCAGCCTTTCTGTCGAAATCGGTTCACCGGTTTCTTCGGCCACGATACAAATCATGTCAGGAACGGTTGCCACGACTTCGCCGTCCTGTTTTGCTACTAGAAATTCGTTCTGGAAATCGATCTCCAATCGCGGTACGGCACCGCCAAAACCTTCGATGGTGAGGTTGCCACGTGCAAATCCGCGCGTGGTGCGTCTAAATACGTCAATGATCTTACCACGCAGTTGCACTTTCCCCCCGAGGCTACTGGCTATCACTTCCGAAACATCTTCGCCATGCGCTCTCGCTTGCAGGACTCTGTCACCTAGGTTGAAAGCCAGTGACATCGTATAGGGAACACAGTAGTCTCTCACTTGCTTTCCAGTCAGTACGACGCCAGCAAGACCCGCTGTCGCTCCCATTGAAGTTGCCAGATTGCGTGCGAGACGTTCCGACCAGAGTGCATCGATAGTCGTTGGAATCACTACGCTGCCTTTTCCTGCCTCTACCATTGCCAATGGTGTTACTTCTACATCTCCATGAAACAAAAATGTAGACATCTGCAATTCTGGAAAAGCGCGACCCATTCCATCTCCATCTACGGTGGGAATTCCCGCTTGCAGGCCTGCAATTAAAGGCCCCATCGAATTTGCACCACCAATTTCGGCGATAACGATTGCATCAAATTTCTGATCGAGGTGATCTTCAAGAAGTCGAACTGCGCGTACGAGTTCGGTACCTTCCTGCAGTTTCTCAATACCAGCAGTCGGAGCCCCAATCATGCCGACAACTGCCATGAGGTCATCCTCTTCCACCATTTTCGGATCGATTAATTGTTGAGCGCCGTACTTTTTTAACTCACGCCTCAACTGGATACTTTCCAGGTATGGGTCACCCCCGCCGCCCGTCCCGAGGATTCCGGCGCCAATTGCCACAGCTTCCACATCATCAACAGTAATCTGGGTTTTCACGCGTCTATCACTTCCGAAACGAGGTGGCAGGCAACTTGTCGGCCATTTCCCACATCCCGAAGTACTGGGGTAATGGTGTTACAAATATCAATCTTCGCAGCCTGGCAACGAGGAGCAAAAGGGCATCCGTTTTCAGGCCGACCATCGGTGGTTTCCCCTGTCAAAAGTATTTCCGTGTCATCGATTTCGGGATCTGGCTCGGGGATCGCAGAGACCAACGCTTGGGTATACGGGTGTGCTGGGTTTTCGAAAACTGTGTCGACGTTGCCGACTTCCACAATTTTTCCAAGATAAAGCAGAGCCACCCGATCGCAGAGGTAACGAATCACCCCCAAGTCATGTGAGATAAATAGATAGGTAAGGTCAAACTTTTTCTGCAAGCTGTCCAGCAAATTCAAAACCTGCGCCTGAACGGACACATCTAAGGCTGAAGTTGGTTCGTCGAGACAAAGCGCGAGCGATACCAATTCGTTGCTGTTGCCCGCCACTGAATTCATGGGGATATCGAAAATAATGCTCTTCCTTGAGGCCAACCGTGTCGAGCAGTTTCAAAACTTGCCCTCGTGCTTCAGAGCCTTTGATTCCTTGGTGCACTAACAGTGGCTCAGCAATAATTTGGCCGACGGTCATACGACCATTTAGCGATGCAGCAGGCGATTGGTAAATCATTTGCATATCAGCGCGTTTGGCCTGTAATGCGTTGCGCGCTAGCCCGGAGATATCGCTGTTCTCGAACAGTATTTCCCCACCCGTCGGCTCCATCAGTCGAATCACGCACTTACCAATAGTAGTTTTGCCTGAACCGGACTCGCCGACCAGTCCCAGAGTAGTCCCGGCAGGAATGTCGAAATTTACGTCATCTACCGCCTTGAAGACCCCACTCGACTTTCGTAGGAACCCCTTGCTATGTGAATAATGTTTTTTTAGATTTCGTACAGTCAACAGTGGATAGGAAAGACTCATGATGGCATTCAATACAGGTGGCAACTGGTAGAGTGGTCAGAATTTATAAACGCTAGAGCGGGAACATCTTGACGACAGATGTCCATTGCCTCAGAACATCTTGGATGAAAACGGCACCCCAGTGGCGGATTGTTTAGGTTGGGAATGAGCCCCGGAATGCCTTCCAGGGAGCCCCGCAGCGTATGTCGCGTTGGTACCGCTTGAATCAAGCCGCGTGTATATGGATGACGTGGGCTCTTAAATAATTCCCTGACTGGAGCCTGCTCTATGACTCGACCCGCGTACATCACAGCAGCCTTCTCACAAGTTCTGGCGACAACTCCCAGATTATGTGTAATTAATAGAACCGTCAGTTGTAAACGCTTCACAAGATCGATGATCAACCGGAGTATCTGCGCTTGTATAGTGACATCCAGAGCCGTAGTAGGTTCGTCTGCAATCAACAAGTCGGGGTTCCCAGCCAGTGCCATTGCGATCAATACCCGCTGACACATACCACCCGAAAACTGATGCGGATATTCCTCGATTCTGCGATCGCCGTCCGGAATTCCGACCAGTTTCATTAATTCAATAGCACGAGTATGAGCATCTCTTCTGATCTGTCGTGCAGACGGCAGGATGCCCCGCCAAATTCCAGGAACTTCGTCCGCTTCGTAACATTGATAAAGTACAGCATCAACTAACTGTTCCCGTATCGTGAACAGCGGGTTTAAGTTGGTAGTCGGGTCTTGAAAAATCATGCCAAGGCGGTGAGCGCGAAAGCGGCGTAATTGTGATGAGTTTTTTTGCAGGATATCTTCACCGTCAAAAAGAATCCTCCCTTGGGTGATTTGACCCGACCTTGGAGGGATCAACCGAGCAATACTCAGCGCAGTCATTGATTTACCACATCCCGTTTCACCAACCAGTGCCAGCACATCACCACGCTCTAGTTGCAGATTCACACCCGCTAGCACCTTCGCTACGCCATCGAAAGTTTTAAATTCAAGATGAAGATTTTGAATATCTAGCAACATGAATGCACTGCCCCTATTAACGTCGCGACCTGGGATCCAGAACATCACGGAGTCCATCTCCGAGTAAGTTCCAACTAAATACCACCACGAAAATAGCCAGACCAGGGAAGGTTGCAACCCACCATTCGCTCGGGAAATAGGCTCGACCATCATTGATCATAGCGCCCCATTCTGGCGTCGGCGGTTGAGCCCCAAGGCCGATAAATCCAAGGGCCGCAGCCGTTAACACTGCAAACCCAAAATCGGTGCTCATTTTGACGACTATTGGGGATACCGCATTTGGCAGTATGTGTCGGAACAAGATTCGGGCATGACTTGCCCCAATTCCATTAGCTGCCTCTACGAATGCCTCTTCTTTGAGTGATAGGACCAGACTTCGGGTCAGCCTTGCAAATCCGGGCCACCACACCAAAGAAATCCCAATCATGACATTGGTGATTCCTTTCCCAAGGGCTGCAGTGATGGCTATGGCCAACACTAAAGCTGGGACTGCAAGGAAGATATCGGTAATACGCATGATGAGATCATCAACCCAACGACCAAAATATCCTGCAACCGCCCCCAACGTTATTCCAATAGTAGCCGCGACGCTAATAATGACTATACCGATCTGCAGGGCAAGTCCGGTACCCATGATTACTCGACTAAAGATATCGCGACCAATTTTATCGGTACCAAATAAATGGGCTTTACTCGGAGATTGAAACCGCTCAAGTACATGGGTTGCGCCGGTGGCGTCCTCAGGGTAGGGCGAAACCCACGGCGCGATGAATGCAATGATGATTACAATCAGAAGTATACAAAGACCTACCATCGACAATGTATTGCTGCGAAAGCGATAAACTCCACGTCTAAGATTTTCCCAACGCACGAAGCGTGAGTGTTTTTTAAATTCTAAACGTGGCGTAACTGTGCTCATTTCACTGATAGCGAATTCTCGGATCTAAAACACCATAGATCAGATCGGTAAAGATGTTTACTAGACTGAAGACAACACCATAGAGAATCGTAATTCCCATAATCGGTTGAAAATCCATTCGCAGCGAAGATTCGACGATGTACAAACCAAGCCCGGGCCAATCAAATATGGTCTCAACCAAGACTGCTCCCGCCATCAACCAGCCAAACTCGAGTGAAATCACAGTTAAGGTGGCAATAAACGCAGTGCGCAACACATATTTTCCGATGACTAGCCGTTCAGGAAGTCCGACAGCCCGTTCCATTTTGACAAAGTCCTTATCAAGCGCTTCAAGCATATTTGCCCGGGTAATCCGGGTGATACTGGCCAATGCCCCAAATGAGAGAACTAGGGCAGGTAGGAAAAGATGAGTTACGGAAGCCTTGAAAGCTCCAAAGTCCAGCCGCAACAGACTGTCAACTGTATAGAGTCCGGTAATTGACTCTGGAGGAATCATCAAAATATCCATTCGCTTGCTAATAGGGAACCAACCTAACGCTAAACCAAATATCAATTGAAAAATCATGGCAAGCCAAAACTGCGGAAAGCTAACAAAAAAAAGCACCACCGTCCGCGACAAATGATCTGGAATGCGGTCTTTATAAAGGGCCGACAGTACGCCTAATGTTGTACCTAGAATTGCCGCCAGCAATATAGCAGCGAGAGTCAGCTCCAGCGTTGCAGGGAAGAAGGTCCGTAACGATTCGGCGACCCCACGCCGAGAGTAAAGAGATTCTCCCCAATCGCCGCGAAACAGCCCTGCGACATAGTTAACGTATTGGATAGGTAGGGGTTTATCCAGCCCAAATTCCCGTCGCAATGTCTCTTTTATTTCTGGGGTTGCCTGGGGGCCTGCAGCAAGGCCGACTGGGTCTCCTGGTATTACTCGGGAAATACTAAATGTCAGGATAGACAACCCAATTAGCAGTGGGATCAACAACAGCACCCGACGAACGAAATAGCCGAATCTTATGTTCACAAGATTCGGTCGAATATTAGATAGAATGGGTAAGAGAAATTCGGGGTGCAAAATTGCACCCCGAAATTAAAGTTTAGATCAAAACTAGTTACATCCGTCCATCCACAAATCCTGGAAGAGGACAGTAATGGGGTACATCGGCGAATACAGGTAGCCTTTCACGCAATCATTGAAACCAACCAGGCTGTCCTCGGTGTACATCCATACTGAGGGCTGATCTGCAATGATTTGCTGTTGCACGTCTGCGTACAGTGCCAGGCGCTCATCCATATCACCGATCACTCGGGCCTTATCCAGCTTTGCATCTACATCATCGTTTTTGTAGAAGCTGCACGAGTTGAAACTGCCCCATTGCCCGGAATGATACTGGTTGTACAGGTTTGCGTCTGGATCCAGATAAGTAGGCAGCGTGTAGATGTTAATCAAATCCGGTCCAGTATCGACTGAGCCACAACTTGCGACCATATCGGGCCACAGCATTGGCTTCATATTGAGGGTGATCCCAATCTTGCTTAATCCCTCGAGCAGTATCAGGCCAGGGATTTCCTCTCGGGGAAACTGGGTGACGTACACGTAGTCAAGAGTGATATCGCCATCTGGCCACGGTGTTTTGGCGAGATACTCCCGGGCCTTATCCAGATCATAGGTCGGTACTTCTGCCTTGGTATAACCGAGAAAGTTACTGGGGGTTGGGCCAGGCATTATGGTCACCTTTACATCTAGGACCGTAGGCAAAGCATCGTAATTCATGGTGTGTGCAATTGCTTTACGGAGGTTGACGTCGCTCGTATATTTCCCCTGATTGTTCATCTTGAGAGTATTGATGAAGAACCCTACGTCTTCCGTAATGTGGAATCCCGCTGCGTTAGCAATATCGTCTTTGTCACTGCCAGCAGGGCTGTCCGCGATGTGAGTTTCTCCCGCAAGGAGAGAATTCTTCTGCGTCGCTGCGTCACGTTGGATGATCCAAAGTACGCCGTCCACGTGGTTGTCGTTGTACCATCCAGCCCAATAATCGTCTACTGCTACAAACTCGTAGATGTTTCCGATCTCCCACCGACCTTGGGTAAACGGCCCGGAACCTGCTTCATGCAGTTTGAGATAACTCTGCCCGAAATCATCGCCACGATTTGCTTCTACGATCGCAGGATTGACTACAAACAGCTGTGTCAAAGTGCCCACAAACGGGGCAAATGGTTTGGTCAAAGTGAAGCGAACTGTGTGTGTGTCGACAGCTTGTGCAGTATTTTCATCTGCGATTCCAGACCAACGCCATGATGGCGGGCCAGAAATCTCTAGGATTCGGTTGAAGCTATAGACGACCGATTCTGCGGTGATCGGACTCCCATCATGAAATACTGCTCCCTTCCGTAATGTAAAAGTCCACACCTTGGCATCATCACTGGCGGTCCAACTCTCAACTAACAGGGGTTCAATATTTTCGCCGCGATAGATGAACAGGGCGTCATACAGACTTCGAAGCGATGCGTTTATCGAATAGTTCTCTCCCGTAGCTGGGTCGATATTATCGATATCCTGATTTCCGCCATAAAGCAATATATCCTTCGCATTGGCTGTGCCCAGCACTAGCATCGCGCTAAATAAAACTCCAACTAACGGAATACTTCTTTTCCAATTAATTTTCATTACCTTTATCCTCCAAAAATACCAGGGCAGGATTGCCCTGTTGGCTGATGAGAAATCATTCGGACAACAATCTTAGTATCAACGCCAAGATCTTCCTCTACAACCCCTCGAATTGACAAAATACTTCCTACAATGGCTCCCCAACTGCCGATTACCACCTTGGAAGCCAAACATTTTCTGGACACCCTACTTTTTCTAAGGTGACCTAAGTGTTTGATTAAATTGGCACGCCCGGACGGATTCGAACCGCCGACCACCTGGTTCGAAGCCAGTGATTCTTTTCTCCAGTTTTCCGCACCAGTCTGCCGTTTATT
>JYMV01001130.1_pt1 | contig 12148 bp, 6 predicted proteins | sample 338911 | NCBI WGS metagenome assembly JYMV01 (sample SAMN03354496, study PRJNA234377) | hydrothermal vent metagenome | biome: Deep sea; feature: Hydrothermal plumes at the Eastern Lau Spreading Center, Western Pacific Ocean; material: Seawater | place: Tonga | collected 2009 | depth 2000 m m | reverse complement strand
GGTTTGTTGGCCATTCGGTTCGGTCGGTTGGCAGAAGCTGGGGGTACCGGATCATACCCACCGGGATTCCATGGGTGGCAACGTCCGAGGCGGCGCGCACTGAGCAAGCCTCCCTTGAGAAGACCATGCTGTTCGATGGCTTCCTGGGCGTAGCAGGAACAGGAGGGATAGAAACGGCAGTGACTGGCCATCAGGGGACTGATAGCGTAGCGGTAAACCTTGATCAGCCCTAACGCGATGCTACGCATTGGATGACGAGGGTCCAGGGTCACGTGAGCGGTTTTTGGCAGCAGATTTGATCAGCCTGCGCCACATGCCCTGATACAGAGCATGTAACGCAGCATTGTCCAGGTCGCCTACTCCCTTGCGGGCGAGTACGACAATGTCCAGATTGCCCAGTTCAGCGCGATGCTGTCTGAACGATTCACGAGCAATGCGTTTGACCTTGTTGCGGTCTACCGCATGCCGGACATTTTTCTTGGCAATGACCAGACCCAGTCGCGCGTGGCTCAGAGAGTTTTCTCTGGCCAGCAGCAGCAGACTGGGTCCTGAGGCCTTGCAGGTGGCTCCATCGAATACGGTTTTGAACTGGCCAGGTTTAAGTAACCTGTATTCAGGGCCGAATCCGAGATCCACCTGGAAACCGGGTCTTAGGCTGACAGGCGTGCACGGCCTTTGGCACGACGGCGAGCCAGAACAGCGCGGCCGTTCTTGGTAGCCATACGAGCACGGAAACCGTGGTTGCGCTTGCGCTTCAGTACGCTGGGTTGGAACGTTCTTTTCATCTTCAGATACCTGAGTAAGTTACATCAGAGCAAAGTGCCCCTCCGAGGGACCGGTGATTCTAGAGAAAAAGTGTGCCGTGGTCAATTTCCTTTCAACGTCCCGTGAATAGATAAAAATATAAGAAAAGAGATTGTTTAAGAGATTAAAGATATAGCTATGTATAGGCGACCACATTTCTGTGGGTAACCTGAATTTTCCCATATAGCTCAACGGGTTGCCCTAAGCATAAGGCTGTTGACATCCGGTTGCCTGACCTATCTGACTCCTGTGCTCCACCTGTGGATAACCGGGCGGGATATCCACAGGTGGAGTTATCCCCATTGATCGTGCTCTGTTGCCAACAATGTTGAGGCTGCCTTGTCCACAGCTTCTACGGCGCCCTGATTTCGCGGGTGTTACCGTTTTTTCATCGTTTCTGCTGCACGTCGAGGGTCGGCGTTGGCGATACTTTTTTAGCCCGGCTTCGGTCACGCGTGTGGATAAGTAGGGGGGGAGCAGATAGAATAGAGCGCTCTGTCAGTACCGCTTTTCAGTGCGGTCTGAAGTCTCTTTTTTGTACTCAATAACAGCCGCTGGCATCAGTGGTCCCGGGGGAATTCAGTGTCTGTTGCACTTTGGCAGCAATGCATCGATTTTTTGCGTGATGAGCTACCATCCCAACAGTTCAATACCTGGATTCGTCCGTTGCAGGTCGATGGCGACCAGGCGGAGATCCGTCTGTATGCACCCAACCGGTTCGTGCTGGACTGGGTCAATGACAAGTACCTCAATCGCATCCAGGAGTTGATGGACGATCTGTCTCAGGGGCAGGCGCCGATGGTGTCGCTGCTGATTGGCAGTCGTCGTACTGCTGCCGCGCCGGTCTCCGCGCCTGCGCCGCGACCGCTGCAGTCAGCGACAGCTGCCCCTGCACCGATTCCGGTAGCTGCTCCGGTTACGCCGGTGGTGGTCGAGTCTCAGCCGCAACCGCTGGTTGATCACAGCGGTACTGCCGAGGCAGCCGCTGAACTGGCCGGTAATTCTGCAGATCAGCCGCAGGCGCCGCCGACCCTGATCAAGCACACCAGTCTGCTTAACCGCAGTTTTACCTTCGAGAACTTCGTCGAGGGCAAGTCCAACCAGTTGGCCCGCGCTGCAGCCTGGCAGGTTGCGGACAATCCCAAGCATGGCTATAACCCGCTGTTCCTTTATGGGGGCGTTGGCCTGGGCAAGACCCACTTGATGCACGCGGTTGGTAACCATCTGCTGAAGAAGAATCCGGCTGCCCGGATCGTGTATCTGCATTCCGAGCGTTTCGTCGCCGATATGGTCAAGGCGCTGCAAATGAACGCCATCAACGACTTCAAGCGTTATTACCGTTCGGTCGATGCGCTGTTGATTGACGATATTCAGTTCTTTGCCAAGAAAGAGCGCTCGCAGGAAGAGTTCTTCCACACCTTCAACGCGCTGCTTGAAGGCGGGCAGCAGGTCATTCTCACCAGTGACCGGTACCCCAAGGAAATTGACGGCCTGGAAGAGCGGCTCAAGTCTCGTTTTGGTTGGGGCCTGACCGTCGCTGTCGAGCCGCCCGAGCTGGAAACCCGCGTTGCCATTCTGATGAAGAAGGCCGAGCAGTCCCGGGTTGATCTGCCTCACGATGCGGCTTTCTTTATTGCCCAGCGTATTCGCTCCAACGTCCGCGAACTGGAAGGTGCACTCAAGCGGGTCATCGCCAGTGCGCATTTTATGGGACGCGACATCACCATTGAGCTGATTCGTGAGTCGCTCAAGGACCTGCTCGCCTTGCAGGACAAGTTGGTGAGTATCGATAATATTCAGCGCACCGTCGCCGAGTACTACAAGATCAAGGTAGCCGACGTCCTGTCCAAACGTCGCTCCCGCTCCGTTGCACGGCCCCGTCAGGTTGCCATGGCCCTGGCCAAGGAGTTGACCAACCACAGCCTTCCTGAGATTGGCGATGCGTTTGGTGGACGGGATCACACAACGGTATTGCATGCCACGCGCAAGATTGCCGAGTTGCGCGAGACTGATGCGGATATCCGCGAGGACTACAAGAATCTGTTGAGGACGCTGACGACCTGAGCCCGTCAGCCCACATCACTGCCAACCAGCACGAGGTCGAAGGAAGACAATGCAATTCACCATTCAGCGAGAAGCTCTGTTGAAGCCCCTGCAACTGGTTGCGGGCGTTGTGGAACGTCGCCAGACCCTGCCGGTTCTGTCCAACGTCCTGCTCGTGGTCGACGGCAACACCCTGTCACTGACCGGTACCGACCTGGAAGTCGAGCTGGTTGGCCGTATCGCGTTGGTTGAAGCCTGCGAGGACGGCGAGATAACCGTTCCTGCCCGCAAGCTGATGGATATCTGTAAATCGTTGCCGGACGATGCCACGCTGAACTTCAAGGTCGAAGACGGCAAGGCACTGATCAAGGCCGGGCGCAGTCGGTTTACCCTGGCGACCCTGCCGGCAAACGATTTCCCCAATGTTGAAGACGGCCCGGGTGCCATGAGTTTCGCCGTCAGTCAGGGCAAGCTGCGGCGCCTGATTGAGCGCACCAGCTTTGCCATGGCTCAGCAGGACGTGCGCTACTATCTGAACGGTCTGCTGCTGGAGATCAATCAGGGCCAGCTGCGTGCGGTAGCAACCGACGGTCATCGCATGGCGATGTGCACCGTTGATGCGAACATCGACTATCAGGAACGCTATCAGCTGATCGTGCCGCGTAAGGGCGTTCTTGAACTGGCCCGTCTTCTCGGCGAAGCGGATGACCTGGTCAATGTCGTACTGGGTACACACCACATTCGCGCCACCACCGGCGACTTCACTTTCACCTCCAAGCTGGTCGATGGCAAGTTCCCGGATTACGAGCGTGTGCTGCCGCGGGGCGGCGACAAGATTGTCGTGGCCGATCGGCATAGCTTGCGCGATGCATTCAGCCGTACGGCGATTCTGTCCAATGAAAAGTATCGTGGTATTCGTCTGACGCTGGAGTCGGGCCAGCTCAAGATTCAGGCCAACAACCCCGAGCAGGAAGAAGCTGAAGAAGAAGTAATGGTTGATTACAGCGGTGCGCCGTTGGAGATCGGCTTCAATGTCAGTTACCTGCTGGATGTGATGAACGTGCTCGGCCATGAGCAGGCCAAGCTGGTGTTGTCTGATGCCAACAGCAGTGCACTGATCCAGGAAGCCGAATCTGACGAAAGCCTTTACGTCGTCATGCCGATGCGTCTCTGACGCGCAATGCCGCTATCTCGTTTGACGGTCACCGCGGTGCGTAATCTGCACTCGGTGACCCTTCTCCCCTCTCCTCGTATCAACCTCGTTTCCGGTCCGAACGGCAGTGGCAAGACCAGCTTGCTTGAGGCCATTCATATTCTTGGCCTCGCCCGATCCTTCCGCAGTACCCGATTGCAGCCCGTTATTCAGTACCAGCAGGATAGCTGTACTGTCTTTGGCGAGGTTTTTTTGTCGGGTGGCAACTCCAGCAAGATTGGTATTACTCGCAGTCGGCAGGCCGACTACGACATTCGTATCAATGGCCAGAACGCACGTAGTACCGCCGAGCTCGCCGAAGTCCTGCCATTGCAGTTGATCAACCCGGACAGTTTTCGCTTGCTTGAGGGCGCTCCCAAACAACGTCGGCAGTATCTGGATTGGGGTGTGTTCCACGTGGAACATCGTTTTCTCCCGGCGTGGCAACGACTGCAAAAGAGCCTCAAACAACGGAATTCGCTGCTGCGACGTGGTAGAATCGAACGTTCGCTGCTAGCCCCCTGGGAGGCCGAGCTGGTCGCTTCTGGCGAGCAGATTGACGGCTTCCGACAGGCGTATCTGCAACAGCTGAAGCCGGTGTTCGAAGGCGTACTCGCGGAGCTGCTGCAGATAGATGGGCTAACGCTTAGCTATTTTCGCGGTTGGGATCGCGAGCGCGGTCTGGCTGAGGTGCTGGAGTCGCAGTTCGATCGTGATATGGCACTCGGGCATACCCAGGCTGGCCCACAGCGCGCTGACCTGCGACTGCGGGTCAACGGGATGAACGCCGCCGAAGTGTTGTCCAGAGGTCAGCAAAAGCTGGTCGTCTGTGCGATGAAGATCGCGCAAGGGCGGCTGCTAGGTCTGATGGAAAGGCAGCGAGATTGTGTATTCCTGGTCGACGACCTCCCCTCTGAGCTGGATCGTCACCATCGGCAAGCGCTGTGCCGCTTGCTCGAGTCGCTCGATTGTCAGGTGTTTATCAGCTGCGTCGATGCGGATTCGTTGAGTGAATGCTGGCAAGCAGACACACCCTTATCCATGTTCCACGTGGAACATGGGCACATTGTGCAGACCGAATGAAGTCTGGAGTGACTTAAGATGACCGATAACAAAGCCTATGATTCATCGAGTATTAAGGTTCTGAAGGGCCTTGATGCGGTGCGTAAGCGTCCCGGTATGTACATCGGTGACACCGATGACGGCACCGGCCTTCACCACATGGTCTTTGAAGTCGTCGATAACTCGATCGATGAAGCCCTGGCTGGCTACTGCAGTGATATCGACATCACCATCCATACCGACGAGTCGATCAGTGTCCGTGACAACGGCCGCGGTATCCCGGTCGATGCACACGAGGAAGGGGTGTCCGCTGCAGAGGTCATCATGACTGTTCTGCACGCCGGCGGTAAGTTCGACGATAACAGCTACAAGGTCTCCGGCGGTCTGCACGGTGTGGGTGTATCGGTGGTAAACGCCCTCTCGGAGAAGCTGGTGTTGACCATTCGCCGCGAAGGCAAGGTCTGGGAGCAGACCTACGTCCATGGTGTGCCGCAAGCCCCTCTGGCGGCAGTTGGTGACACCGATAGCACGGGTACCCAGATTCATTTCAAACCCTCGGCCGAGACCTTTAGCAGCATCTCATTCAGCTGGGATATCCTCGCCAAACGCCTGCGCGAACTGTCTTTCCTGAACTCCGGGGTGGGTATCAACCTGCGAGACGAGCGCACTGGCAAGCACGAACTGTTCCGCTACGAAGGCGGCCTGCGCGCATTCGTCGAGTACCTGAACCAGAACAAGAGCACCATCAACTCGGTGTTCCACTTCAATCTTCAGCGTGAAGACGGCATCGGCGTTGAAGTGGCGATGCAGTGGAATGACAGCTTTAACGAGAGCATTCTCTGCTTCACCAACAACATTCCCCAGCGCGATGGTGGTACGCACCTCGCCGGCTTCCGCAGCGCTCTCACCCGCAGCCTGAACAGCTATATCGAACAGGAAGGCTTGCTGAAAAAGCTTAAGGTCAATACCTCTGGTGACGATGCCCGTGAAGGTTTGACGGCCATCATTTCGGTCAAGGTGCCGGATCCCAAGTTCTCGTCCCAGACCAAGGACAAGCTGGTGTCATCCGAAGTGAAGACCGCCGTCGAGCAGGAAATGAACAAATTCTTTGCCGACTACCTGCTGGAGAAGCCCGGTGAGGCCAAGGCCGTAGTGGGTAAGATGATTGATGCCGCCCGGGCACGCGAAGCCGCCCGCAAGGCCCGTGAAATGACCCGCCGCAAAGGCGCACTGGATATCGCCGGCCTGCCGGGCAAACTGGCAGATTGCCAGGAGAAGGATCCGGCACTGTCTGAACTCTACATTGTGGAAGGTGACTCCGCGGGCGGCTCTGCCAAGCAGGGCCGTAACCGCCGGACCCAGGCCATCCTGCCGCTGAAGGGTAAGATCCTCAACGTCGAGAAGGCACGTTTTGACAAGATGCTCTCCTCTGCCGAGGTGGGCACGCTGATTACCGCATTGGGTTGTGGTATTGGCCGCGAAGAGTTCAACATCCAAAAGCTGCGTTACCACAACATCATCATCATGACCGATGCTGACGTCGACGGCTCGCACATTCGTACTCTGCTGCTGACGTTCTTCTTCCGTCAAATGCCAGAGCTGATCGAAAACGGCTACATCTACATTGCCCAGCCGCCGCTCTACAAGATCAAGAAGGGCAAGCAGGAACAGTACCTGAAGGACGACGAGGCACTCGAAGAGTACCTGACACAGTCAGCCCTTGAAGATTCCTATCTGTACGTTACCGAAGGCGCGCCGGGGATCACCGGTCAGGCACTGGAGCGTCTGGTACAGGAATTCCGCAGCGTGATGAAAACGCTCAAGCGCCTGGCTCGCCTGTATCCGCAGGAGTTGATGGAGCACTTCATCTATCTGCCCCGCCTGAGTGTGGAGAACCTGGCCGATAAGGCCTTTATGGAGACCTGGATTAAAGGGTTTGCAGAGCGCGTCGCACCCACGCAGCGATCCGGTCAGGAGTTCCGTGTCAGCCTTCGGGAAGACCCGGAACGGCATCTCTGGCTACCGGAGGTCGAGTCCATTACCCACGGTTTGTCGAACTATGTCACCTTCAATCGTGACCTGTTCGCCAGCAATGACTATCGCACCATGGCCGAGCTGGGTGAGAAGCTGCAGACCCTGCTGGAGCCCGGCGCCTATATGCAGCGCGGCGAGCGCAAGAAGCCGATCAGCAACTTCAAGGAAGCCCTTGAATGGATGATGAACGAAACCGCACGCCGTCATACTATCCAGCGTTACAAGGGGCTGGGCGAGATGAATCCGGAGCAGCTGTGGGAAACCACCATGGATCCGGAAAGTCGCCGTATGCTGCGGGTGAATATTGAAGACGCTATCGCTGCGGACCAGATCTTCAACACGCTGATGGGTGACCACGTGGAACCGCGCCGCGAATTTATCGAGTCCAATGCTCTGGCGGTGTCCAACCTGGACGTCTGATCAGGCTGTAGGTGGGCAAAGTTATTTGTCCACACGGTCAAAGTTAAGTGGCTCGGCCAAAGCTAATGGTCTCAGAGAAAACCCCATTAGATCTCGTATCTATTGGGGTTTTCTTTTGGATGCTCGCTAAGGCGGCTATTGATAGACTGAGAAAGTTTAGCGCCTGAGATCTGCGCTAGCTGTAATCAAAAGGAATTCGCAATGTCCACCCTCTCCGCTCTGCTCGATAACTTTCGTTCCGCCTCAGTCACTGAACGCGAAAAAGGCACCTACTTCGAGGAGCTGATCTGCGCCTACCTGCGCAATGAGGCCACCTACCGTGATCTGTACGACAAGGTGTGGATGTACGCAGAGTGGGCCAAGGAGCAGGGCCTCAGCGGCAAGGACGCAGGTATCGACCTGGTGGCGCGCACCCAGGGCACCGGCGAGTACCACGCGATTCAGTGCAAGCTGTACGCCGAGGACTACAAAGTCCAGAAAAAGGACATCGACAGTTTCTTCACTGCCTCGGGCAAGGCGCCGTTCTCGCACCGCGTCATCGTGACCACCACCAACAACTGGAGTGAGCACGCCGAGGACGCCTTGCAGGGCCAGCAGCCGCCGGTCAGCAAGATCGACCTGCAAGCTTTGGAAGACAGCCAGATCGACTGGGCCAAATACCAATCCAACCAGACGGTGGTGCTTAAGGCGCGCAAGCAACTGCGCGATCACCAACAGACGGCATTGAACGCCGTGGCGGCCGGCCTCAAGGACGCCGAGCGTGGCAAGCTGATTATGGCTTGTGGCACTGGCAAGACCTTCACCAGCCTGAAGATCGCTGAGCAGCTGGCTGGCAAGGGCAAGCGCGTACTGTTCTTGGTGCCCAGCCTGTCGCTGCTGTCGCAGACCCTTACCGAGTGGACGCAGGAAAGCGCAACGCCGCTCCACAGCTTTGCCGTCTGCTCCGACAGCGACGTAGGCAAGAAGCGCAAGGCAGAGGATGACGCGGTTCAGGTGTTCACTCACGAGCTGCGTTATCCGGCCACCACCAAGGCGGATCGCCTCGCGGTGGAAATGCTCAAGCGCCACGATGCCGAGCACATGAGCGTGGTGTTCTCCACCTATCACTCCATCGACGTGATCAGCCGTGCCCAGGCAGACCATGGCCTGCCCGCTTTTGATCTGGTGATCTGCGACGAAGCGCACCGCACTACCGGCGCCACCTTTGGCGACGATGACGAAAGCAACTTCGTGCGCGTTCATGATGGCGACTACATCCGCGCGGCCAAACGCCTGTACATGACCGCTACGCCACGCATCTACGGTGACAGCGCCAAGGTCAAGGCTGAATCCGGCGAAGTCACCCTGTGCTCGATGGATGATGAGGCGCTGTACGGCAAAGAGCTGTTCGTCATCAACTTTTCCGAGGCCGTTCAGCGCGGCTTGCTCACCGATTACAAGGTGCTGGTACTCACCGTCGAGGAAAGCACCATCAGCCGTCGCCTTCAGGACATGCTGAAGGACGAGAACAACCAGCTCAAAGTGGATGACGCGGCCAAGATCGTCGGCTGCTGGAAGGCGTTGGCCAAACAGGGCCTGCATGAGCAGCTGATAGGTGATGACGAGCCTATGAAGCGTGCCGTGGCCTTCTGCCAGGTCATTTCACCCAACTACAAAGGTACCAAGCACAAGGTCAGCTCCATCAACATCGCCAGCATGTTCCAGTCGGTGGTCGAGGCCTATCAGGAATCCGAGAGCATCGACGAAGCCTCGCGCCTGATTTGCGAGGCCGAGCACGTTGACGGCGGCATGAATGCCAGCCAGAAGGAAGCCAAACTCAAGTGGCTGAAGGATGAGCCGCCCGCCAATACCTGTCGCATCCTCAGCAACGTCCGTTGCCTGTCCGAGGGCGTGGACGTTCCGGCACTGGATGCCGTGCTGTTCCTCACCCCGCGCAACTCCCAGGTGGACGTAGTGCAATCCGTTGGCCGGGTGATGCGCAACGCACCCGGCAAGAAGCGTGGCTATGTCGTACTACCTGTGGTCATCCCGGCAGGCATGGAGCCTCACGAAGCGCTCAACGATAACCAGACCTACAAGGTGGTCTGGCAGGTGCTCCAGGCGCTGCGCTCGCATGACGACAGCTTTGACGCCATGGTCAACAAGCTCGATCTGATCGGCTCCGACCCGCGCAAGATGGAAGTCATCGCCATCACCGATAAGGTGGACAAGAAGGCCAAGAAGTCCAGCGGAACCAGCAACGGCAAGGCCGGCAAAGGTCAGTACGGCATCGGCGAAAAACGCAGCAAGCACGATGCTGAAGGCCAGCTCACCCAGCAGGCCGAGCTGACCTACGAAGTGGGTGAAATCGAAAAGGCCATCTACGCCAAGATCGTTGAGAAGTGCGGCAACCGCCATCACTGGGAAGACTGGGCCAACGACATTGCCAAGATCGCCCGCACCCACATCGACCGCATTCAGGGCATTCTGGAGAACCCGACTAACACGCAGGAGCAGGCTGCCTTTAACGCCTTCGCCGCCGAGCTGCGCGACGACCTCAACGACAGCATCAGCGATGGCGAGATTGTCGAAATGCTCGCCCAGCACCTGGTAACCAAGCCGGTGTTCGACGCGCTGTTCGAGGAATACAGCTTCGCCAGCCACAACCCCATGTCCAAGGCCATGCAAGGCGTGCTGGACGCGCTTCACGAGCATCACCTGGCCAAGGAAGCCGACACCCTGGAGAAGTTCTACGCCAGCGTCCGCCAACGGGCTGCCGGCATCACCAGCGCCCAGGGCAAGCAGAAGATCATCGTCGAGCTGTACGACAAGTTCTTCCGCAATGCCTTCCCGAAGATGACCGAGCGGCTGGGCATCGTTTACACCCCGGTCGAGGTGGTGGACTTCATCCTCCACAGCGTCAACGACCTGCTACAGCAGGAGTTCGGCCAGACCCTGGGCAGCAAGGGTGTCCATATCATCGACCCCTTCACCGGCACTGGCACCTTTATCACCCGCCTGATTCAGTCGGGCCTGATCAAACCGGCGGAGCTGCCACACAAGTACAAGCACGAAATCCACGCCAACGAGCTGGTGCTGCTGGCTTACTACATTGCAGCGATCAACATCGAGGCGGCCTACCACGGCGAAGTGATCGACGAGTACACGCCGTTTGAAGGCATCTGTCTGACTGACACCTTCCAGATGTACGAGAAGGACGATTTGGTGGATGCGCTGCTGGAGGACAACAGTGCCCGGCGCAAGCGTCAGAAGGCGTTGGATATTCGGGTGATAGTGGGGAACCCCCCTTATTCTGTGGGGCAAGGGGATGCCAATGCCAACAACGCGAATGTGCCTTACCCCAGCCTTGATGAACGCATCCGAACAACCTATGCCGCTCGTTCAGACGCGAACAATAAGAACGCACTCTATGACAGCTACATTCGCTCAATTCGCTGGGCCAGTGATCGTATTGGTAATGCCGGCATCATCGGGTTCGTGACCAACGCTGGTTTTGTAGAGGCCAATACTGCTGACGGTCTTCGAAAGTGCCTGGTAGACGAATTCTCCAGCCTGTATGTGTTCCATCTGCGTGGCAACCAACGTACCAGCGGCGAAACCTCTCGGAAGGAAGGTGGCAAGATTTTCGGCAGCGGCAGCCGGGCCCCGATTGCTATCTCGCTGTTGGTAAAGAACCCAGAAGCGAAGGCTCATGGGCAGATCCACTTCCATGATATTGGCGACTATCTCAGCCGCGAAGAAAAGCTGGAGAAGATCGTCAGCTATGCCAGCGTAGCCGGAATACCAAGCTGGCAGCATGTAATCCCGGACGAGCATGGTGACTGGTTAAAGCAGCGTGATGATAGCTTTGGTCAGTTTATCGTCCTGGGGGCCAAGGACGACACAGGTTCTGAAGTGCTTTTTGAAAACTACTCCAGAGGGCTAGAGACCGGACGCGATGCCTGGGTCATCAACTCCAGTGTGTCGAAGGTGAAGCTCAACGTCGTATCAATGCTGGATTTCTATAACGCAGAGATTCAGCGCGTTGGTGCGGCATCACTCCAAGGATCGAAAAAGGAGCGAATCGACCAGGTAAGGCCACTGTTATCCAGCGATGCGACACGCATTAGTTGGACTAGCAGTTTATTTGCTAATGCCGCTGATGGCGCCCCGCTTAGGCTTCGTCCAGATTGTATTGGAACCATGGTCTACCGGCCATTTACAAAGCAAGCCTTCACTTATGATTCGAACGTAGTCCACCGTGTTGGTCAGATGCCGCGAATCTTCCCGGATGCCAAGGCAGAAAATCTGCTCATCATGGTTAAGCAACGCCCCGCCGAGGTTGGCCAACTTGCGTTGATGGTGAATTGCCCGCCAGAGCTACAGACAGATGGAGGTACGCAATGCTTCCCACTCTATCTCTACGACGAAACCGCCCAAGCGTCCAAAGACGACCTTTTTGCAGAGCCAGTTGAAGGTGGTTTGCGCCGCCGCGCCGCCATTACCGATGCTGGTCTGGCGCACTTTGAACCGCCCCGGGTTTCGCGGAGGCTGTTTGGTTTAAGTCAAGCCGCCACCTTGGAAGCCTGACTGGCTAGTTGCCGATAGTAGTTT
>JYMV01027441.1_pt1 | contig 12150 bp, 7 predicted proteins | sample 338911 | NCBI WGS metagenome assembly JYMV01 (sample SAMN03354496, study PRJNA234377) | hydrothermal vent metagenome | biome: Deep sea; feature: Hydrothermal plumes at the Eastern Lau Spreading Center, Western Pacific Ocean; material: Seawater | place: Tonga | collected 2009 | depth 2000 m m | reverse complement strand
AAGGTCGTTCCGTTCAACAAACTACAGACGGTGGATTTATTATTACAGGTTTCACTTATTCTTTCGGGAATGGTGACTCTGATGTATGGCTTATAAAGACTGATTTAAATGGAAATGAGGAATGGAATCAGACTTTTGGTGGAAGTGATACTGATTTAGGTCGTTCTGTTCAACAGACCACAGACGGTGGATATATCATTACAGGTTGGACAAATTCTTTCGGGAATGGCGATTATGATGTCTGGTTAATTAAGACGGATTCAGATGGAAATGAAGAGTGGAATCAGACATTTGGTGGTAGTGATCATGATGAAGGTCATTCTGCTCAACAGACAAATGATGGAGGATATATCATTACAGGTTATACATATTCTTTCGGGAATGGTGACAGGGATGTCTGGTTAATTAAGACAGATTTACAGGGGAGTGAAGTATGGAATTTGACCTTTGGAGGAACTAATACTGATCACGGTTGGTCCGTTCAACAAACCACAGATGGTGGATATATTATTACGGGTAGTACATCTTCTTTCGGGAATGGTAGTTATGATGTCTGGTTAATCAAGACAGATTTACAGGGGAGTGAAGTATGGAATTCGACCTTTGGAGGAACTAATACTGATCACGGTTGGTTCGTTCAACAGACCACAGACGGTGGATATATCATTACAGGTTGGACAAATTCTTTCGGGAATGGCGATTATGATGTCTGGTTAATCAAGACGGATTCAGATGGAAATGAAGAGTGGAATCAGACATTTGGTGGAAGTGAATTTGATGGCGGGGGGGAAGTTCAGCAAACCACAGATGGGGGTTATATTATTGCAGGGAGTACATATTCTTACGGAAGTGGAGGCATTGATGTGTGGCTCATCCGTCTTGAGGGATATGGAGAACCACCAGATATTGATGTCAGCCCAACAGAGTTTTCTGTTCAATTAGGTCAAGGAGAGACAGAAATCCAGACACTCACTATCTCCAATACAGGCGGAGAGCCGCTGGAGGTGACAATTAACACAGGTTCTGATACAACGGTCACAGACATTGACGGCAATGTGTACCAGACCGTGCAGATAGGTGACCAGCTATGGATGAAAGAGAACCTGAAGGTTACGCATTACAACGATGGAACAGAGATACCCACAGGATACAGTAATGCAGAATGGAGTAATCTTTTCACAGGTGCTTATGCAGTATATGATGATAACCCTGAAAATGCAGAAATCTATGGCAATCTATATAACTGGTATGCGGTGGATAATAGCAGAAACATAGCACCAGAAGGCTGGCACATACCTACAGATGATGAATGGACGATACTATCTGATTATCTTGGAGGAAGTGATATTGCAGGTGGAAAGCTGAAGGAATGTACGGAGGGAAGCTGTCCAGAGTCAGAGTATTGGAACAGTCCCAATGAGGGAGCCACCAATGAGAGTGGTTTTACTGGCCTTCCTGGTGGTTGCCGCGGGCCCGGCAGTGGTAGTTACCTCTATTTGGGCGGCAGCGGCTTCTTTTGGTCTTCTACAGAGTACAATAGTAACCTTGCGTGGTTCTGGGTACTGTATTACGATACCTCAGTTATCTACCGGGACTACGACTATAAGGGATACGGATCTTCTGTGCGTTGTGTAAGGGATATAGACTATTTGACTATTTGGCATTCAGATGAGCCGAATAATGAGGCTCATCGCGACGATGATTTTAGAGATGATTGGCTCACTCTTTCTGCAGATTCACTCACCATTCCCGCTGACTCTTCTTATCATATTGATGTCACATTTGATGCAGCAAACCTTGAAATGGGTGAATATTTTACTGATATAATTATCTCAAGCAACGACCCTGATGAGCCAGTGATAACTGTCCCTGTAACTCTTGCGGTAGATTCAACATCTTCCACAATGGAAATAGAGATTGATTACCTTGCAGGCTGGAACTTGGTTGGCCTGCCACTTGAGGTTGAAGATGCTTCATACAATATTCTATTCCCTGAAAGCATTGGAGGAACATTATACTCATATGATGGGGCATATGTACCTGAATCATATCTTACTTCTGGTGAAGGCTACTGGTTGAGATTCAATAATGCTGGTAGCACCACTATTACTGGTGCTCCAATCAATGAACTTACCATAAGCTTGAGTGAAGGCTGGAATCTTGTTTCTGGTATTTCTGAGACTGTATCCATTTATTCTGTTTCTGATCCAGATGAAATTATTGTAAGTGGTACTCTATATGGGTATGATGGAGCCTATGTCCCGAGTGAAGAACTTATCTCAGGCAAAGGCTATTGGCTTAGAGCCTATGAAGATGGTGAGATTACTCTCACAAGCGGGGCATTAGCGAAAACTGCACCAAGAGACTTTAGTCTTAAAGGTAAAGCCAACAGCTTAACTGTAAATGGTATGAATTTGTACTTTGGAGTAGAAATGTCAGCAAGAGAAAGACTCAGTTACAGTTTACCTCCAAAACCACCCTCAGGGTCGTTGCTTGAGATAATTATATCATAGCTGATAGTAAGAGTTTGAGATGGGTTCATTACCTCTATTTCGGTTTTATCCGTTGCTATCTTTGTGTCACCCTTAAATCGTACATCAAAGGCTCCTGAAGGTGGTTTTGGAGGCAAGCTGTAACTGAGCCTGTCTCTTGCTGACATCTCAATACCAAAGTACAAGTCCATACCATTTACAGTTAAGCTGTTGGCTTTACCTTTAAGACTAAAGTCTCTTGGTGCAGTCTTTGCTAATGCTCCGCTTGTCAGGGTAATTTCACCTGCTTCAAAAGCTCTTACCCAATACCCATTACCTGGAACAAGTATATCTGATTCTACATAGCCTTCATTGAAGCCATACAAAGTACCTGGAATGATAATACTGTCTGGGTCAGAAACAGAATAGATAGATATATCCTCTGACAATCCAGAAACAAGGTTCCAGTCTTCATTTAGGCTGATAGTAAGTTCATTGATTGGTGTTCCATCAATAGTGGTACTGCCAGCCTCATCAAATCTCAACCAGTATCCTTCACCTTGGGTGAGACTTGTTTCAAGGTTATATCCATCATCAAAAGAGTATAAAGTCCCTTCTATTGATTCAGGAAAAAGAATAACGAATGAAGAATTTTCTACTTCAAGTGGAAGCCCGACCAGATTCCATCCCTCATCATTATCAATTTCCAAGGTAACGCTTTGAAGCGGACTCAATGTAATGGTTTGAACATACGTATCGTCACCATAGGAAGAATGGTTGTGATTCGCTGCGAGCGATGAAAGATAGAAGGTGATATCACCTACGTCTGACTCTGGTGCCTCCCATTGAAATGACCACTCCTTAGAACCGACTGGATAAGCGTCAGCGCCACAAACTGTATGTCCTACATAAACCCGATTATTTCCGTAGAGGAGCTTCGTGTTTTCCGTATCTGTTAGAATCAACGTTCCAGCGGTTAAATTGTTGCTGTTCTTTAACGCTGTGGTTTGAAAGCCGAACTGGTTGACATCATCCTGCATCATAGTTAGGAAAAGGGTGTAAAGTCCACCCGGTGAGTAATGAAATGAACCATCTCCGATGAGATAGTTAACTGTCCCAGGTCCCGTATTAGCAACACCTGAATGGCAGCCTGAACAATTTACTTCTCCCGGAGCACCGGAATGCGCTGCCCCCAGGTTCGGTGCAGAACAGGCATCCGCATGGGGAAAAGATGTCAAGATTAACACGAAAACAGCGCAACTAAGTATAACCGGAAGTTTCTTAGCTTGATTCATCCGTTATCTAAATGTAAAATTTAACACCGATATTTAGCAAGATGTAAAGTTTGATTGAATTGTGACCTTATCCGTTTTGGAGACAATGCAATTCGTTGTTCATTACAGCATTTTCTAATGATTTTGCTGTTCAGGTTTTAAATTCATCCCGCATTTTGGACAAGAGCCTGGCTCTGACTGTTGAATTTCAGAATGCATCGGACAGACAAAAATTTGTTCACTTTGAGTTGGCTCTGTTGTTCCACCGCTCACTTTAGAAGCGACAGTCCCGGGTGGATTTGGATACCAGCCAACATTTTCTTCATCAAGGTCATCCCTAACTTTCAGAATGGTAAACATTCCGCCCATTGCAACAGTTCCAAATGGACCTTCGCCAGCCATCATAGGCAGAGTATTGATGGGTCCCTGCATGTTCATTTCTGCCATTTCAGCCATACCATCTTCGCCCATTGCCATATAATTTGGGAGTAATTCCCGAATCTTTTCTTCCAGTCCATCCTGATTAACCCCCAGCACATTGGGAACATCATGCCCCATGGCATTCATAGGATGATGCCTCCTATGACAGTGCATTGCCCAATCTCCCGGAACTGCAGTAAATTCAAAATCCCGGGTCTGCCCCGGTGCTACCAGAACCGTTGTTTCCGGCCATTGGGCGGATTCAGGAATATCACCGCCATCAGTGGCAACAACTTGAAAAGAATGTCCATGTAAATGAATTGGATGTGCTTCCTGTGCGACATTCGCAATTCTTACACGAACCCTATCACCAGTTTGAGCAATTATTGGTTCTGTTCCAGGGAATGCCCGACTGTTAAAAGTAAATATATTAAACTCAGTCATCACACTGGGGTCAGGGGTATAAGATCCTGGATCAATAAACCATTCATTCAGGAAAATGGCGTAATCCCGATCAATTTTGGTTTTGCGCTCTTTGGGATGAATAATGAAAAAGCCCATACTTCCCAAACCAATCTGGGTCATTTCATCACCGTGTGAGTGATACATTTGTGTCCCATGCTGACGGAGAGTAAATTCGTATACAAATGTTTCTCCGGGTTGAATTCCCGGCTGGGTTAAACCTTGAACACCATCCATTCCGCTGGGTAGAAAAACCCCGTGCCAGTGAACGGCTGTAGGTTCGGGCAGTTTATTAGTGACCAGTATCCTGACCTGGTCACCTTCAACCGTTTCAATTGTAGGACCTGGAGTTCGTCCATTATACCCCCAGGCTTTGATGGTCATACCGGGTGCCATTTCCCAATCAATTTCTTCGACAATCAAATGGAATTCCTTCACACCATCTACCATTTTCCATGGGAGGGTACTACCATTGGGGGTTATAACCGGAGTATAGGGCAAGTCTTTCCCTTGTAAATCAGTAAATTGCAATAACATTAATAAAATACCTGCAAGAAGTGCCTGATGGGCTGTTTTACCGATGTGTTTTTCTCTCATATTTTTTCCCCTTTTATGACAAAGCTAAGCAAAAATTAAGATTTGTTATAACTAACTTAAATATTAATTAAACCAGCACCCACAGCACGCTCCAGTTCTGTTCGCAAAATCCAATAATCCCGCAAGGTTAAAATATAATTCCGGCGGGCATTAATTTCGTCCTGTTTAACCTGCAGTAGAGTGTAAGCTCCCAGTAACATAAAGTTATATTCTAGTTGAGAAGCCTGGACAATATCTTCATGAACCGGAATTATTATATCCCGGTAATATTCAACAGCTTTCCGTTTTGTATCCATTTGATTATGAATGATCCGAATTTCTGAACGGATATCCTGTTTCAATACTTCTATTTGTTTTTTGCTTTGGCTGAGTTGAGCTTTTAGCCTGGCAACATTTGCCTGACCTCTGTCAAATAGGGGAATATCCAATTCAATACCAGGTCCAACATGTGGGTTCTCGTCCGGAGAGCTTTCCTTTACCATACTCCCTGAAATATCAGGTACAGCTTCAGTTCGTGCTAAAAACAATGCTTTTTTGAAAATCACCAATTCCTGTCGCGCAGCCGCCAGGTCCAGCCGTTGAGCTAATGCTGTTCTTATTACATCGCTTAAATCAGGATCCGACAATGGAAGTTTACTTAAATCAGCTTCAATATTTAATTTCGGATTGGCACCAGTTAAACCCATGAGTCTATGTAAGTTTTCCTGATTAGAAAATAATTCTGCTTCATTTCTCATCCATTCCAATTTTGCATCATGCAATGCTGCCTGATGGCTGGCAAGATCCAGTGTATTTATATTCCCGGCTTCAAATTGACGTGCAGCTAACTCTTCTGCAGCTTCAGCAGCTCTCAATACATCTTTTTGCAAAGCAGTCAATTGTTGGTTAGCCTGAAGAATGAAAAAGGCTGTTTTGGTTTCATTGATTATCTCCAACACTGCATCTCCTACCTGTAATTTCACCTGATTATATTCTTCACGAGCCAGCTTTTTTCTTAATGGAAGTAATAGTATATCCAACACATTCTGTTCGATTGAAAACTCAGTATGCTGTCCTGTACCTTCTTCGGAATATAAAACAGTTGCGTTAAGTGTTGGGTTCTCCAGCATTCCAGCTTGAATTACATCGGCATAGGCGATATCCAGATCCTTATAAATCACCTGAATAGATGGATTATTCAAAAGAGCAATCTGAACTGCTGCATCCAAAGTAAGTTTTCCCAAAAGCAGCGAATCAATTTTTGCAATCATCTCCTGACTAAGAACACTTGTTATTGGAACTGCCTGACTGCTACCTTTCCGGATAAATTCTTGAACTTCCGACAACCCCATTTTTTCTGATACGGGTGTACAACCGAGTAGCAAAATTAAAAAAAGTTGTGCGTACATTTTCACTTTTATATAGTTTTCCTATTATGCGATTTATAGATGTATTCCTGCATGTCAGACAATTTTCCCAGTGCTAACGTTCCCGGTATTTTTTTTTAATTACTACACTATTTGTAAAGTTAATTTGTACCTGCATCGATTGTGAGAATAGGCTTTTTCAATTTTTAATAAGTAGATTAATTTGCTCTCCCTGACATAAACCCTAAATAGTTTGAAATCAGATCAACCGTCTTATTCATCCAGTCTTCTTTGGCAAACTCAAAAGGTAATTTGAATTCAGCGACTTCCCACACCATAGAGATAGCAAACATATCGTCGGTTCGGAGATCGGTATATTTTCCCATCCCATACCAGAACAAAAAATGCAATAAGGTGTATTCATTGAATGTGTCAGTTTGAATTGAATTATTTTTCTTCATCAATTCGCAATCTATGTAATCAAGTCCCATGTGGATTAATAATCCTGTCCCTAAATCTTTTGTCTGGGGATTTAATGCTAAAAGACTAAATCCAAATAAGGCATATTCAGAATGTGAGGGGTGAAAGTTAATACTGCATCTATTGGGATCATAAACCGGTTGCGCAAGAAAATGATCAATATCAACAAAATTTGCTGAAAAATAAGTCAATGCTCTATTTTTCCAATTATTTTCTGTTTTCATTATATAAGCGATTCCCGTTGGAACAACAACATGTGAAATCACGTGGATTGTGGAGCGATATTTTTCTAATATGTGATTTTGACATAACGAGTCACTTTTCTCTCGTGCAAATGAAATACAAATACAGAAAATAATTAAAACAATTTTATTCAATTTTCAGGGTAGATCTTTGTTTAGTCGTTTCACTACTTCTTGATCAAAACTAACTGCATTACCCAAATCCATTAATTACTTGATAAAATAATAGTTCCTGAGTTATTTGACCGAATCCAATATCCTTTCCCCGGTTCTATAATCTCTGCATTTGTGTAGCCACCTGGTGTAAAACCATAAATCGTTCCGGAAATGATAATTCCATTCGGATCCAGTATGTCAGATATATTTAAAGGATTGGATGTCCCTGTTATGAGATTCCATCCTTCGCTTAAACTGATCGTGAGTTCATTAATTGGAGTCCCGGTAATAGTGGTACTGCCTGCCCAAATAAATCTTAACCAGTAACCTTCACCATGGATTAGGATTATCTCAGGATTATAGCCACCGCTAAAAGAGTACAGTGTACCTTCAATTGATTCAGGAAATAAAATATTGTACGAAGCATCTTCAACACCAACAGGTAAACCTACAAGGTTCCAACCTTCATTATAATTAATTTGCACACTCCATGAAGTATTGCACTGGTTACAGTTGTTTAAAGCATCCTGGATCCTTTCATTTATATATGCAGGGTCCAATTCAGGTGGTTTATCAAACACCGTCATGTTATGATCTAAAATGACAAATTCTGGAAATCCATCATACATAAACCAGGAATACATCGTAAAGGTCTCAATCAAAACAGGTACTCCAGATTCGCCTAATTCTCCCCACTCTTCACAGGTAAATGCACCAGTGGGAAAGTAGACAGTTGAAAAAGCTTGAACAAATTCATGTTCGCTCAATTCTAAAATTACCTCCTCAACCTGAGGAGCTATACCAGCTCATCCATCTCACGTTCCACTTTGAAGAGCAATAAATGTTACCGCATAATTACCTCCATTCAATTCTCCATTAAAATCTGCTAATTTCAAATTTTCTGAAGGATAATCCCCATAACAAACCTCAAATTCAGTCATTTGATCTTCTAATGTAACCTGGTCTCCTATGTCATAAACCTGAGAGAACGCAGCAGAAATTAGAATCATTATAAAAGATGTTAATTTTACCATTTTAAACCCCTTCCATTGTTGGTAAATAATTAAATTCTTTGAAAAACTGTAAAACAGAATCTAATTTATTTTCTTTTATTGAGTAATAGATGGTCGATCCTTCTCTTCTATTTTGTACAATTCCCCTGTCTTTCAGTTTTCTTAATTGATGTGAAATGGCAGATACACTCATCTGCAGTACAATCCTGCCCCCAAGCCAACCCAATAAACAAGAGAGGAACTATAAGTAATACTGTCTTTTTCATATCATTCTCCTATAAAAGCCAGATAAAACTTACTCTAAATCCACCTTTTATACAATTAACGAACCTTTTTCCCTGTTTGGTGTGAGAGTGGCATATAACATATAAACAGGGGGGTGCCCCCAAAGGTTGGGTGTGTCCCATAAATCTGTGTCCCATATTAGGGTACATTTGATTAGGTTTGACAATATTTGACACTAAAAAGCCCCGCGGTTAAACGGGGCTTTATTGAGAGGTATTTGGTATTCTCCTCAGCGGGATCGACGAGACTCGAACTCGCGACCTCCGGCTTGACAGGAAAAAGCCCTACATTTTACACTCCCGTAACTCCTAATATATAACGAGATACAGCAACATGGTTTTCCGAAAATAAAAAAGTCCGGTAAATAACAGGTGGTTGAGACAGTTGGCAGGTATTTGCTACTTCAACAGCACCATCTTCTTAGTTTGCACAAACTCACCAGCACGAATCTGGTAAAGGTATACTCCTGCACTGACAGGCTTACCAAAGCTGTCCGTTGCATCCCATTGTACTGACCTGTAGCCTGATTCTTGGGTAGTGTTTACAAGCTGGGTGACTTCCCTGCCCATCAGATCGTAAATCGTAAGTGTAACCTGTGCCTGCTTTGGCAAATCATATCTTAGGCTTGTGACAGGATTGAATGGGTTAGGATAGTTGGCGTAGAGTATAAATTCATCTGGTACATTACCGCTTAACTCAGTCAGCCTTAACGTTCGGACTTCAGTACTCCATATTGTAAGTACCTTCCCTTCGTACAAAGTGTGTTTTACCACTGCTTTCCCATTTACCAGTTCTTCCAAAGCATATTGCCCGCTTAAATTAGAGGCTGTTACAGTTAAGGGGTAGTCCGAAGGCTGGATCTGAATCACAGCATCAGTTTCTGCGGCTATCCGGTAATCGCCCTCGAAACGGGCGTCGAAGGCGCCTTGGGGAGGCAAGGGCGGCAGGGAATAAAACATTTTTTCCGAAGGGTCACTCAATTGCACGTCGAAGTAAAGCTCAGTGTTTGCCCCGGCAGCATCGCTGAGTTGTAATGAGGGGTACGACTCAAGAGTTAACACCGGCGCCGGCCTCTTTGGCGGTACGTACGTTCCCACCAGAGAGAAGGTTACCGGCCCGGGAGTAGTGGCATAGAGCCAATAGCCCTCACCGGGAAAGAGGGAATCGGACGTTACATAAGCGCCATCGAAACCATATAACATTCCTGCAACAAGAATTCCCTCCGGGTCGGAAACATCAGTCAACGCCAGCGGACGGGACACACCGCTGACCATATTCCAGCCTTGAGTCAGGTCAACAGAGACAGTACCAAAGTCACCACCGGTTATCTCAACCTCTTCCTCTGCCGGGAATTTCAGCCAGTAGCCTTTGCCCAATTCCAATGTATCTACCTGATTGTAAGTTGAGCCGTCAAAGCGGTATGATGTGCCGTTAATGCAATTGGGATAAACCGAATGATAAAGACTATCTGCCACTTTAAGGGGAAGACCGATCATGTTCCAGCCGGGTGTTACACTTTGGTTTTCGGTTACGGGGGCAGCGTTTATAATGATATCAAGGGCATAAATCCATGAATCAAAATTGAATGTATATGTATTTTGTTGTGTCATATCTACAATAATTTCTGATGTACCATAAGTACAATCGCAAATAGTAAAAGAACCTATATCAGCTAAACCAGTAGAATCCCAACTTATTGTTATTGTATTATTACTCCAATGATGCGGCAGTACCCAAATTGATCGTTCCTCTATCGTACTACCTAATATTAATCTCCAAAAGATATTATTATCATAAAATATCGAAACGACTTCCCATGGACCTGGCATACCAGGTATTTTGTAAATATCAATTCCTGGATCATACCAATCAGATGCGTACGGAGACATACCAAAGGTTATTTCCTCGGTAAATCCTTGATCGTTTAAAGCGCTTATTTCAATTCTGAAATCCTGCGCCTGAGGTAGTTCTATTTGAAACAATAAAATGATTATTGGTATTACCAATCTCGTACTGGTTAATTTTACTGATTTTTTGTTAAACATAGGTAACTCCTTTGTTCGTATTTTTTATGTCTTCAATATGAAATCTTTCTTCCATAGCCCAGTAGTTATTAGCTGGGCTATGGGTTTTCTTATCACGGTAACTAAAGACAGGTTAAGATTATTATTGAAATTTGATTAAACTCTCTCCCTGTTATCTCAATAACACCATTTTTCGCACCACCAGGATTCCTTCGTTACTTTCTGCAGAGTTAACAGTAAGTCTATAAATGTACATTCCGGTAGAAACCGGATTACCATTATTATCCTTGCCTTCCCAACTAACCACTTTATACCCGGCCTTTACTACTTCGTTTAATAAGGTTTTTACCTCCCTTCCCAAAAGATCATATATATCTAAATGCACAAAAGAATCCTCAGGCAGGTCATACTTTATTGTTGTTACCGGGTTAAACGGATTGGGATAATTTTGCGCTAAACGATACTCCTCTGGTATATCTGATTGGGTTAACAATTTTGCAGGCAGCACACTTTTGCCCTTGGTGGAACGGGAATTAGAAGGTCCAGACTCATTGCCAGCGAAATCCCTTGCCTGCACCCAGTATTCAGCAAAAACCCAGGGGAAAGAGCCGCCGATTTTAAATGATTGGTCCAGATAGGTTGTATCAGTAGTGAAATAAACAAGCGTATCCAATGCACCTGGTGGAAATTTAGATAACTCTTTGTACAGGTTGTAACCCTTTAGATCAGGTTCAGTATTATTACCAGCCCACCTTAATCGTGGATTTCCACCCTCATTTGTCAAGGTTAGGTTCTGCGGTGTTGCCGGGGAGATAGAATCCTGTCCGATTATAATGTAAACAAATGTACTGCTGTCCGAGCTATTCCATTTTATACCTTGGAACGACACATTTGAATTACTTCCATCACGCTTATTAGAAGAGGGTGCTGTATTGTCATTGAAGTCCTGATCATTACTACCATAAGGAAATGGGTGTCCATAATAATTAAACCAATCATCAGGTGGGACATTATTATGGTATGGATCATTATTTGCAAATTCTATCTCGATAAAATCACTCATTGTGGAAGATGTTTCCAATGAATCAGCATGCCAAATCAGTAATCCGCCTATTGCACCGTTTGGATCGCCCGATGGAGAGTACCCGCCGGTATCAGGAATTGCCGTAAATTCATCAAACCCTTCCCTTAGGCGATTTTCAAGAATAAAGTATTCGTGGCTCCCGGGGATATCAATATTGTAGTATTTGGGGTTAGAATAGTCATAATGTATTGTTAAAGCCGTGTCATTTTCAATATCAATTACAGGAATCCAATCAAAGGAAAATACTCTATATGGTGGTGAAAACCCTGCCGGGCAAGAACCAACAACGCTATTTC
>JYMV01036759.1_pt2 | contig 12151 bp, 13 predicted proteins | sample 338911 | NCBI WGS metagenome assembly JYMV01 (sample SAMN03354496, study PRJNA234377) | hydrothermal vent metagenome | biome: Deep sea; feature: Hydrothermal plumes at the Eastern Lau Spreading Center, Western Pacific Ocean; material: Seawater | place: Tonga | collected 2009 | depth 2000 m m | reverse complement strand
TTTATAGAGTTGTTCTCTCTATTTAGATTCTCTTGTAGTTGCATATCGGAGAAAATCTATGAATTTCGCTATGTCAGAACTAAATAATTTAACTGACAAAATCGATTTTTTCTTAAAAACCTGTCAAGAGATAAAATCAGAAAATGACAATTTACAAGAAGAACGGAGTCGCCTAAATCAGGAGATTGCAAATAGAGACGAGGAAATTAGAAATTTGAAAAAAGAGTTAGAGGAGTGTAAAAAAGAGTTGCAAACTCTAAGAACACACCTTGACCAAATCCTCAAACAGCAGTAAGGTAACTAGATGAAAAAGATAAAGATAAAAATAAATAGTAGGATATTCAATTTAGAGCTTGAAGATGACTTCGCTGATTTTCTCCATAGCGAACTACAAGAGAATCTAAATAGAGAGAACAACTCTATAAAAGATTTATTGGGAGCATATATCAATAAAAACTATGAACTCTATGAGGTTACTAAACGACTTCAAGAGTTGAACAATAAACTAAGTTAGGAGGTTTGCATGAGACGAGCATTTAGTATGATTGAGCTTGTTTTTGTGATTGTTATTCTAGGTATTCTAGCAATGACTGCTATTCCAAGATTTGCAAGTATTCAAGATGATGCATTGATTAGCAATGAGAAAACTACTATTGGAGTAGCTCGGCAAGGTGTTGTTATGCTTCATGGTAAAAGAGTTACACGGGGCGAAAATTTTTCTATTACTTTAACAGATAAAAATGGAACAGACTACACTGCCCGTGTCTATTTCACTTCAAAACTCTATCCTGAAACTCTTGATGTCGAAACTCCCGGAGTTACAACCGATAACAATTTCACTACTTCTACAAGTAGAGGGGATAGAAAGGCTTTCGCTCTTGTAGTTGAACCAGAAGGACTTTCAGATTGGAACAGAAGTGGGGTAGATGGTTCTCTATCAGCAGGAAAAATGTATTACACTGGTCCAGCCTCTAATGTTGTTACAGATACAGGAGCTGAGATATACATAGGTAAATATTGGGAATACAACAACACCAATGGAAAACTAATTTTGAGATAGTAAATATCTCTTGAATGGAAGATATTGCTATCTATGGTGGGTCGTTTGACCCACCTCATCGAGGACACTTTCAGATAGCTATTAAAGCTATCGAAAATTTGGATATAGATAAACTAATAGTAATCCCCAACTTCCAAAACCCTTGGAAACCCCCTCCCCTCTTCTCTCCAAAAGATAGACTTTTTCTACTAAAAAAACTTTTTCAGAGATACCACAAAATCGAAGTTTCAAGTTTTGAAATCGATAACGGATACCCAACCAAGACTATCGAAACAGTTCGCCACTTTTCTAAAAGATATAGAAAAATTTACCTTATTATTGGAGCCGATAACTTAGAGAAACTCCATCTATGGGACGACTTTGAAGAGATAAGAAGCAGGGTGGAGTTTGTGGTGGCTACTCGAAACGGAATAGATATTCCAAACCATTTCCGAAAATTGGAGATAGAAGAAGAGATTAGCTCTACAAAACTTAGAGAAAATATTAGTGATTTCGAATATATATCAAAATATATACCTAAGGAGATATTGGAGGAATTGAAAAAGATATTAATTAAACCTTGATAATATCACACTCAATTTTTTAGATATAATTCGACTAAAAACAGGGTGGAGAAATGAGTAAAAGTTTATATGATATTTTGGGAGTTGATAAGAATGCAACTCAAAGCGAAATTAAAAAAGCATATAGAAAACTTGCACGGAAATACCATCCAGATGTGAATAAGTCCCCAGAAGCAGAAGAGAAGTTCAAAGAGATAAATAGTGCATATGAGATTTTGAGCGATGAGGAAAAGAGGGCTAAATATGACCAGTTTGGAGATGCAATATTTGGAAATCAGAATTTCCAAGACTTTTCAAGAAGCTATCAGGGCAATATAGACTTTGATGAGATACTTAAAAACTTTTTTGGAGATAGATTTCATAGTGGCGGATTTGGAAGCTATGGAGGATTTGGAGGAGGTTTCTATCAAGAGCCGAATTTAGATATTGAAAAAAGTATCTATATTACTTTTAGAACTGCCCTACTTGGAGAGAAAGAGAAAATATACCTCGATAATGGAGAGACACTAGAAATCAATATCCCAAAAGGGATTAGAGATGGTGAAAAATTGAGATTGAAGGGACGAGGTAGAAAGAGTGGAGGACGAACAGGAGACCTATATCTAACTGTTCGGGTTCAACCTCACCCAGAATATGAAGTAGATGGAGACAACATTACTAAGGAATTTACCATCTCCCTATACACTGCACTTTTTGGCGGAAATGTGGAGGTCGATACTTTGACCGGAACGAAAAGACTCAAAATTCCGGCGGGTGTCCAACAGGGACAAAGATTTAGAATCAAAAATCAAGGTCTATTTAATCGAAAAACTAAACAGACTGGACATCTCTATCTAAAAGTAAATATAGCAATTCCAAAGATAGAGCAATTAGACCCTGAATTGGTTACAATCATGAGAGAAAAATTGCCAAAAGGGTTGTAGATGCATAACTATGATGAACCGGTATATCTAATTAGTGTAGTTTCAAAGATGTTGAATATTCACCCTCAGACCTTGCGACAATATGAGAGAGAGGGGCTAATTACCCCTTCAAGAACTGAGGGGCGAATGAGGCTTTATTCCCAAAGAGATATCGATAAAGTTAGAATGATATTACGACTTACAAGAGATTTGGGGGTAAATCTTGCGGGAGTCGATATTATCCTACGACTTAAAGAGAAAATAGCAAAACTGGAAAGCGAAATCGAAACTCTCAATATAGAAGTTATGCAATACAAATATATGGAAGTTGGAGAGAGAAAACAACTACAAAACAAACAGAATATATATGACATAGATATAGAATTAGAAGTAGAAGAGAAAAGGTGAATTTTTACTCCCAAGAACTTGAAACTATTACTAAACGGAATAGGTTTCGAACGAGGAGACTATTTGGTTCAAACCTCATCGATTTAGCATCTAACGACTATCTATCCATTTCAGAAAACCCAATCCCTTTTGAAAGAACTGTTGCCAAACTCCGAGAGATAGGGCAGTTCTCCCCCAAAGCTTCAATGTTGGTAAATGGCTACCATGAAATCCATTACAACTTTGAGAGACTTCTATCTGAAATCCATCAGTTCGAATCTGCTATCGTAGTTGGTAGCGGATTTCTGGCAAATTTTGGACTAATAGAGGCACTGATTAGGAGTGGAGATGAGCTATTCTTAGATAGCGAATACCATGCAAGTGGAATGGTTGCCACTCGACTTCTCAAAAAAAACCAAGTCCATATATTCCCCCACAATTCACCAGAAGAGCTGGAAAAGTTACTAAGAAACTCCAAGGCAAAAAGAAGAATAGTGGCTATTGAGGGAATATATTCTATGAGCGGGGATATTGCAAATAGGGATATTTTCGATGTAGTAGATAGATACGGAGCTATCTTGATAGTCGATGAAGCCCATAGCTTTGGAGTGGTTGGAGATAATCTATTGGGGGTATTTGACTATTTCAATATCAAACCGCAACCCAACCATATCAAAATGGGAACACTTGGAAAGGCGGTGGGAAGCTATGGAGCATATATATTAGCTTCTAATGAGATAGTCTCATTTTTGGAAAATAGGGCTAAACCGGTGATATACTCCACCGCCCTATCCCTTTTCGATACTCTATTGGCTCACTTCTCAATCTCCTATATTTTAGAAAATAGAGAGAGTTTTAGGAAAAAGATAGATGAGAGAAAGGAGCTATTTAGTAGATATTGCAACCTCCAAAAGGAGGGGCTGATATATCCAATCGAAATTGGAGACAACAGAAGAGTAATAGAAATTAGGGATAACTTAGAAAAAGAGGGATTTATCACAGGAGCTATCCGACCTCCAACAGTTGAAAAGGCTCTACTTAGAGTAATTCCAAGAGTTGGAGTATCTTTGGAGGATTTGGAGAAATTCCTATCTCTTCTTTTACGATTTCGTAACTCTTAGCACCTCATCGAGGGTTGTAACTCCTTTTAGAGCCTTCTCCAATCCTACCTCCAACATAGAACGGAATCCGTAGCTATTGATAGCCTCCTCTAATACCTTCTCTCTCGGTTCGTTTGCACTTATCATAGATGCCATTTTGTCGGTAATTTCTAAAACTTCACATATCATCTCTCTACCGAGATAGCCGGTAAAGGAGCAGGAGCTACACCCTTCACCTTTATAGAAAGTGAATTCATCTTCTGGCAGTAAAGATGCCACTTTGGGATTTAGTGATGAGGTATCTACCTTTATCTCTCTTTTGCACTTTGGACATATTTTCCTTACCAATCTTTGAGCTTGAATTGCAATGATTGCCCCACCGAGTAGATAGGGTTCTATTCCCATATCCAACATTCTGGTAATAGAGCTAATAGCATTATTAGTATGCAGAGTAGATAGAACCAGATGACCTGTGAGAGCTGCCTCAATTGCAATTTTTAGAGTCTCTTGGTCTCGAATCTCTCCTATCATTATCTTATCCGGGTCCTGTCTTAGGATAGCTCTAAGGGTGTTTGCGAAATCCAATCCCGCTTTTTTATTCACATTGACCTGCTGAATCATATCCACCTGATACTCTACTGGGTCTTCAACGGTAATTATCTTATCTTTTACACTCTTTATCTCATTCAAAGCACCATATAGGGTGGTGGTCTTTCCGCTCCCAGTTGGTCCAGTTACTAAGACAATTCCATAAGAGGATTTCAAGGCTCTAAAAAATCGTTGATAGTTTTCGGAACTCATTCCAGTCTCACTAAGGCTAATAGTGGCTTTTGTGGAATCCAATATCCTAATTACAATAGATTCTCCATCGACAATAGGGAGGGTAGAGACCCGAAAATCATAGTTGATATTCTCTATCTTATAGTTGAACCGTCCATCTTGTGGTAGTCGCTTCTCTGCAATATCCAGACCAGCCAATAGCTTTATTCTTGAAGCGAGAGGGGCATATATATCTCTCTCAAATAGAAAACTCCTAATTAGAACTCCATCGACCCGGTTACGAATAATACAGCTATGCTCACTCGGTTCTATATGAATATCTGAACTTCTCATGTTGATAGATGTTTTTACAATCAGTTCTATTAGCTCTAATATAGCTGAGCCACCCTCTTCATCACTACTATTGAGATTTCTTCTAATTTTGGAGATGACATCTCTCATCCCCTTTTCAACTTCAAGTTTTTTGAGATACTCTTTTATCTGCTCTTCAAGGGCTACCAATATGGTAAGTTCTTTATTAGTCGTCCTAACTAGGAAATCTTTTGCCTCAACATCTAACGGGTCTGAAAATGCTACGACTATACTATTTTTCTCCTCCTCTATCGGTAATATGTTGTATTTCACTATCCGTTGGAAAGGGAATTTCAAAGCAAATTTATAGTTGAAATCGAGAACATCTAAATCTATATATCTATATCCGAGATGGGAGGAGACAAGTTTTAGAATCTCATCTCTATCTATAAAGGGGTAATTTTTGATTTCACTAATTGATATTTCACCATCGATAATACTATTAGCAATAAAGCGGTGAAGCCTCTCCTTAGTAATTAGCCTATTTTTCAACATAATATTGATAGTTGATAGGTTTTTCTCGTGGTTTCTTAAAAGCTCCTTCAATCTCTTATCATCTATCTCAACCATCTTCAACCTCATCACTCTCTATCTCTTCTCTCTCTCCCCTGTTTTTCCCTTTTGCAATTAGAACAATAGGCGAACCTTCGAAGTCGAATTCATCTCGAATCCTATTTATCAAATACCTTTTATAACTGAAATGGAGTAGCTTAGGGCGGTTCATAATTAGGGCAAATTGGGGAGGAGAGGTATCGAATTGGGTTGCATAGTATATTTTTAAAACTCGCCCTTTTGGAGCTGGTAGCGAATGTCTCAAAATTGCATCTTCAATAACTCTATTGATTTGAGATGTTGGAATACGACGACTGTAATTCTGGTAAATTCTAACGATGAGGTCATATATTTTATGAACCCTTTGATATGTGAGAGCTGAAACGGTAATTATTGGAGCAAAATAGAGGAATTTGAATTTATCCCTAACAAGTTGGATAGCTTCACTATATTCATATTTCCGCTTATCCCACTTATTCAAGACTATCGCTACCCCTAATCTATGTTTTTCAACTAATCCCCCTATCTTCTCATCGAGTTCCGCAAAATCTTCCGATGCATCTAAAACGAGGAGAGCTATATCACTTCTCTCTAACATTTTTTCAGTTCTTAAAAGTGCATATTTTTCAATACCCTCTATCTTGCCCCGTCTTCTAATCCCAGCAGTATCTACAAATCGAATTTTTCGACCCTCTACCTCTATTACCTCATCGATGGGGTCTATCGTCGTTCCAGCCACAGGGCTAACAATTGCTCTATCAGATTTTATAAGTGCATTGAGTAATGAACTTTTTCCAACATTTACCCGACCAATAATAGATACTGCTATTTCCTCTTGTGTCGTCTCTGTCTGCTCTTCTCTCTCTTCTGATGGTAAATCCAATTGGTCTCTAATCCATTCAACCAATCTGGAAACTTTTCTATTGTGAGAGATAGAGAGGGGGAATATCTCCTCAACCCCAAAGGAGTAGAATTCCCATATAGCCTCCTCCAATTTCTCATTATCCAACTTATTCACAACTAAGGCTATCTTTTTTCCACTCTTTTGGAGGCGGTGAAATAGTCTTCTATCCTCATCGTCTGGGAGCAATCGACCATCAACCATGTAGATGATAATATCCGACTGCTCAGCCATTTTGAGAGACTGCTCTGTTACGTTTTGGAATAGCTGAGATGAGGTGGAATCCAATCCGCCAGTATCAATTAGTAGAGCCTCTCTATCCTCTATCGATATGACCCTTTTTTTAAAATCGCGAGTAGTCCCTGCTACCTCTGAGGTAATAGCATCTCTCTCTTTAATAAGACGATTAAAAAGGGAACTTTTTCCAACATTTGGTTTGCCAATAATAGCTATCTTTTTCATTGCTCCTGTTTCACTATACTATTGATAGATACTCCCATGCCTTTCATAGGTTTATGACCAGATATTAACATTGAAGCTTTAAAGATTGTCCAAAGCCCAAAGAGAATTACCAATACCCCTGAAATCTGAACCATTCTTTTTCTAAATTTTCCACTCTCCAATAGAGAGACTACAAACCCTATTAGAAATAGAATAGGGATAGTGGCTATTCCAAATAGAAACATTAGGATAGCTCCATCAATTGGTGAAGCAGTAGCTACCGCCCCAGCGAGAAAGAAATAGACAAAGCCACACGGGATAAATCCGTTCAAAACTCCAAGCAGATAGAAACTAATCAGAGTTTGAGAACCAAAGAGCTTTTGGAAAATAGTTTTAAAAAATGGAGTTTGGGCAATAGAACTTTCAAGGTAGGTCATAAATTTCACTTTTCCCATAAGAGAAAAGCCCATTAGAACCATAATTAGACCGATAAATAGAAATAGCCACCCTTTGACAGCCATAGTTACAGAAACTATACTACCGAGTAATCCGAAAACAGCTCCCATAATAGTATAGGAGGTTACTCGTCCGATATTGTATAAGAAGTGGGCAACGGCTTGATATATCTTTCTCCAAGTAGGTTCTATCTTTGAACTTGTATAAGCTACTACAAATCCACCGCACATACCTGTGCAGTGTCCGACACTTCCGAAAAATGCAATTGTAATTAGGGCTACTATATCGATAGTTACCATTTAGGTATATAGTCCTCCATTTACTCTTAATACTTCACCGGTAATATATCCAGCTCCATCACTTAATAGAAATGCTACCGCTTCGGCAACTTCACGAGGTTTCCCAAATCTTCTCAATGGGATATTGGAGATATAGCTCTCTTTTATCTCATCTTTCAATCCAGCTGTCATGTCTGTTTCAATAAATCCGGGTGTAACAGCATTGAATCTTATTCCTCGTCCAGCCCCTTCAATTGCAAAACTCTTAGTCATTGCAATAATTCCGCCTTTTGAGGCTGAATAGTTGGTTTGTCCGCCATTTCCTCTCTCTCCAACTATTGAGGAGATATTGACAACCGCCCCAAATCTCTTTTTATTCATCGCTTTCAAAGCTTCACGACAGCCGTAAAAGGTTGAGTTCAGATTTACCCTAACAACCTCATCGAACTCCTCTCCCTTCATTCTAATAGCTAACTTATCTTTTGTAATTCCTGCATTATTTACAAGGTAGCTAAGTTCTCCATCAGAGTCGATAATAGTTTTTATCCCTTTGATAAATTCATCTTCTTTACTAACATCGAAACCGATAACAGCACTTTTCAATCCCTTCTCTTGTAGCTCTTGATGCAACTTGTCTGCCTCTTCTGCTCCGCTTCTATAATTTATCCATACCTTTAAACCATATTCGGCAAGTGTTCGAGCTATCTCTGCTCCTATCCCACGACTTGCCCCTGTAATCAAAACATTCGAACCGCTAAATTTCATCTCTCTTCTCCTTGCTTTTTGGATAGAACTATATCAGATACAACACCTAATATCTTTCGGTATCCCGAAATCGGAACATATCAGATACCGTTTTGGTGTTTTGCGAATCGATACCAAACAGATAGAGAGAGTAGAGCTATGGAGAATAGGGATAAGGTGTATATGTCTTGGTTGATTACTCCATATTTGAAAGAGAGATATATTAGAACCAGAGATATATCATCTTTTGCCAAAGTTCCGAGAGTAGCCAATTTTCTCTCTTCTGGATTTAGAGGGGTAAAGATTAGGGAAATATATGTAAAGAGATAGCCGATAGCTATCGTTGCAAATAGAATAGTGGCGAACTGTTCGAAAACTTGAATCGGTGCTACTATCTCTATATTTAGAGAGATGACCAATCCAAAAATTGGATATAGAGTATAGCTATTGAACTTAGCCACTCTACTTTTTAGAGGCTCTAATATTCTACTTTTGAGGAATATTTCAGGAATAAAAATAGAACTTAACATAGCTCCAAAAATGAAATATACCCCTATTGTATCGGCGATATAGCTTTGCAATATACTATTTAGAAGTAAGCCGATGAGGTGGATATTTGGGTTTTGGACTTTATGAAAAATACGAGGATAGATATATCTTGAAATTACGAGAGATATTGCAACAAATCCCAATATCTTTCCTAACATTTTCAAAGTTACAACCGTTCCAACTTGTGGAGTAAATAGCAACATCAGAAAGAGAAGAAAAAGAGTGAGAATTACTATATTGTTTATCATAGACTTAGCTATAAAGATTTTATATATATCTCCATCTCTGATATAGGATAGTGCTACTGAGTTTGTCGATAGTGCAGTGGTGCCAAATACAAATATAGTAACGATTGTAAGATATGTAGAAATATCCAAATATAGACCTACTCCAAGAGATACCATAATGGTTAGAGAAGTTGAGAGAAAAATTGGACTTCTATATTGAAGTATATATTTTTTGAAAAACTCACCACCCGGGCGAATTAGTCCAAGATAGAAAAATATTCCAAAGAGAAAAAACTCTATTAGGAAATTTGGAATAGAAGATATATCTATCAATTTTAGGGATAGAGTTCCAAACATCAATCCAAAGATTACACTACTAAGGATAGTAGGAATTTCAAAAAGATAGAATAGCCCCATTGAAACTAATACTATTCCTACTACTATGCCGTAGGTTTCAATCATGATTACTCCTAAATCTCAATATACAGAAAGGATATTCTATCTAACTACTATATTAGCCCCCCTTCTGTCAAAAATCTTGAAGGTTGAAAAGTTCGAATCTCTCTTTTAGAATTGGTTCTATTGTTATCACTTTCAGCATATGAGAGATATAGCCTCTCCTTGGCACGAGTTACAGCCACATAAAATAGCCTTCTCTCCTCCTCTATCCCTCCAACTTGGGTTGCCAACTTCTTATTTGGAAATCGCCCCTCCATCAAATCGACTATATAGACCTCTCGAAATTCGAGACCTTTACTAGCATGAACAGTTAGCAAATTTACTCCGTCGCCCTGTGTTAGCTCCTTTGAACCTAGAACCATTGCATTTAAAAAGTGTCTATGTTCTTGGTATTTCTTTGAGATATTTTTCAAAAGTTTCGCCCTTGTCCAAATAGCCTCAATCGCCTCCTTCTCCTTCTCTTTGCTGTAATTTCCATTTTTCAACTTTGCTCTTTGACGAACTAATATATTTATGATGTATCTGTATATATATCCATTTGCTATGGTCTCTACCGCATTTACTGGATATTTCACCTTGCGAAAGTTGCTAAATAGTTTTTTCAATTCAAATAGCAACATTGCCCCATCTCTATTCAATCGCGGATGTTTTAGAATTGGATTGGATAGGAAACTATCGGGAAAATTCAAATCTGCAAATTTGGAGATACTCCCCAACTCTACAAAATAGTTAGATAGAAGTAATTGGGAACTGCTTCTATTTGGTTTAAATGGATTCGAAATCTTTGGATTTGGAGATATTAGACCTCTATATATAGAACCATCTCCTAAGAGTTTTAACCCTTGAAACAGCTCTTTTGCAATAGATGCTCCTAAGCCCTTTGGATATTCGAAAATGTGAATAAATGCCATCATATCTTTCGGATTGAGTAGTAGGGTGTAAATATCCAATAGAGCTTTTACCTCTTTCATTTCAAAAAAGCCCCGCCCCCCTCTTCTCTTAGATGGAATTCCCAACTCTCTTAGTGTCGCCTCTATTCCATCGGCTGAGCTATTGTTTCTAAATAGGATAGCTATCTCTTTCTTAGGAGTTTTGGACTTCTGCACCATTTCAGCAATACCTCGATACTGTTCGAAAAGTTCCGAATATTTGAGAAGTTTTGGGGGGTAATTAGGTTCTCTCTTGGTTACTTCCAACTCTTTTGGGTATAGTCTCTCATTCTTCTCAATTACCCTATTTGCTAAATTTAGAATAGGAGCAGTCGAGCGGTAATTTTTGGTTAGAGTGAAAACCTTTGCATTGCGATATTTCTTAGTGAAATTACCTATTATCTCAATATTCGCACCATTGAAGGCATATATGCTTTGGTCGTAGTCTCCTACACAAAATAGGGAGTCTGGTTGCAACTTCTCAATTAGAGATTCTTGAAGTAGGTTGGTATCTTGATACTCATCTACCAATATCTCTCTATATTTTGGAGGGTTTGAATCTCTCTCTAAATACCACCTCATCAAAATAAGTAAATCATTGAAATTCATATATCCTAATTCTCTCTTCTCCTCCTCAAACTCATCTACTATGTCCTGATAAATATCAGCATAGATAGAGTGGTCAGGTCTATTTTCATCTATCCAATCTCCAAAATATTTCTCTAACTCTACATTTTGGTAGAAGCTATATAGTTCATAAAGATACTTAGAAGAGTAGGGAGGGGTCTCCTCTGAAAATGTGGATTGAAAATCTCTCTTTTCGTAGATACTTCTAAATAGAGTTCTAATATCGCTTTCCGGTTTCAAAATTAGAGACGGATTGACCTTTTTCAAATATCGATAACTTACAGAGTGGAAAGTTCCCGCCTCTATCCTATTGGCTATCTCTTTTGAGAAGATATTAGCTACCCTCTCTATCATCTCCTGAGATGCCTTATTGGTAAATGTTAGTAGTAATATCTCTTCTGGTGCAACTTGCAAATTGCCGATGAGGTGGGCAATCCGTCCAACTATGGTGGAGGTCTTACCCGTTCCTGCCGATGCAATAATTAGGTTGTGTCCAAAATCGGCAGTAGCTGATAGGTATTGTTCGCGATTTAGTTTAGATAGTGGCATATTGTATATAATCCTATTTTTGTGATTTTTGAATAGCAAGGAAAAAGGTTGAAAAAAGGCATAGCCCTATTTATTACAATAGGAATACTATCTCTAATATCTCTAATTGTAATGAATTCGTTTTCACTAATTGATAGAGGATTTCGCCATATCTCAAAAGTAGAGAGAATAAACCAAACCCGGGTTGTAATTTCAGATGTTGAAAATATCCTAAGAATTATCACAAAACATATCAAGGATTCCGATACTCTTTCAGCATTCTTAGGAGCATACCCTCCTATTGCTGATGAAGATGG
>JYMV01022217.1_pt1 | contig 12151 bp, 8 predicted proteins | sample 338911 | NCBI WGS metagenome assembly JYMV01 (sample SAMN03354496, study PRJNA234377) | hydrothermal vent metagenome | biome: Deep sea; feature: Hydrothermal plumes at the Eastern Lau Spreading Center, Western Pacific Ocean; material: Seawater | place: Tonga | collected 2009 | depth 2000 m m | reverse complement strand
CTTGACAAAAGTTTAATTAGAGGGTACATTCAGCTTTTAAACGCTTTATTTAACAAATCAAACAAATATCTAATCAAACAGTAGGAGGGATTATGAGTGAAAAGATTAAGTTTAAAAAAAGTGAGTTGAGTTATCCACGACGAAAATTTATACGTCAAGCCGCTATAGTTGGGCTTGCAGGACCAGCATTGATTGCTAATAGTAAGCTCAACACTGCTAATGCAAATGGGAAGACGATTGGATTTAGTCTTGGTACACTCGCACAAAGACGATGGCAAATAGACCGCCGTTTTATAGAAAAGCGTGCTTCTGAATTGGGCTTTAAAACTGTAGTTCAAGCCGCTCAGGATGATGAACGCCTGCAAGTTAGTCAGGCCGAAAATTTGATAGCTCAAGGAGTTGATGCTCTAATTCTTTCTCCAGTAAATGTTGAGACTGCTGCAGCTGCAGTTGTCACAGCAAAGCAAGCCGGAGTTCCTGTTGTTTCATACAACTCAATAGTTATGGGGGCAGACATTGATTATTGGGTGGCAAGGGACAATGGTTCTGTTGGAATCCTTCAAGCTGAGAAAGCTGTAGCTGCTAAACCAAAGGGCAACTACCTTATTATAAGTGGTGAAGGTGGAGTAGATGTTGCTCAAGAGAAAACCGCTGGAAATCTTCAGGTGCTCCAACCATTCATAGACAGAGGTGATATAAACCTTGTTTCCCAGGAATATCACAGAGCGTGGGACCCAGCTCGTGGATTGGCACAAGTTGAAAATGCTTTAACTAGAACTAACAATAAAATCGATGCTATTCTATGTAACTATGATGGTTTTGTACTTTCTGCATTGGAAGCTTTGGGTGAGGTTGGTTTGTTAGGTAAAACTTTTCTTGCAGGTGAGGATGTTTTTGAAGAAGTTGCAAAAGGGATTGTAGCGGGAAAAATCGCAATGAGTGTATACACAGATCTCGAAGAAATGGCAACGAAGGCAGTCGACGCAGCGGTAGCTTTGGTTCGTGGGAATAGGGTGAAGTCAAATTATTCGATTAACAATGGTTTTGCTAACATCCCAGGATCACGAATTGGCACCATAGCTGTAAACAAAGAAAATATGAGGAAATTCCTGCAAGATACGGGGTGGCTCGATATTGAAAATGTTTACGGTTAGTTGACTTAAATATACTGACAAAATGACTAAGCCAGCTTGGGCAGTGGAGGATCTTTCAGTATCTTTCGGTTCACAAGTAGTAATTAATCATGTTTCAGTTTCAGGATTCCCGAACGAGATTGTCGCACTTGTTGGACAAAACGGAGCAGGGAAATCCACTCTTGTCAAGGCTCTAAGTGGAGTATTGCCTCGAAATGCGTACAGTGGAGAGATTTGGGTAGATGGCATTAAACGAAAGTTCAGCAGTACAGCAGAAGCAGCTTCTGCCGGTGTCACACTAGTACCTCAAGAACTGGCAATAGTACCTCATTTGAGTGTTGCTTCTAACGTTTTTCTCGGTCGAGAGCCAACCCGATTTGGAATTGTCAATGACGAAGAGATGGAAATTTCTTCTGAGCAGATCTTGTCTCAATTCGGGATCAAAATAAATCCAAAGCAACCAGCCGGTGAATTAGGAATTCCACAACAACAAATTGTCGAGATAGCCAGGGCTCTTTCTCAGGATGCTTCGGTCTTGATACTTGACGAGCCAACAGCTCCTTTGACGGTTACTGAGGCTATGCTCTTGTTCGACTGCCTCAAGCAACTAGCCGAAAAAGGATTGTCCATAATCTATATAACACACAGACTAGATGAACTGAGAAATCTCGCAAAAAGGGTAGTAGTTCTTAGGGACGGTAAAGTTGAGCTTGACTCCTATATGGATGATATAGAATCCGGAGAAATTGTTACTTCAATGATTGGAAGATCATTAGAATCCTTGCCCAGACAAAGCCCGAATTATAATTCAGATGAATCGGTTTTGGAGTTAACTAATTGGTCAGCACTCCCACAGGTCTCTAGGGGCCCAGGCGTGGCTTCAATTAATATGGAAGTAAAGCGTGGAGAGATCCTCGGAATCTATGGAGCAATTGGTGCCGGCCGGACCGAGTTGTTGCGTAGTATAGTCGGAGCTTATGAAGGATTTGTTTCTGGAGAACTCCGTTTGCAAGGAAAGGAAAAATTTTTTTCAAGCCCAGCTGAAGCACTTGCTTATGGTGTCGTTTACATTAGTGAAGATCGTAAAACTCTAGGAATTCAGCCATCGATGAATGTGCAAGAGAATATTACTCTATCAAAACTGGATGATTATGTCGGGTTTGGAGGATTGCTGGATAGAACAAAAGAGGAGAGATCAACTGAAGAATCAATTAAGAATTTGGGGATAGTTGCAAGACCTAAACAGCCAATGACAACTTTATCGGGTGGTAACCAGCAGAAATCGCTTTTAGCAAGAGCACTTTTGGTCAAGCCAAAAATTCTCTTACTTGATGAGCCAACTCAAGGAGTGGATGTAGCTGCAAAATTGGAAATTGTTAGAGCTCTAGTTGAACTTGCCCTTAATGGGATTGCAATTGTGATGGTGAGCTCTGAGGCTGAAGAACTCATGTCTGCTAACCGTATAATAGTAATGCGTGGCGGCAAATTTGTAGCAGAAAGAAAACCTGAATTTTCGAGTGTTGATGAGCTTGTCCTGATTGCCACTGGGGCTGACACAATTTTATGAATATGGAAATAACAGATTCCTTAAAATAGTAAAGGTAATGTGTTTCTATCGGATTCAAAAAATTCTGATGATCAGAACAAAGAGCTGTTAAGGTATTTTTTTGGTACTTATGGATTGGTCATTGTTATCGGTATTGTGACAATTGTGTTTGGATTTCTGACAGATTGGATATTTACATCTCCTCGTAATGTACCAATTTTGCTTAGACAGGCCTCCATCACAGGAATCGTTGCTGTAGGTGTCGCTCTTGTAATAATCTCAGGTGAAATTGATTTGTCCATTGGTTCTGCCGTTGGTTTATGTGCCATTATAGTTGCCTGGCTAATGAAAGTAGTCGGATTAGATCCAATTATAGCTGTTCTACTTACTCTGACTGTTGGTTTACTTTTAGGTGCCTGGCAAGGAGCCGCAGTAGCGTGGTTTGGTGTCCCTTCATTTGTAGTTACATTAGGGGGACTATTGATTTTCCGAGGAATTGGCTTGATTATTACTGAGGGTGAAACAATTGCGTCTTTCCCAGCTAGTTTTTTAGTAATTTCTCAAGGTAGTCTTGATAATTCCATTGTCACAGGTTTAGGGGCTATTGTAGTTGGTTTTTGGTTACTAACCGTTTTTAGGCAAGTTCGAAATTCTAAAAGTTTGAGTTCTGGATTAAAGCAACTCGTTCCGAAGGTTGTATTAGGTCTCCTAATAGGGATAGCGGTGATTTACGTAGCAAGTTCTTCTATAGGTTTGCCTTTAGCTGTTGCTTTAATGGTCTCAGTTGCATTAATCTTACAGATTGTGGCATCTCGAACTAGATTCGGTCGGAGAGTTTACGCCATTGGAGGTAACCGAGAAGCGGCTTTACTTGCAGGTATAAATGTCAATCGAATTACATTTTTAACCTTTTTACTAATGGGTGCTTTGTATGGCCTGGCTGGATTGGTCTTGGCATCTCGCTTAAACGGAGCTCCTCCAGGAGGAGCCCCGTTTTTAGAACTCGATGCAATTGCAGCGGCCGTTATTGGTGGAGTAAGTTTGCGGGGAGGTGTAGGCCTGGTCATCAATGCACTGCTCGGAGCACTACTCTTAGCCGCAATTAACAATGGTTTGAGTCTTATGAATGTTCCGACTTTCTACCAATTGGTGGTAAGCGGATTAATACTTATTATAGCGGTTTTCCTTGATAGTCGTGCTAAGGCCAAAACTTAATTAATACTTTTTAAATAACTCTGGAGACGGAAGAATCATGCAAGGGATTATTAAAAAACTCGAAAACCTTATTGACATTGGGGCAGGTCGAAAGCCAGCTGATGTAGTGATAAGTGGGGCTAAATTGCTTGATGTATACTGTGGTACATGGGTTGATGGTGACCTTGCAATTGGGAATGGTCAAATTGTGTCCTTTGGAAGAAACGATGTCGAAGCCAACCGAGTGATCGAAGCCTCAGGAAAGTGGATCGTTCCAGGATTCTTCGAAGCCCATTATCACGCTGGTGGTACTCACATGGCTCCTGGTAAGCTTGCAAGAGCACTACTTGCACATGGGACAACAACTACGGTTTGCGACTGGCAAGAGTTTTATGTTGTTGCTGGTAAGGAAGCTGTTCGCCAAGCTATCGATGACGCTTTGGGTGCAGGTATACGGCTTTTTTACCTGGTTCCTATCCATTGGCTGGTACTCAATGATTTAGCTAGTCCATCTCAGAAGATGGATGTTGAAGATCTCATGGATATGCTTAAATGGCCAGAGACAGTGGCCATTAATGAACCACCACCTGGACCAGTTTTAGCTAAGGACCCAGATGCATTACGTGTGATTGCCAAAGCTATGGATTCAGGAAAAATCTATAGTGGTCACGCACCTAAATTACCCGATAAAATTCTTCAAAGCTATGCTTCAACTGGAGCGTCCTCAGATCATGAATCAACGGAAAGTGGAGAGGCATGGTCCAAGCTTACTTATGGAATAAAAGTGATGATGCGACAAGGCTCTGCTTCACCGGACATGGAAGAACTGGTCAAGTTAGCAATTAAACACCCGGCAGCAAGTCGACACATGATGCTAGTTGCTGACGAGATTGATCCAGTTGACTTAATTGAAAGAGGACACATAGACGCTACAGTAAAGAGAGCGATTGAGTTAGGATTAGACCCAATCGTTGCGTATCAGATGGTAACACTAAATGCTGCAGAATATTACCGTGTGGATCATTTAGTCGGTTCTTTAGCACCAGGTAGGGCTGGAGATGCTGTAATTCTAAATGATCCAAACACAGCTTCAGTATCTGAAGTCATAGTGGGAGGAGTCCCAGTTGACGAACTCCCTTCATTAGATACGAAATACTCCGAGATTATGCGCTCACCAGTTAAGTTAGTCAAAAAGTGTTCTGCCTCTGATTTCAAGATCATATCTGACAAAGCACGTAGGGTTCGAGTGATTGGAGTTTGTGATGGAAGCTTGTTATCAACCGAAGATGAAGCAGTTGTTGATTCTGTTGATGGGGGGCTCGTATCAAATACTTCAAATGACATTTTGAAAATCGCAGTCCTTGATCGGGCTGGAGAAGGTTCTGCAGTTGGCTTTGTCTCAGGCTTTGGTATAGGAGATTCTGCTGTCGCAACTACATATGCTCACACATTTTACAATCTTCTTGTTGTAGGTGGAAACGAAGAACATATGGCATTGGCGGGAAATGCAGTGGCAGAAATGGGAGGTGGTATTGCTGTAGTAAAAAATGGCCTTGTAATAGCACGTTGGCCGTTAGAGCTTGTAGGAGTATTTTCAACAGAACCATTGGAAAATGTAGGAAAGGACTTTCAGGCCATGAATAAAGCAATACGTGACATAGGATGTAAAATGTCGGCTCCTGTACTGGCTTTGAGTTTTGTTGCATTACCCACAATACCGGAACTTGGATTAACAACTGAGGGACTTTATCATGTTAATCGCCGTGAGTTTCTCAGTGTAATAATTGACGAGTGAATACTGACATTACACTTATAGCTGCTCACCAGGATTACCCGAAACTACGTCGCTGGAATAATCAAGGTGGTAAACCAATAGATGTTGGTGAGAGAATAGATGATGTAAGAGCACCTTCTGTTTCAGCAAAAGGTTGGATAGCTTTTCAATTCGTGACTCGTGGTTTACAAGATCCTTGGCTTTCTGGCACTGCAGTTATGGATGATAAGGGAGAACTCCTTAATTTATTACCTGCAACGCTACCGACAACTGCTTCAGCATGGTCTCCGAACGGAAACGAACTTGCAAGAATAGTGACCGACCAGATGGGTGGTACAAGATTGGAGATCATTAAACTATCAAACTGGTATTCTAGGACTATCTTTGTTAGGCCGGGGATTACTGCATTATCCTGGATTAAACCGGATAAGTTGCTTGTTGCGGAAGGACCAAGGATTATTTCTATAAATTTGTCAGAAGAAACCATTGTTACCGAATTCGAGTGGGAAACAGCTGCCCGTTTCCTTCTTTATGGTTCAGACGACTTTTATCCAAGCATTGTTCACATCAGTTGCTTAGAAGAAAAGCGAGTTGTTGAGGTAAGATGGCACCGTCAAGGAAAAACTGCAATTTCTTCCATCTATCAATGGTTAGAAAGTGAGCTTTCTCATATGTCGATGTTAGATTCTCATCGGTATCCTATCTTGTTAAGAAACAAACAAATGCTCTTATCTACCGACGAGGGTATTGTTGGAGTCAATGAAAAAGGGGAGAGGCTTTGGATGCGTCCAATACCAGGACTAATTTCCGCTGTACCATGTTGATACAAGTTTTGGTTGTATAAATTAGTTAGTTCTAAAATCTTTACTTCTTATCTTGTGGGGTAAGTTTCAAAATTAGACTCAAGGCTTTTGATGCTTAAAATGTCATATAGATAAGTAATTAGGATTGCAAAATGTACAATATCGCAATAGATATCGGTGGAACTTTCACGGATGTAGTTGTTATCGAAAACGAAAGTGGTCAGTTGTACATGGGCAAATCGTTAACGACACCAGAAGATCTGCAGCAAGGTGTTTTAGACGTTCTTAGCAATATTTCCGCAGAAGTCGGAATTTCTATGAAGGAACTTCTTTGCAAAGCTAGTCGCATAGTCCATGCGACGACTCAGTCTAGTAATGCGATCTTAGCTTATTCAGGGGCAAAAACTGCAGTTCTTACGACCAGGGGTTTTGGTGATACCCTTATAATTATGCGTGCTACAGGAAGGGTTGCAGGACTCAGTGTTTATCAACGTCATCACTATAGTGCTACCTCAAAACCCCGTTTTGTTGTGGATGAACGAGACATTTTTGAGGTACCAGAAAGAGTTGACAGTCGGGGTATTGTAGTCGCCGAACTGAACGAGGATGCTGTTCGTGATATTGCTCGTACTTTGCGCGTACAAGAATATGAGGCTGTTGCAATTTCTTATCTTTTTTCACACCAAAATCCTCAACATGAAAAGCGCACTGCAGAAATAATTCTGGAGGAAATACCTGAGATCTACATCTCCAATTCTGCCGATGTTTCTCCGATAATGGGTGAGTACGAACGTAGTGCAAGTGCATTGTTCAACTCTTATGTGGGGCCAATCATAGAGAGCTACCTTGACCGCTTGGAGAAAACTCTTATTGAGAAAGGCCTTAAACAAAGGTTGTTTGTCGTTCAATCCAATGGTGGCCTTAGTACTGTAGCCCAAACAGTGCCTATTTTCACGATTGAGTCGGGTCCTGCCGCAGGAGTTGTTGGAGCTGCATATGTGGCGAAAAAATTGGGATTTCCTCGTGTTGTGGCTACCGACGTAGGTGGTACTACATTCAAAGTTGCAATTATTGATAAAGGCAATTGGTCTTATAGAAAAGACATAGTACTTAATCAGTATCAGTTACGTATACCGGTCATTGATGTACAATCTATAGGGGCTGGTGGGGGATCAATCGCCTGGGCTGATGGTAGTCGTCTGCGTGTCGGTCCTCAAAGCGCAGAAGCTGATCCTGGTCCTGCCTGTTACAATTTGGGTGGTAAAGAGCCAACCGTGACTGATGCCGATGTTGTTCTTGGTTACATCTCACCAGAGCAATTTCTCGGTGGTAGGATGCGCTTAGATGCTGACCGATCAGTGAAATCAATAAAAGAAAAAATTGCCGATCCTTTGTTCAATGGGGACATAATTGATGCAGCTGCGGGAATCAAAAAAGTTATCAACAGTCAAATGGCTGACTTGATAAGAAAGTCAACTTTAGAAAGAGGTCATGATCCTCGTAATTTCGTTATGATGGCATATGGTGGTTCCGGGCCGGCTCATGTGGCTTCTTATGGATATGATGTAGGTGTATCATCAATAGTGATTCCCTATTTTGCTACTGTTTTGTCTGCATACGGTGCTGCATTGTCAGACATCCGTTTTAGTTTCCAGTTCTCTGAGCCAATTGTTTTACCTTGTGATTCAGCTCGCATTGAGCAGATTCTCACTAAAATGGAAGTCAAAGGTGCAGAAGCTTTGGAGAAGGCAAATATCCCAGAAGAACTTCGTGAATACCAACGATGGGTAGAAGCGAGATATCGTCGTCAAGTGCATAATTTACGAGTGACGGTTAATTATGTTGACAATGCTGGTTTGGACCAAATTGCCTTAGATTTTACTAATGAATATGAGAGGCTATTTGGTCCTGGTTCAGGTCTGAAGGATGCAGGTATCGAACTTGTCAATTTCGGTGTTGACGCAGTGGGTCAGGTTGAAAAGGCTCCATGGGAAAAAGGTGTTGGTAACAATGTATCTTCCCCTTATATTCACCGACCAGCTTATTGTTTTCAAGAGCATAAAATGGTTTCAACTCCAGTTTACGAAGGCCCAAATATTTCAGTAGGAACATTAATCGAAGGACCGGCTATTATTGAACATCCTGGAACCACTATTGTGCTGCATATTGGACAAACATTGAAAATTGATGAATTTCGCCATTCGCATATAAATACAGGTATCTCCAAAGTAGGAGGCACGAATGTCTGAAGTAGCGAGTACAGAAATGGATCCAGTAACATTCGAAGTTCTAAATCACCGTCTATTAAGTGTTACTGAGGAAATGGGGATCCAGTATATGCGTTGTTCGGGATCAAATGTCCTGATTACGGGAAATGACGCAGCCACAGCAATAATGCAACCAGACGGAGCTCTAGTTACAGTGGGACCTTATATAGTTACGCAGGGCAATGTTCTCCCCCTGATCGTTTCGAGTACGAAGAAACTTTGTGATGACCTGGGAATAAACGATGGTGATATCTTTATATGTAACGATCCATATCTTGGAGCCATACATCAACCAGATTTCGCAACAGTTGCTCCAATCTTCTGGGAAAATGAACTCGTTGGATGGGTTGGAGCATCTGGACACCAACTTGACACAGGCGGCATGGATCCAGGTGGATTTTCGATCAAAGCCGTGGAAGTTCATCAAGAAGGTCTGCGAATGCCACCGGTCAAGCTTGTGGACCGAGGTGAAATTAGGGAAGACCTCCTTCGGTTGATTTTAAACCAAGTACGGGACCCATTAGTAGGTCTGGACGTTAAAGGACAGGTTGCTGCTCTTAACACAGGTCGTCAGCGTATCCTAGAAATCATTGATACCTTTGGAATTGACACGATGAAGACAGTGATGAACCTTTCGATTGAGTTTGCACGCAAAAAACTAAGGGACCGACTTTACGAACTACCTGACGGTGAATGGAGAGAAGTCCAATATATTGATCATGACGGTCATGAATCAAAAATTTATCAAGTTGTATGCAAAATGACTAAACAAGCTGGAGAACTGACTTTTGATTTTGAGGGAACAAGCCCTAATGCTAAAGGTTTGATCAATTCTACTTATGCAGGACTTCAGGCAGCTGTTTTGTCGTCGATTTATATAAATCTTTGTTGGGACATTCCTTGGAACCAAGGGGTACGAGATTGTGTTGAAATTCGCACAACAAAAGGTACTGTGAATAACTGTACCTATCCGGCCCCTTGTGCAATGGCAACAATTTCAGCGGTAATTGTCACAATTGACGTGACTTGGCGCTGCCTTTCGCAAATGTTGCTATCAACTGAAACTTACCGCAAAGAGGCTATGGCAGTCTGGTCTGGTACCTCAATGGCTCCCATTTTCGCTGGTACCAGCCAACATGGGTTCCCATTTGCTGCAACAGAAATGAGTCATTTTGGTGGAGGTGGTGGCGCACGTACTTTTGCTGACGGAGTGGATACAGCAGGTATCGTGTTCAATACAACTCCAAACATGCCCAATATTGAGGACCAAGAAGCGGAATATCCCGTCTTATATCTTTTCCGAAAACACTTGATCGATTCCGGAGGTCCAGGTAAGTTTAGGGGTGGGCGATCAGCAGAACTCGCTTATATTGTTTACAATGCCCCTGAAAATCAACTTGAAGGGCTATTCGCAGGAACGGGTGCAGAAATGCCTAATGCAATAGGTATAAATGGGGGAATGCCGGGATCAGCAATTCGGGTTGTGAAAATACAGGGAACCGACATTGGAACCAGATTGGAACAGGGACAAATGATCCCAGCCTCTCTTGAAGAAATTAACGGAAAAATTGAAATTCTATCCTGTAAACACACACGATCAATCATCCACCCCGATGATGTTTGGTATCACAGCTGGCAGGCAGGAGGTGGGTACGGAGATCCATTGCTTCGTGTACCAAATAAAGTTGCCGAAGACGTTGCACGTGGTGCAGTGTCTACGTATTGTGCAAAGGACATATATGGTGTTATTTTAAGCGCTTCAAATAAGGTTAATTTTTCGGCAACTAATAAGAAACGCAAGGATATTAGACAGAAGCGTCTGAAAAAGACCAATGTGCAGATTCCCGATGAGGCATGCTATAGTTTTAATGGTTGCGGACGTCAAAGTGTCGGAGAGGCATTAGTAATAGATTTTGTCGAGGATGCTGTTTCTTGTGGTTACTGCGGTTTTCGTCATTGTGGAACTGAAGCAAATCTTATGCATCACATCCATAAAATTTATTCACCTTTGATTTCCAGTGGTATGGTTCGTGGTGAGGATTACGACCTAGGGCGATTCAATTTGATGATGCTTTGTTGCAGTAACTGCGGGGGGTTGATGGATGTCCAAGTTGTTTTAGAAGGAGCTCCAAGAGCTTTTTTCCATATTAGAAACTGGAATGACACTGGATCTTCAGAGTAAATTAAATAATGTGAGGTAAACATGATTGTTAGATTTAAGGGAAAAAATGCTGAAATCTATCATCTCGGAATTAAGGTGAAAGACTGCATTTATGATATAAGTGATCAATATCCTACTGTGGCATCTTTTGTCGGGTCACATCCCGATGGTTGGGAAAGTGATTCAATCAGACTTGATGGACTACCAGTTTTCAATGAGGATGAGGTAAAACTTGGTCCTCCGGTAGATGATGGAGCCAGTGTGTACCTGGTAGGTGCGAATTACAAAAAACATGCTGAGGAGGCTGGTCTTGATGTCCCTCAAACGCCGGTGATCTTCATGAAGCCCACAACAGCTTTGATTGGGCCCGGAGAATCGATATGTTTAAGTAAAGTTTCCCAGCAAATGGATTATGAAGGAGAACTAGCTGTCGTAATCGGTAGATCAGCACATCGTGTTGGAAAGGAAATTGCGAAAAAGCATGTTGCCGGACTGACGATAGTTAATGATGTCACTGCTAGGGATCTTCAATGGGTCAATTTGGGAAAACATCGTATAGTGGACTGGTTGTCATCAAAATGTCTTGATCGCTCAACTCCAGTGGGTCCGGGAATTATTAGTGTGGATTCAGTTTCCGATCCCCATATGCTGAAGTTGACTACACACCTGAATGATGACATCATGCAAGATAGTACGACCTCGCTAATGGTTTTTTCAATTTGGGATCTGATAGAGTTTTTGTCTGATCGTCTCACCTTACGATCTGGAGACATTATCTCAACTGGAACTCCAGTTGGTGTTGGTGGTTTCCGTAAAATTTTCTTGAAGTCTGGAGACTCCTTAAGAATCGAAGTCGAAAAGGTTGGAGTTCTACAGAATTCTGTAATCAATGATTAGTTCTAATTTTTCTAAATGCTTGGAAGTATTTGATTATTTAATATATGGGTAGATAAATTTGATTCTCAATCAGAGTGTTATAAGTTTAGTTTTGACCAAAAGAATGTCTTTGATTCAGATTCTTGGAAAATTTTTATTATCGACTTTTTCTCTTCAACTGTATTAATATTTAAGTCCAGCGCCTTCCCCACTTCAGGGTGTTCTGGGAAGCCTTTGCGGCTGCGAGGAGGTGACTTTCAACCGTACTGCTCCGGAAGGGTGGATCCATATTAAAACCGGGTATTTTCGGAAACTGTGTGTTTGCAACGTTTTCTAAGAATATCAAACAATTAACCTACGCAGGGTGTCAGTCTGAAATTCCTCTCAACTCCTCTCG
>JYMV01048192.1_pt1 | contig 12156 bp, 10 predicted proteins | sample 338911 | NCBI WGS metagenome assembly JYMV01 (sample SAMN03354496, study PRJNA234377) | hydrothermal vent metagenome | biome: Deep sea; feature: Hydrothermal plumes at the Eastern Lau Spreading Center, Western Pacific Ocean; material: Seawater | place: Tonga | collected 2009 | depth 2000 m m | reverse complement strand
GATATTCTGGTCAAACGTCTGACTTTTCGCGGCTTCATCGTCTGGGATTTTGCCAGTCAGGAAAAAGAGGCTTTAACACAACTCGCAACTTGGATTCAGCAAGGAAAACTACATTATCGTGAAGATATTGTGGAGGGTCTTGAAAACGCTCCGGAAGCCTTCATCGGACTTCTGGAAGGTAGGAACTTTGGTAAATTGGTCGTTCAGGTTAGTGATCATCCTGCCGCTTGAATCATAAATTTATACAGAAACAATTATTAATCACTAAAATGCTTCAACCACATTTGGAAAATTATGAATCCGGAAACCATTGTCAATCTCGAGTTGCATCCAATTCAAGACAGTAGCTACATCCAAAAGAGCAAAGATCATTTGGACAGCAAAGGTGCTTTGGTTATGGAGGATTTTCTGAACTCAAAAACAATCACGTCCCTGCAAACTGAAGCAAAAGAGGTGCGACATCTGGCGTATTTTTGTCACCAGAACCACAACGCCTACCTGCTGGATCCGGACCCTGACTTTCCCGCTGAACACATACGTAATTTAGAACAGGTCAGTGACAAGGGTTGTATCACGCATGATCAGGTTCCGGAGAACTCTCTGTTAAGGACGCTTTATGAATGGCCTGATTTCAGAAAGTTTTTGAAACAGGTTTTGGGGGAGCCGGTCTTTCCTTATGCAGATACACTTTCTTCCATAAATATTAATTATTATGAGCAAGGTCAGCAACTGGGATGGCACTTCGACAACGCATCCTTTGCAGTAACTTTGATGCTTCAGTCTCCTGGGCAAGGTGGAGAGTTTGAGTATCGGGAAAAGGTGCGTAACAGCGAAAAAGACGATTCGGCGTTTGCTGATACAGAAGCAGTGATCAAGGGGAAACTTCAGCCTAAAACTCTGGCAATGGGTGATGGCTCGCTTGTCCTCTTTCGTGGCAGAAACTCTCTGCATCGAGTGGCTCCAGTTGTCAGCGAACACGCCCGGATTCTTGTAACGCTGAATTTCAATACCGAACCTGGAATAATGCTTTCAGAACTGGCACGAATGGCCTTCTTTGGACGGCTGGCGTGAATGGGAATAAATACTATTGTTGACAAAAAAGATTGGTTTTAACATCCATTAGAAACAGTGAATTTCATGTCTAAACAAATCAGTTGTCTGGAAATGATCAACCGTATCGAATATCCAATTGATGAGTTGGAACACCACAAACGCCAACAGGCAATTGATCTTGTCCGGAAAGAATTGTCGACAGACGGATGTGCTGTGATACGAAAATTTTTTAGCAAAGGAGGTTTGAACGCCCTGTTGAGTGAAGCACATGAACTCAGTGAACAAGCTTATTATTCTCCAAAAAAACAATGCAATGTTTATTTGGGTGACGGAAATCCTGCAATGACGGAAGACAATCCCCAAAATATCTTTCTTGAACGTAGCAACGGTTTCATCACTGCAGACCTTTTTGGTGAGGAAAGTGCCTCAAGGAGACTTTATTACTGGGAACCTCTCAAGCGGTTTTTGGCGGATTGCCTGGAAAAAGAAGAATTGTTCATTTATGAAGATCCTGTATCCAATATGATTGTGAATGTCGCCAAGCCAGGACAAAGATTCAACTGGCATTTTGATACCAACGAATTTACGATTACTATTCTTTTGCAAGCCGCTGAATCAGGAGGAATATTTGAGTATGTACCCAACTTAAGATCTCGGGATAATGAGTGCATTGAAGAAGTTAAAAAAGTTCTTTCCGGTGACCATAACAGGGTGAAACAGTTAGAGTTGAAAGCAGGTGACTTACAGTTTTTTTTGGGTCGTTTTTCTCTGCATCAAGTCAGTGAAAACACTGGAAATACAGATCGTTTGCTCCTAATTCAGTCCTTTGCAGAAAAGCCGGGGATGATTGGCAGCATGTATCGTGTCCAGGATCTTTATGGAAAAACCGCTGAGATACACATAGAACACGAACAGAATAAAAACCGGGCAGATAATCTGTTGGATTGAGGCCTCTTATAAAAAACAAGAAACAACTACAACTCCTCTTTTGAAGGAAAATTATGAAAATTGGATTCATCGGACTTGGCAACGTCGGAGGAAAGCTGGCGGGAAGTCTTTTACGCAACGGTTTTGATTTAACGGTACGCGATCTGAACGGTGAACTTGCCCAACCTTTTTTGGATGGCGGTGCCAAATGGGGTGAATCACCAAAACAGATGGCCGAAGCCACAGATTTACTAATCACCTGTTTACCCAATCCGAAGGCAAGTGCAGTCGTTATGGAAGCAGAGGACGGGATTCTTGCCGGACTTTCTTCCGGAAAGATTTGGGCGGAAATGAGTACAACAGACGAGGTAGAAGTCAAACGGCTGGGAACAAGGGTTCAGGAATTAGGAGGCGAAGCGCTGGACTGTCCGGTTTCCGGAGGATGCCATCGTGCAGAGACGGGCAATATCTCAATTTTCGCTGGCGGCGAACGTTCCAGTTTTGAAAAAATCCTGCCTGTGCTGAAGGTATTGGGACGGAATATTCTGCACACCGGAGCACTCGGTTCTGCTTCTGTACTGAAGGTACTGACAAATTATCTGGCAACGGCCAACCTCGTCACACTTTGCGAAGCACTGACAACAGCAAAAATGGCAGGAATGGATCTCAGCACAACATATGAAGCAATCCGAATTTCCTCCGGAAATTCTTTTGTCCATGAGACCGAAAGTCAGGTGATTCTCAACGGCAGCCGGGACATCAACTTCACAATGGATTTAGTTCTCAAAGACATCAGCCTCTTTCAATCCATTGCAGAGCGCGCCGGAGTTCCATTGGAAGTATCCCCGCTCCTGATTGATATTTTCAAGGATGGAGAACAGCGTTACGGATCCCGTGAATGGTCGTCAAACATTATCCGCCGCTTAGAAGATGCTTGTGAAACACAAATCCTGGCTTCCGGATTTCCGGCACAAATGACAGATGATGAACCGGAAGTTTCCGGAGAAGAAGTGGTGGTGCAGTAAAAAACCTGCCGAAACAAGAAACTCATTTTAATGAAGGAGACCTTATGGCCGAAGCACCGTTTACTCTAAATCATCGCGGACCGATTTTGGAAATAACACTTTCCAAAGGCAAAGCCAATGTAATCAGCGCTGCAGACAGTCGTGAACTCAACGGGATGTGGGAAGCCTTCCGGGACAATCCGGAACAGCGTTTCGCCATTCTCACAGGTAAAGGAGAAAAGTTTTTTTGTGCCGGTTGGGACTTGAAGAATGTAGCAGAATCCGGTGAAGCTTCAGATTCTGATTATGGTTCCGGAGGTTTTGGCGGCTTGAATTATCCGCGTAATTTCAACAAACCTGTAATTTGCGCGGTCAACGGCATTGCCTGCGGAGGCGGTTTTGAAGTCATGCTGGGTTGTGATATTATCGTTGCTGAAGAACACGCAACTTTCGCCCTGCCGGAAATCAAGGTCGGGGTGCTTCCCGATTGCGGAGTGGTAAAATTACGACGGCGTATTCCGTATCATGTCGCCGTCGAACTGATGATGACCGGACGCTGGATGGATGCCGAAGAAGCTAAACACTGGGGACTGGTCAATCACATCGTTCCCAAAGGTCAGGGACTGGACAAAGCCCGTGAAATCGCAGAAGCCCTTGCAGATGGGCCGCCGTTGCTTTATCCGGCGATTAAACAAGTATTACGAATGACCGAAATGGTTCCGGAAAATGAAGCCTTTACAGTCCACGATGCTTGTTCTGCGGTTGAAGCAGTCAACCGTTCCGAAGATCTTAAAGAAGGTGCACTTTCCTTTGCCGAAAAACGAAATCCTGTTTGGAAAGGACAATGAAAAATGAAAGCAGCCGTTTGTTATGAATTTAGTAAACCACTGGTAATTGAGGAAGTTGAACTCCTGCCGCCGAAAACCGGAGAAGTACAGGTAAAACTCGCTGCCTGTGCCATTTGCCACAGCGATATTCTGTACGCCGAAGGAGCATGGGGCGGAGATCTCCCTGCTGTTTATGGACACGAAGCCGCCGGAATTGTGGAAAGTGTGGGTCATGGAGTAAAAAGCTTTCAGCCAGGCGATCATGTTTTGGTGACATTGATTCGCTCGTGCGGCACCTGCTACTATTGCACTCAGGGCAACAGGGTTCGATGCGAAACCGTTTTTCCGCTGGATGAGCAATCTCCGCTGCGGACGGCTGACGGAAAGCCGATTGCGCAGGGACTTCGAACCGGTGCTTTTGCCGAATCAGTGGTGGTTGATGTCTCACAATTAGCTCCGATTCCCGAGGATGTTCCACTGGACAGCGCATCCGTTTTGAGTTGTGGCGTCATCACCGGATTCGGCGCAGTTGTAAATACTGCACAAATTCCCGCCGGATGCAGCGTGGTTATCTTAGGAACCGGTGGGGTCGGACTCAACAGTGTTCAAGGTGCTGCCGTAGCCGGTGCTGAAAAAATCATCGCTCTGGATCTATCTGATGCAAAGCTGGAAGCGGCCCGGAATTTTGGAGCAACACACACAGTAAATGTAAGTCAGCAAAAGGCTACAAAAGCTGTTTATGGTTTGACGGGTGGACGCGGAGCCGATTATGTGTTTGTTACAGTTGGTGCCAAGAGTGCGATTGAACAGGGTTTTAAATTGCTCGGCAGGGGGGGAACTCTGGTTGTAGTGGGAATGACGGCAAATAAATTTGCTTCAATCGAGCAACGTCTTCTTGGCAGCAAAATGGGGTCAACTCGGCTGGCAACCGATATTCCCTGGTACATTTCACTCTATCAGCAGGGACGGCTCAAACTCGACGAACTCATTTCCGGACGCTACCCCTTGGAACAAATCAATGAAGCCATTTCCGATGTGAGTCAAGGGAACGCGCTCCGCAATGTAATCGTTTTTTGATCCCGCAATACATCATTTTTAAAGGTACAAAAACGTACATTAATCATATTTCAAAGCTAATTTTTGATGCATTCGTCGTTGCAATTGGGAAAAAATAATTTGTCCGTTATTGGATTTTATTGAAAAATACTAAAAAAAGGAAACAGCATGGATAAAAAAACAAGAGACCATGATGCAATGATGCAGGGCTTAAACTGGTGGGGGATCCCAACTCTGTTTCGTTGTCCATATAACTCTGATTCAGAAGGATGCGATATTGCTTTGGTTGGAGTTCCGCACAGTACAGGAAACGGAACCACAGAACGGGATCAGCATTTAGGTCCCCGGGCAGTAAGGAATGTTTCAGCACTGGGGAGACGTGCGCATCTTAAATTTGAACTTGATCCGTGGAATATTTGTGACATCCGCGACTTGGGGGATGTTCCACTTCCTGAAGCTAACAACAATGAAAAGTGCATAGAACACATCACGGAATTTTATGAACGAATTGCCGAGAATAAAGCCCGCCCGCTTTCGGTGGGTGGTGACCATTCGATAACCGGGGGGATTCTGCAGGCTATTGCGTCACCGAAATCGAAGTTGACCGGAGGCCAGAAGGCCGTGTTGCTGCATTTTGACGCCCACACCGATACCTATAACCAGCTTGATCATTTTCTTGGTGCAGTAAAGTCGGCAGCTCATTGGGCAAGCTATTTAGTGCGGGACGGTTTTGTTGATGCATCCAGTAGTGTGCAAATTGGTATTCGCGGCAATCCACGTACTTTGGATTGGCTCGATTCCAGTTATGAATTGGGATACGACGAATATGGTGTGGAACGCTGTCTGGAAATAATTCTCGAACGAGTAGGAGATAAACCACTGTACATTACCTTTGATCTTGACTGCCTGGATACAACAGTTGCTCCGGGAGTAGCTAACCTTGAACCGGCAATTGAAGGTTTCATGATGCCGGATGTATTGAAACTGCTGCAGGGGATGCGTGGCAGAAATATCATTGGAGGAGATGTGGTCTGCCTGATGCCGACCAAGGATGCGCCAAACCAAATTACTGCGCATGTTGCCAATGCCATCCTCTTCGAAATGATCTGTTTGATTGCGGATAATTTTCGCGGTTCCTCTTGAGGTATGGTGAAATGCAAAATGCAATGAAAACAGTCTTCAGAATTTATTTTATTCCATGAATTCACACAATTTGAAAATCCATAGCATCGAGACCTTCAGCAATGAATATGTCGGGTTGGTACGTGTACGTACAAAAGATGGTTCTGAGGGCTGGGGGCAGGTTTCACCTTACAATGCGGATATTACGGCTTTGTTGGTGCATCGCCAGATTGCGCCGTATGCACTGGGTGCGGATGCCCTGGACATTGAAAAACTGGTTCAGGAAATTCCGGAACGTGAACACAAATTCCCGGGTTCATATTTGCGCCGTGCACTCGCCGGACTCGATACCGCACTCTGGGATTTGCGCGGAAAACTGGAAAACAAAAGCGTTTGCGAACTGCTGGGCGGAACACCAAGACCGTTAAGGGTTTATGCTTCCAGTATGAAACGTGACATAACTCCGCAAGCCGAAGCAGAACGGTTTTTGCGTTTGAGAGACGAATTTGGCTACGATGCCTTCAAGTTTCGTGTTGGCAAGGAATGCGGACACGATGAAGATGAGTGGCCCGGACGTACCGAAGAAATCGTTCCGGAAATCCGCAAAGCACTTGGAGTTGATGTTGCGTTGCTCGTTGACGGAAACAGTGCCTACACTCCGGATCGGGCAATTGAGGTGGGACAATTGTTAGAAGAACAGGCCATTTGTCATTTTGAAGAACCTTGTCCCTACTGGGAACTGGAGTGGACTAAGCAGGTCACGGATGCGCTTAAACTTGATGTAACCGGTGGTGAGCAGGATTGTGATCTGTTCACCTGGAAAAGAATGATCGAAATGCGTGCTGTTGATGTAGTGCAACCGGATGTGTGCTACCTTGGCGGACTGACACGCACCCTCAAGGTCGCAGAAATGGCTCGTCAAGCCGGAATCCCCTGCACACCTCACTCAGCCAACCTCTCCCTGGTCACTGTTTTCACACTCCACTTAATGGGAGCTTTGGAAAACGCCGGGCCGTATGTCGAATTTTCCATTGAAGGGCCGGAATATTATCCTTGGCAATATGACATCTACGAACCCGCATTGGCTGCAAAAGACGGTAAAGTGCAAATTCCGGAAGCTCCGGGATGGGGAATCGAAATCAATCCGGATTTTCTGGAAAAAACCAAGTATCAGATTAGCACATTGAATTAGGAATATTTTGTGAAAATCAAAGACTTAAAAACATTTGTGGTCGGAAATCCAGCGCCGCATTTTGGTGGACGATATTTCATTTTTCTCAAACTCATTACCGGCGACGGTATTGAAGGTGTCGGCGAAGTTTATTGCGCAACTTTTAGTCCACACATTATCGTAAAAATGATTGAAGATGTTTTTGAGCATCATGTAGAAGGAAGCAATCCTTTCCGGATTGAAGCACTTTGGCGCAATGTATATGGACGCGGCTACACCTTACGTCCGGATGTTTCACTGATGGGAGTCTTGAGCGGCTTGGAAATTGCGCTTTGGGACATTTGCGGAAAATCTGTAGACAAGCCGGTTTTTGAATTACTGGGTGGTAAAGTTCACGAAAAATTGCGTTCTTACACTTATCTTTATCCAAAAGACGGAGCAGTTTATACCGAGGACGAACCGCATGTTTACAACAATCCTGAGCTTGCCGCAGAAGCCGCGGCGGAATATGTGGCGCAAGGCTTCACCGCAATCAAGTTCGATCCGGCAGGAGCATATTCGGTTTTTGATCCGCGTCAACCTTCATTGGAGACTATGGATCGTTCCGAATTATTTTGTAAACGAATTCGCGAGGCCGTCGGTTCCAAAGCAGATTTGTTGTTCGGCACACACGGACAATTCACTGCTTCCGGTGCTGTTCGGCTGGCACGTCGTCTGGAAGCCTACGATCCGCTTTGGTTTGAGGAACCGACTCCTCCGGAGCGTCCGGAAGAAATGGCAAAAGTTGCCCGCCAAACTTGCATTCCGATCGCCACCGGAGAACGGTTGACCACCAAATACGAATTTGCCCGAGTGCTTGAAACCGGAGCTGCCTCGATTTTACAACCGGCTCTCGGGCGAGTCGGAGGTATTTTAGAGGCCAAAAAAATTGCGGGAATGGCCGAAAGTCATTACGCCCAAATTGCACCCCATCTTTATTGCGGCCCCATTGAAGGGGCGGCCAATATCCAACTCAGTGCTTGTTCTCCCAATTTTTTGATTTTAGAAGGCATTCAACGCTGGGAAGGGTTTCATGCAGAAATTCTCAAAAAACCTATCCTTTGGGATTCCGGATATGTGATACCACCCACGGAACCCGGACTTGGCGTGGAACTGAATGAAGAAGTTGCCCTGGCAAATCCTTACAATGATTCCGCTTTACATTTGGAAATGGCAGATGCCCCTATTCTTTGAAAGTAGCTCTGCATTTCCGACAGTTTTACCAAATGCGGATTATTCGTATTACACTTTTAAAACTTCAGGCTTTAAAACTTTCTGAATTAGGTTGGAAATATTTGAGGAATTATAGGGGAAGACTGTGACAAAAGTGTGACAAATATATAGCCACACTTTATGTCATTGACTTAAGTCGTTCCAAATGCTGGTGGCTCGGCGGGGTCTCGAAACCCGGACCACCTGATTAAAAGTCAGAGAAATATACTGTATAATCAAGTTGTTTAGACATCCAGCCGAGTTATTTGCATTTCGCTAGCTATGTAATACTCATGTAAATTATTTATACTTTATCATCATCTAACAACGCTCTGGAGTATGCGTATGTGTGGACCCAGAATGTTTATGACTCTTGGTCAATGAAAGGTGATCACGATGGTTGCGATCATGTAACTGTCTTGGGCAAACTCCCAAAAATAAAAGGTAATTTATTTGGGATTCGCTCAACACTCCTTTTTTCTTTTCCTGAACTACAACTGACTTTTCCTGAACTACAACTGAAACTTTCATCCCTGGAGATATTTTGAATCCAACAGCCCCTTTAATAACAATCCCTTGAATATTTCCAGACCCTGGAGATATTTTGAATTTAGAACCATGATAAAGAACAACCCATGTGTTATCCGGCATGGCGATTTTTCTCAATACTTTCGCCTCTCTAATTTCGTATTCTTTTTTGGAATCACCAAAGGTAACAATATCCCCTTTAGAAAATTCTGATGTTACTTCCTTCAATACGAATACATTTGATGTCGCAGATGCAGAGTAGAATGTGTACCCGGAAACCTTCACAACTGGGCTGGATGTATCACTTTTTTTCCAACTTTTAAAATTTTCATTTTCCTCCAACTTTTCTATAAGTTTGTTATATCCACCTTTATTTAAATAAGAAGTATTGAAATTGTAGGTATACCAGTTTCCCCCTCTTACCGTCTGTTTATAAACAAACTGATCTTGAATAATAGTAATTGTATCGTCTTCCATTTTAAAAGTACTATTGCTAGGTTCTTTTTTTAATTTGGAATTCTTAGTATTATGAACTCTTAGAAATTGATAATTTCCTGGTTTCAAATTTTTAATAATTAAATAACTATTATCCACTTTTGGTAAATATGTATGAAAAACTTCTGATCCATCATCTTTATTAGAAAATGTAAATTGAAATTGTTGTGTGATTGGGTGTTTACTTTTGTTTGTTACGGAAACTGGAACAATAAGAATTGAATCTGGTTTGTCGGGATTAGGTTTTGGTATAGCAGTGCAGGAAGAAATAATTATTGAAAAAATAATCAGTATGATAATTTCATTAATTTTCATATCACATCTCTGTTGTAATGTTTGCTTTAGAAAAAATAAGTGATTAAAAGAATACTGATCGACATTGGATAAGGATTATATCTGGTTTTAAAACAAAGTTAATTTAACGAATTTTATACGAAGCATAATTAAGAAATGATTAAGATTAAAATAAATAGAAATTTACCAATTATTTTTTAAAAAATTTACTGTGTAGTAAGTGAAATTAGTTGTCAAGACAATAATTGTGATATTGTGTAGGGTGTCTTACTGTGAAGAATTAGTGGGGGCAGGTATATTTATCATCAAGCACTATGTATCAGGAGCCGGTGTATACAAGGAGACCATCATACTGTTCCTGGCCAGGAAATTTTGCGAAGACGCGGATATGTTTATCCTGGATCTCTATATTTCCGATAAACATATCCCCTTCTTTCTTGAGGTGGTGCCAGTTATCACCCATAATTACCGCCACCTTTTCGGCTCCGGGCACTTGTATTTTAAACACCTGTGTCGACCCTCGCTTCAACTTAGCATGCATCGGACTATGCAGATATCCTCCATTTACAGTGAAGGTGGCAAATGCTTTCGGGAAACCTCCACCCCCGCCTTTAGCCGCTTTAATAAGATAATCTAATGCTTCTTTGTAGCTTCCCTCTTCATGCCGATTTTTTGAAAATACACGGAGGACATACTGGCCGGGCCCTGGCGTAATGGCATGGATGTTATATGAACCACTCTGCCTTTGAATAAAAGTGTAGGATTCATCCAATTTGTCCTCATCTCGCACCAGTTCAGCCAAAATTACCGCACTATCAGGTGCACGTAAGGTCACGGTCACCTGATCATCAATCTCAATGATACTCTGGCGATGGCTTTTTATCTCAAGACCCGTTTGGAAAAATGCAGGTCTGAGACGGACAAAACCTGCATAATCCTCCGATGAAACGGGCTGTTCAAGTAATTGCCAGCGTGTGTCACTCGGGAGGTGATCATAGATAAAAACTTCAGGAGGGGTTAGAAAATAATACTCCTGAAACTCACGTACAAATTTTTTATTCTCACCTAGATATCCGGCTCCCCAGGTCGCATCCAGAAGATGCCATTGGTTATCTATCATGACAGCATTCCAGGCATGGTTTGTGGTCCCATCGTACGTATCGCCTACCGCGTAGCTGTACCCTTTGGAATACCCAGTCACTATGACCACCTCGAGACCGGCAGCCTCACCGAGCATATTGAAAAGACCCGCATAGCCGTCACACACCGCCCGACGACTCTTCAAAACACCATCCGGGCTCAGATCGCCATACTGACCTGAAAAATACCCATCGGTATCGTACGCGATATTCTCTGTCACCCAACGAAAAATCGCCCGTATTTTCTCATGCTCATTTCTAGCGGGTTTGACCAGGTAGGCAGCGAGTGTTTGCACCGACGTCTCCATCTGATTTGGCGTTTGGAGCACATGGGTGTCAATCCGCTGATAGGATATGGGCTGCGCTTGAATGTTCATATTGGGCAGGAGGACGACGAGGGTGATAAGCATGGTCCACCAACCTACCCCCCATGAGGATAAGGAGAGCAGGTGCGATCTGGTATTGGTTGAAAATGACATCAGCATATCCTTATAAGGTCATTGTTTTTTCTTCTGAGATGGATTGTTCGATGGCTTCGATAACTTGTATGGTATAATTTGGTCAAGAAAAGGTATATAAAATATTAATTTATCTCTCATCAGGTTAACACAATTGGCTTAAGTTAAGCCAATTTGTTGCATCAATTTGTTTGTATTACAAGAATGTGGATATTATTGAGGGAGTCTGACTGTGAAGAATTAGTGGGTGTTATCCACAGGTGAAGATGGGAAGTTGGTTTTTTTAGTTTTTCAAAGTTTCTTTTATAAAAGAATCTACTTCTTCATAAGTAAGTTTACTAATAGACTCAACCAAAGGTTCTATCATAAGCCCTGCTGAATATCTGTCTAAAGCCATATTGCTGTCTTCATGTCCCATGAGTTGGCTGATGTGGTTCCTAGGTATACCTAGGTTCTCCATTCGTGTTACAAAGGTATTTCTCAAAGTATGAAACACCACTCCTTCTGGTATTCCAATTTTCTTTCTAAGCTTTCCTAGCTTCTTCTGAAAATTCCATGAGCGTTTTTTATCGTAACCACCACCTTTTATACCATCAATCAAATATCCTTTTCCAAAGGTACCACTCATTGGTTCTAAAAGTGGTTTAATCAAAGGATGCACCGGAATGACTCTAGCAGCAGCTTCAGTTTTTCCTTGATCAACATGAAAACATCCATCAAAAACATGTTTATCTTGGATATTGCAGATCTCATCTAGCCTCATACCTGAATACATGCCAACTACTGTTGCCGTGAACTCATTTTTACCAATCGCACTAGATCCAATGAACA
>JYMV01052943.1_pt1 | contig 12157 bp, 9 predicted proteins | sample 338911 | NCBI WGS metagenome assembly JYMV01 (sample SAMN03354496, study PRJNA234377) | hydrothermal vent metagenome | biome: Deep sea; feature: Hydrothermal plumes at the Eastern Lau Spreading Center, Western Pacific Ocean; material: Seawater | place: Tonga | collected 2009 | depth 2000 m m | reverse complement strand
AAGGTTCTATTATAAAAATTGAAGGGGATGTTCGCTTTGTAAAAAGACAGGCAGAGAAGACGATTGCTGAAGCGCGCTTGTCAGCAAAACGCCTAGATAATTTGGAAGAAAAAATTAAAAGTGTAGAGAATCTGCTTAACGTCATTGCGGTGGAGGTTGCAAAAATAAACGATAGTATGCAAAACGTTGAAAAAAATGTGGAAGGTCTTTTTCGTGGGTCATGCCGCAATTCCATTTTATGCAAGCGAAAAAAATAAAGGATCCATCGTTTGACAACCGATTCGATTGCTGTAGGTGAAAGAGTAATTAAACCCTGCCGAATTTTCTGTATAGGGAAAAACTATGCAGAGCACATTAGAGAATTGGATGACTTTGATTCAACGTTTCAATCAAAAAATGAGAAACAGCCAGTTGTTTTTATGAAGCCTACAACAAGCATTGTTTCGCTTGGAGAACCAATTCATGTTCCTTCGCATGGGAATGTCTTGCATCACGAAGTCGAAGTAGTGGTTTTGTTGAAAGGTGGTGGAAAAAATATTTTGATCGATGATGCGTTGTCTTGTATTGCAGGGGTGACACTCGGGTTGGACATTACATTGAGAGATGTGCAGGTCGAGGTAAAAAAAAAGGGACACCCTTGGGAACTTTCAAAATCTTTTGACCACAGTTCGCCGTTGGGGTTAATGCGTTCTTATGATGACTCATTTGATTTATTCGATATTCCGTTTGCATGTTTTGTGAATGAGGAAAAACGTCAAGAAGGAAACACAAAAGACATGCTTTTCTCTATTCCCCAAATCATCTCTTATTTAAGTACCGTATGGGAATTAATGCCTGGTGATCTGATATATACAGGAACTCCTTCTGGCATTGGTGTTGTTAGTTCTCAGGATAAAATCGTATTAAATAGTCCAATTCTTGGGCGATTCGAATGGACTATGTTTTGATACACTGACTCCTACTTTGAATTATCATTGGTTAAGTTAGAGTTCTTTTGTGAGGCGTTTCAATGGTGCTGAAAATTTAATAAGTGCTTAGTTTGGGGGAAAGAGGTTTTGCTATTTCATTTTTTTTTAGATAAAAAAGTTTGAGTCGATTGGCAAGCGAACCGTTGAGTAAAAATCAATCCGGTTGCGATAGTTCCCCACCCGATGATCAGTAAGAAAAAACCCACGTTAGGATAGGCTAGAATATGAAGTCTTTGATAGACTTCGATCAGTCCGTAAAAGGGTGGCAACTGCTCAGGGAAGGAATAGATTCTTTCTTCTTTACTCACACTTATTAGACCAGAAAAAAACAAAGATTGGGACCATGTTGTACTTATGGAGAAAAAAATAATGTAACCAAAAAGAATTTGAATTGTAGTTTTAAAAAAATTATTTTTCCATATTTTATATAGGCTTAATCCTAAAGCGGCACTCATAGGGGCCGCCAGAATATGGAGATAAAATCCTGGCGTCCCTCGACCTTCTCCTGTCAAAGCAATACGCACCAATATATGATAGCTAAGTCCAATTAGTATGGGTAGTACTAACCAGGTAGGGAGCCACTCTGAAGATATTATCTTGCTATGTCGAATAGTTTGTAGGTAGGCGTATACCAATAGTAAGAGGGTAAAGATTATCGGGGTCAGAAATACCAACTGAGGTTTGACAAGTGACCAACTACCTATCCACCCAAATGTAACTAAAAGAACAGCATTACTCCTAACCCATTGAGGAAAAGAAAAATTGGTCTCAAGACCGTTCCACAGCCCGCCCGCTTGTTTTAAAAGCTTCAAGTCAATGTTTCCTGAAATAATTCCATATTGCACGTGGTTATTCCAATACCACCAACCGCTTGAAGCAAGTATGGTAACGATAACAAAACTACAGAGTTTAGTTGTTTTTAAAAAACCGATTCTCCCTCGCAGTTTCCATTCTCGAAATAGCCAGAAACTCAAGACTCCAACGGTGATGGGTATAAAAATAACTTTGGTCAAGCAACCTAAGCTAAGTGAGAACCCCAATAATAAAAAGTGCTTGAAGGATACCTCTTCTAGCCTAATCATTTTTATGGAAACAAACCAAACCAAGGATAACAATAAACAGCAAATGGAATCGTTACCCATGCGAGCCATATCTGAGAACCATGCGGGAAAAAAAACTGGCCACAATCCAGCTCCAATGGCCGCCCAGTTCCATAGGTAGATTTTATTACTCGAAGACTGGTTTTTGGCCATCTCAAGGCATGTGAAAACTGCAACCACTAATCCCAACCAGGCAAATGTATAGGAGATTATCCTAAGAATGAATATTTGCTTCCCCCAACTTAGTTGATTCGTCGCCGAATATATCGGTGAAAGTAAAATATAGTAAAGTGGTGGGTGTTGAGATTCCCAATTATATCCATAGCCTGGAAAGTATTTTCTAGGATTTCCCGTTGAATGAATAAACTCTTTACTGTTTGAAAGAAATTCTCCTGATTTTGAAAAAAAAGATTGATAGGTCAACCTATCTTTGGATGGAATCTCTGAGAAAAGCGCGTGAGGCACAGGAGCATATTCGTAATACTTTTCGATATCTGTGGAAATTGGGTCTTTGCCATCTAGAGGAAGTTTGCGGTTGTCTGCAACTTGCTGGATGTAGGAAAAATGGGCTGTTTCATCAAACCCTTCCCAAATCGGTAGCATAGCTATGTAGCTTGCACCGAGAAGGAAACTCCCAAGTAGCAATAAGATAATTGCCGATACAAAGTTGTTAAATTTGAATAACGGTTTCACTTAAATCCATTTTTTAGCTCTAGTTAATACTAACCTGGCTTGGAGTTTTAAAGATATTCTTTCTCTAATTGTTTGAAAACTTTAAAAGTCTAGGTTTATTATAATTGTGACGAGGAAGCAAAGCATACTCATTATAAGGTTAGTTGTTGGACATAAAAATGGATTCGTTCTAATTCTGATACTTTTTAAATGAATCTTTGTGTTTAACCGCAAAAACATTGGTGCTATCAACAAGATAAAAATAGTTTTAGAGGGTTCCATTTTAGACAGTTTTCGTGACAACAAATCCAGAAAATGTATCTTAATAGCAATAATTTTTGTTAAGAGAATCAATATTCAACCCTAAGTAAATGATAATTTGTTTGGCAGTTTTGTGGGTTAGTTCCACTGTTGCAAACCCAATTCATGGGGAAATTGAATTTGATCAGTTTCGTCAATTAAAAACTCGAGAAATACAAGAGCACCTAAGGCTTGTCCAAGAAGATCCACTGGATGCAATTGAATACTTTAATCTTGGTTTGGCATACATGGCAATGGGGCGTCACAGGAAAGAAATTGATTCTTACCTTGAAGCGGTACGTATTGATTCTAATTATGCGAGAGCACATTTCAACTTAGCCATGGCCTACGATATATTAAAAAATAGCGAGGCTGCTATAAGTCATGCTAGAAGGGCAGAGGTTTTGTATGGTCGGAAGAGAAAGCACCGCCAGGTACGTCAAGTACGTAGGTATTTGAATGTTTTAAATGAGAAGTATAGATTTTTAAAACATAAATAACCACATTGATAGAAGGCCGTGGTGATTCTACGAAATGTATCACTTTGAATAGATTCATTTCGTGCGTAAATGAAGAATACCTGATATTTATCATGGTACGATGCTTCTCATGGAAAAAGATTATGAACCTTTAAAAACACGCCTAAGAGAAATTAATAAGTTGCTGGACTTGGATGAGCAAGCTTATTTTGGACCGCTGGTCGAAAAATTTTCTGGTGATACGTCAGAGTTTCAACGTATTATGCGTGATCTAGGAAAGTTTGGTCCTAAGATTTCTGCTGGATCAAAATTCGAAGTTTACCGTGAAGTTCAACATCTTTTTCACAATGCAGCTCCAAAAAAATAGCCAGAGTAGCTTATGGTTGACGTAGCGGTGCGCATCATCATCCATGGTAAGGTTCATGGAGTATATTTTCGAGCTTCGACCCAGACTAAGGCTTTGGAGCTTAACTTGACAGGGTGGATTCGCAATTTACCGAGTGAAACAGTTGAGGTTCATGCGGAAGGAAGTCGAGATTCACTGGATAAGCTTATTAAATGGTGCCAAAAAGGTCCTCCCTCAGCGAATGTTTCTCGGTGTGACCTAGATTGGATAACTCCTCAGAGGATGGATAAGTTTAGGATACTTTGATTTTTTTTGAATCAATCGGGTTGCAAAAGTATAGCTAAACTATGTCAAAACTAGCTTCTTTAAAACGGTTCTTTTTAAGGTTATTGTTTTGTTTCCCTGAATTGGATTTCGACATCCATTTCTTCTGATCCTCGTTTTATAATGAGTCTGGCTCTATCACCGACATCAAGCCCCCTTAGTTTGTCTGTAAATTCTTCAATATCGTTCAGTTCAGCCCCATCAATTGCTAGCAATAAGTCACCGTCTTTCAGGCCTGCCCGTTCTGCGTTCGAGTTTACCGAGACCGATTTGATGCGTACAGTATTTTTACTGTTTTCCAAAATCACTCCAAGCTTAACTTTGTTGTCTGGGAGGATCTTATACGGAAGTTTCCAGGCGTAGTCTCCTGAGTAGAGAGGAATAGAAACGTGTTGTACATCCATTTCTCGATCTTTTAACTCAGCTGGGAGTTCTGTTACAGTTGGAAGAACTATAGAGTACGAGTGAGGGACTCGGCGGAAGGCTCGCTTGGGTATTCCAAACCCGTATTGCACATGAAATCCCCCAGCTAAAATAACGAGCTTTGAATTTATGTTACTCGGGTCTATCAAAAAATCTGCTACCGTCTGGGCCATTGTTTCTTCCCAGAGTAAAAGCATGCGGTAGGGTTTTTCCATTGCCTGATGCCCACCAAAGATAGACATGGAAAAGGGGCGGTGGTAACGATCATTAAAATCTATTTTAGGGAGATTGTTTTGGTCTGATGGTTTGTTATTTCGAAACCGGTCCTCTGTTTTTTTAGAAGGCTTAAGGCCGATCAGCGGAACATGATTTTTATTTATAAAGTCAAATATGGGTTTATATAATGCATAGCCGTTCCCCCAGTTTTTTCTAAATAATTTTTTAAATTGATCTAACGAAAGCTCTCCGTTGTTCCATCTGTCAAGATCTTGTTGCGCGGATCGACGAAACATTTCCATCCCGACTGAGATTTTTTCGGGGAACCTTCTCGTTAAATCCTTAATAATTTCAAGTTGTGCCCTGTGAGCCTCAATGTTGTCATGAGTCTCGCCAATATAGATCACCTTGGAAGAGGAAATAGCATTCTGCATCTGGTCGAAGCTTACCTTTAAACCAGTGGGTAGATGAAGAATTTCATTATTTTGCAAATCATCAAGGGGAAGATAGGGGGAACCAGAGTGAGGAACAGCATATTCCTCTGCAAATGCTATATTTTTAATAAATAAAGGGAATAACAGGAACAAGGCTACAAAAAACCGGGTGATTAGAATCATATTACAGGGAGACAGGTAGTGTGTTGTTTTAGTCGAAAATATTACTGCTCTAACTTAACATATAAAGAAAAATATAATCATTTCGAAAAAAATCTATTTGAATTTGTTACAGCGGACTTGACTTGTTTATCATAATCATTCAAAATCGCCAAACCGGGTTGTATATGCAGTGGAATTTTTACCGCTGGTCTTTATGTATTAGTATTTTTAAGGCTTAAGAGGGGAGGGGATATTTTTTGGAGGTTACCGTATATCAGAATCAAGTAGAGAGAGCGTTGAAAGTTTTAAAGCGCCAGTTGACTAAAGATGGTTTACTTAAAGAGCTTAAGCGCAGAAAGTTTTACGAAAAACCGTCGCTTAAAAAGAAACGAAAGCAGAAAGAAGCAAAGAAGAAGAGAAAAGCGGCAATGAGGCGATCAAATTCTTTCTTCAGGATGTAGATGTGGTGAATAGTGGATGTTTATTGCCGGGTGAGTTTTTTTAACTCATCCGGCTTTTTTATTTAGTTTCTGTCGTAGTGCTTCATAAAAGACTACCGCTCCAGCAGTAGAGGCATTCAGGGAATTCATTGAGCTTGCCATTGGGATTGATAATGTAAAGTCACAGTTTTTTTTGAGAAGAGGGCGAATTCCTTTCCCTTCGTTTCCAATCAAGAGAGCAACGGGCATATCAAATTTAAAATCATAACAGGACGTTGTGCCTTCAGGGTCGATTCCCACGATCCAGAACCCAGATTCCTTTAATTTTTCCATCGCGTTAGAAAGGTTGGGAACCCAAGTGATTGGCAGTTTTTCTATGGCTCCAGAAGAACACTTGGCCACCGTTTCATTTAGTGGGGCGACCCGATGTTTGGGAAGTACCATGCCTTGGACCCCCATCGCAGCCGCGGACCGTATTATGGCTCCAAGGTTATGAGGGTCTTGAATTCCATCGGAAATAACCAGAATGGGATCCGTTGATTTTTTAAGCGCCCCCGAAATTAGCTCATGCAATCCCACCGTTTCTTTTATGGAAAAATATCCAATTACCCCTTGATGGATATAGGAACGGTATCGCTTTTTAAATTCTTCTTTAGGGAGAGACTCTATCAAAATATTTTTGGATTGTACTAGTGTCATTAGAGCTTTTAGGCGAGGGTTGATTTTTCCGCCTTCAAGGACAACTCGAAAGCATTTTCGTTTGGATACCTTAAGGGCCTCGGTGATGGGGTTTATACCGTAAAGAATGTCAGTTTGACCGTCGCGCATAATTTATCCACACCGTTGTTTCGATTTATAAACCAAAAACTTAGACCTCCTGCTCCCATCAATTAGGTGATCAGATTGAGACGCGTTGAAAGATCTACAGCTTTATGCTATTTATATTTCTATCTAGCATATATAGGCTATCCCAGAGATTAGTAAACGTATCACATTCCCTTTATATTATCTCCAAATTAGAAGTCCGCGCAATTTTTAAGAACGACAAAAGTTTAAATTTATCAAGATAGACTTGCCCGAATTGTTAATTTATGAAGATTTCATTTAACAAAAACATAGCTGTATATATTTTTAGCGGACTCGCTATTTGTGTTTTTGCCACATTATTTTTTATCTATAGTCAACTAAGGGACGTAGATAATTTTAAAAGCATAATGGTGGAAAAGATTGAAAGGTTGACAGGAAGAAAGGTTTCTATCGAGGAAGCTGAGATCAAATTTGAAAAAGGAATAAGTATCCGTTTGAAACAGTTGTCTATATATTCACCAAATGGTAGGGATAAGGAGTTTTTAGCAAAAAATGCTTGGTGTGTCATTAAATTTTGGCCGTTGTTGAATAGAGAAATAAAGGTTAAAAAAATTGTCTTAGGCGGTGCTTTTCTAGAGTTGGTCCGAGATGAACAAGGAAAATTCAACTTGGGAGATCCATTTTCATTATTGACCGAACAAAATTCAAGCCGATTATTCAAAGTACTAGGGGCCAGTCTCATGCACCGTCTTTCCGTTTTGGATAGCGAAGTAAGGTTTCGAGACTATTATGATATTTCAGGTTCCGAACCGCTCTCAACCTCAATAGATAGTATCGATTTGACTATCAACAAACGGATTTTTCAAAATAAATTTTCCTTAAATCTGAGTGGGGAAATCCCCAATAAATATCGGGCCACAGTATTTGAGCTTTCAGGAGGTATCAGTAGTTTTGAAAATATAAGGGGAAATCAGCCAGTTTCTTTGCAAGGAAAGATCAAGGTGGACCACCTTTATCTTGACCAGTTAAGACCTTATTTAAAAAATGCACTATCTACGGTTCCTGATGATACAAAATTATCATTGCAAACTGATATTTCAGGAAACCAAGGAGGTAGCCTACGCGCAAAGGGCAAGTTAAAATATTCAAGGGTAATGATCGAACAGAAACCCGCCTTAAGGAGCGTGGACTCTCTAAATAAAGGGGAAATAGATTACAGTTTAGAATTGAATAAGGATTCTATTGAAATTCAGAATATAAGGGTCCGCTCAGGTCCAAATATTTTTTCAGGTAATGGGAAGCTGATCGGGTATAAAACAAAAGACCCGGCTCTTTCTTTTGCAATTCAAACTGATGAGTTTAAAGCAAGAGAAACTAGCCGCAACTTTCCTCTAATACTTTTCCCTAAAATCGTCCACAACAAGCTCAATGAATTTTTTAGCGAGGGTACCTTGGGAATCAAGTCTCTCAAGTTTGATGGTTCGCTTGAACAGTTGCAAAATTTGGACGACAAGGAAAACCAGGATCGTTTTACGGCCGAAATTTATTTTAGGGGAATGGATTTTCGTTCTCCCTTACCTCTCGCCAAAAAAATAACAGGTTTCTTGACGTACAAAAATGGTGACGGATTTATTGAAATTGTGAAAGCAAACTTTAAAGGACTTCCCCTGAGTAATATAAAAGGTACGGTGAGAAGTATAACGAAGAATCCGTTGGTAGACCTCTCTATGAAAAGTGAGCAAGATCTAGGGAAACTAAGCCTTGTTTTAAAAACATCGATTGCGGGTAAATCATTTGAAAATATTATTGATGATTACCAGGAAGTAGAAGGAAACGGTTTGCTCGAAGCAAAACTTCAAGGACCACTAAATGAGATAGAAAACACTTCTATGACGGCAGTTCTTTCTGTGAAAAACGCATCTTTTTTTGATGCTGAGTTGCAATCACGAGTTAGAAACTTCAACGGCAAATTACATTTCAATTATGTTCCATTGAATGACCAAAAACAGGCGAAATCATCTGATCCAATAGTCGAAGGGAAAAACCTCTCGGGAGAGTTTGGCAAAAGCGCATTTTATAATATGAATGGGAAAATTTTAAAACAGGGAGAAAAGATTGTTCAAAAAATAGAAGCTGTCTATCGATTAAACGCGGCCGAATTAGCTAAGGTGATTTCAGACATTGATTTCAAAGGCCCAGAGATTGCGCTACTGAAACAATCAGAGTTTGAGCAAGGGGAGGTGGAAGTTAATTACAGGAGTTTTATGGATTTTGATAAACCAGAGAAGAAAAAATCCTGGGGGAAAATTAAATTGAAAAATATATCGATAAAGCATCCGTCCAGTTTTCAGCCGATGGTTGAATTAACTGGGGGAATTTCATTTGGTGACGGACGTATTGATATTCATAAAATGGAAGGATGGTATGGTGGTTCGCCTATATCATTGAATGGTAAATTGATTCCAAAGTCAGGATCGCTTGTGGATTTTGATGTGCACGCTAATTTAACTGATTGGACGAAAGAGAATTTAAAAGGAATCCCTTACTTTGAGAACCTCAAGTTTGCGGGTTCACTGAACTCTGAAATTAATATTTCTGGTAATTTCCACTCTTTTAAATTTAAAAACAAATTGGAGTTAACAAAAACAGGTTATGAATTTAAAGAAGTTTTTTCCAAGAAGGAAAATACTTCTAATGAAGTTGAAATGGAAGGAACCTATACGGAAAAAGAAGGGATTTTAGTCGACCGATTTAAATTTACTCTGGATAACAATAGCATGAAAGGTGAAGCAACGATCAAGAGTTTCTCCGATCCAGAATATTTTATTAAACTTGATGGGGTTGGATTGGAAGTTAATGCGATGACAACGTTGGTCGACTTTTTTGAGAACAATACAGATGGCAAGATAGATTTTAACATTTCAGGACAGGGCAACCTGAATCAGTTGGAAGATTCCTTATTTAAAGGCTCAGCTGTTTTAAAGGATCTTGTTTTTAAATGGGAGGATAGGAAAAATCCGTTAACCCTCAGCGCCGATGTCCGATTTTCAGGAAATACTTATGACCTTCGCTCCGGTAGAATGGAGTCTGGACAATCCAAAATTTTATTTCGTGGGAAGTATAAAAATAAGGAGCAACCGGAACTGCTATTAAAATTGACAGGGGGAACTTTGATTGTTGATGAATTGATTTCTAATAAAAAAGGTGAGGATAAAGATGAGATTAACTTAAAGGACTTATTCAACGTATCGAACCTGCTTTCTAAAGGGAAAAGTAAAATAAGTATCGACCTCAAACAACTCGATTATAAATGGCTTACACTCAGAGATGTGTCAGGTACCGTTTTGCTAAAAGATAAAGAAATTATTTTTAATCGGTTTCGGATAGGTCCTAACAATGCAATCAAAGGACAAGGTAAGTTTTCAGTTAAAAACCCAGAGTCTATTCATTTTGAGACCCGCATGAAGGCTGATGAAATTCAGGCAAAAGAATTTTTTGCAATGTTTGGCGAGCACTTTAGAGAGGGTTTGACCGGAAAGTTTAAAAAATTGAAACTAATTCTTAAAAGTCGTGGGGAAAAGCTTTCTGAAAATATTCGGACTCTAAATGGGAAATTATCTTTCGATTTAGCTAATGGAGTAATAGATACTAAGAAATTACATGAAGGAGTCTTTAGCTTGTTTGATCTTGAACAACCCTTAGAAAATAAAAATAAAGAGAAAACAAATCAAGAACCTTCAGAGTATGAGAGCATTTCAGGCGATTTTATTTATGTTGGTGGTGTAGCAGAGACGAAAAACTTTGTATACGAAACAAATCAACGAAAGAGTGCGATCACTGGAAAGTTTGACTTAAATAAACTCGAGATGGATGCCGTTGTTGGAGTTGCCCACCTGCCAGGTTTGGATAAACTTCTTAACCAGATTCCTGTGGTTGGAAGCATTCTCATGGCTGGTGATGAAGGAAGTTTAATTAAAACTTATTACGATGTTGATGGACCGTTTGATAACCCTCAAGTAACGGCTATTCCTTTTACCTCTCTTAGCAAAAAATTTATAGGTCTTTTTCAGGGTGTTCTTCAGACTTCAGAAGAGATTTTAAGTTTGCCCGGGAAAATTATTGAGGATGGAATTGCTAATTGATCCGAGTAGGAAGAAAAGCTTATTTCGGGTTGATCTGAGTAATGTGAAACTCCTGCGGAGATTTTCCCAGATGGGTCGCCATTACGGCTGTAATGGCTGAAATAATATCTGGAGAAACGCTTGGCGGAGAAGTTTTCGGCAATGCTGTGGAAGTTATTTTTTGCGCAGGCGGTTCTTCATAGGGTATGAAGCGCACCAATAATTTAATGGTGTATATTAGGATTACCAATACGGTGAAAATCACCGAAATAGCAATTAAGGAAACAGTTAGGGATGTTATTACTATTGAATCCATAGCCGTTATTTAGGTAAAGCTGACATGGTTGAAATTAAGTTCGTTGCTATCTCTGCATGATTGGAACCACCCGGTGCATCACCAAATAATGATATGAAAACACCGGCTGCGACGGCGCTCCCTATTACTCCTGCCACATTTGGGCCCATAGCGTGCATGAGAAGGAAATTTGTCTGATCCTCCTCGGCGCCCACTTTTTGAGAAACGCGGGCTGCCATAGGAACTGCAGAGACTCCGGCCGAACCAATCAACGGATTTATTTTCCCTCCTGAAAGCTTGGACATTACCTTTGCAAAAATAACACCACCTGCAGTTGCCATACAAAATGCGAGTAAACCGAGGATGATGATTTTTATTGTTTCTAATCTTAGGAACGAATCAGCGGTCATGGAAGAACCCACTGCAAGTGCTAGCAAAATAGTTACTATGTTAATCAAGTGAGTCTCAGTAGTTTCATGAAGTCTGGCGGTAACCCCCGATTCTCGAAAAAGATTTCCCAGCATCAGCATTCCTAGTAGAGGGGTGACTCCAGGAAGCATAAGGCAGCAGACGATTGTTACCACGACAGGAAAAATGATTTTTACAGTTTGCGAGATTGGTTTTAACTGCTCCATTTTTATTTTTCTTTCCTCGGCAGTAGTCAACCATCTCATAATTGGCGGTTGAATAAGTGGGACCAGAGACATGTATGAATAGGCCGCAACAGCTATTGGAGCTAAAAGATGAGGTGCGAGTTTGCTGGCAATAAAAATCGATGTTGGACCATCGGCTCCTCCAATAATGCCAATGGCGCTGGCTTCCTTAAGATCAAACCCTAAAAAAACTGCTCCCACGAGTGTTGTGTAAACACCTATTTGCGCAGCGGCTCCAAGAAGAAGAGTTGATGGATTAGCCAACAGGGGGCCAAAGTCTGTAAGTGCACCTACTCCTAGGAAAACCAAAGGAGGTAAAATTTCATGTTTTACACCTTGGTAGAAAAAATTTAAAAGTCCACCAGAGTCAGTGCTTGCCATCATGCTGAGTGGAAGGTTTGCTAGAAGGCAACCAAA
>JYMV01007930.1_pt1 | contig 12157 bp, 10 predicted proteins | sample 338911 | NCBI WGS metagenome assembly JYMV01 (sample SAMN03354496, study PRJNA234377) | hydrothermal vent metagenome | biome: Deep sea; feature: Hydrothermal plumes at the Eastern Lau Spreading Center, Western Pacific Ocean; material: Seawater | place: Tonga | collected 2009 | depth 2000 m m | reverse complement strand
GGGAGAAATAAAACTATTATAGGGTCTGTTGAAAAAAGAAATCAAGATATATTCAAAAAAACTATTTAAATTGTCAAAAACATGACGAAAGCTATTCCCTTACTCAAGACTTGTGGTTTTCTTAATCATAAAAACTCCTCTAACTCTAGGCTTTTTATGGCCTAGACTACAATCCCTGCAGTTCTCCTTAAGGAAGTATTTAGCAACTGGTATAAAAATTGCTTTATTATACAAATAAGAATAACCAGCTCATACTTTTACGTAAGATACCATGAATCCTGTTAAAAAAAATAGGTTGGCTGCCTTTCTACTTCTTGCTGTCTTAGTTTTCACCACCGGTATGGGAAAACAAGTCCAAGGACAAGAACTGCAAGCTGTATCCAAAGTGGAATCAGAAGCTGAACAGAAAGTAAAAGGAATTGCTCCAGCAACAAAAATTAAGCGGATCAGGATTGGCCCTCATCCAAAATACACGCGGCTTCTTTTGGATTTTTCAGGACCTGTCGAATACCAGGTAAATGCCAATTTTGTAGAAAAAAAAATCGCACTTATTTTTAATAACACATCAATAACACCAAAAGTACAATCAAGAAAATACCGCGATAAAAACCTTGCTGCTATTGACGTTCAGTCCAATGAAGACCAAATCACTTTAACTCTCCATTTAAAAAATTCAAACACTCGTTTTTTTCACCACAAGGAAAAGGCCGCTTCCCAGATAGTACTCGACCTAAAGGGAACTACTGAACCATTTCTCAAAACCAATATTGGTAAAAAGAAAGGACAAAAAAAGAAAGAAGAGCCTATTGTAAAAATTAAACCAGTAAAGATGAAGGGGCTATCTCCAGAACAAGTAAAAGAAGTTATTCTCAAGGACGAAGAAGAAAAAAAAGAGACCGGTTGGGAAGAATACCAAAATGCTTTAAAACTCTATCAACAGAAGAAGCTTGAAGATTATACGATTAAAGTTGAAAGCGAACCTGATCCAGAAACTGGCGAGACAGAAGAAATAGAGCAAACCAAACCTGGAGCGCTTAAATTATTCAGGAAGTTTGCTAAGGACTATCCAAACAGTCCTCTTTTACCAAATATACTTTATTTGCTTGCCGAAGCCGAATTTCGCATTACATGGAGACAAAAACATCCCAACTATGAAAAGGCTTTAGCTGCCTATCAGCACGCTACAAGAAAATTTCCAAAGTCTCGATTTTCCGATCATTCGCTGTATAAAATAGGCAATATCTTTGAGGAAATAGGCTACACACTTGAAGCTAGGGTTCTGTATAACGAAGGAATCAATCGAAATCAAAAAAGTCTTTATAACACTGCACGCAAAACCAGCCTAGCCAATATGCTTTTAAAAGAGAAGCGATATGAAGATGCTTACCAAGCATTTCAAAAGATCCTAAAAAAATCGCCCAAGTCTAATGAGGCTCAGTTGGCGATTATTAAAATCGCTAACGAATATTTCGATCAGAAAGATTTTATCCGTGCGTTAGATGTCTATAATGAGGCTGTACGCAGGTGGCCATCAGTAGTAAACAAGACACCGATAATCTATAGCAATATGGGAGAAATTTACTTCAAAAAAAGAGACTACCCAAAGGCTAGAAAGTTTTATTTCAACATGGTTAACATGGATCCTGCCAATAAAGAAGCACATAGAGCTCTCAATCGTATTGGAGACCTTTACCTTATTCAAGGTAGGGAAATGGAAGCACTTTCAGTCTACGATCAGTCGGCCAAACTCGATCCCGAAAATCGAGAGTCTCAATACGGGAAAATTCGCATGGCAGATATTGGTGTTCGTTATCCCAGGCTACCAGTAAACGATGCGGTTTTCGACGTCAACGCTTACTTCCAACCACTTAAAGCATATGACGAAATCTTGGAATCAGCCAAGGATGTCGATATTCTCAGCGAAGTTACCATGAGCAAGGGAATAGCTTTGTTAAAAGAACAAAATTATCTTGAAGCGATTCAGGAATTCAAAAAACTATTGCCCTTGGGTGAGGAGTCTAAATTTTATCGTGACGCGGCAAAGTACATACGTCAATCTTTAGTATTTCTAGTAGATGGCTATGCAAAACAAGGTGGCGTTTTACCAATTCTTTATTCCTACACCGACTACGCCAGTCTCTCCATAGGGAAAGTCAAAAGCTTAAAAACTCTCTTACAAGTAGGGGAGGCTTACCAGTCTCTGGGTATGCTACCCGAGGCTGTCCGGATGTATGAAAAAGTAAAACAGTTAGATACTCAAAAAATTCATAATGACAGGATTTTTCTTAATCTAGGACAGATCCATTATGAAAGGGGAAATTACAGCGAAGCCGAATTCGTCGCACGCAGTTTTCTAAAAAACTTTCCACGCAGTGAAAAAGTCCGTGACGCCATGAAACTATTAGCCAAATCATTGAATGGGCGCAAACAACATGATGACGCCTTAAAAGTCTATCAAAATATCCTGGAAAAATTCCCAAAATTTCCCTCAGAGATTCATTACCTTATGGCTACCTTGGAAGCGGGTCGTAACCAAAATGCACAAGCGATTGCCGCTTACGAAAAGACTATCGACACCTTTGATCGCACTCAAAAAATAACCCCAGATTATTTAAGAGAAGCGCATTACAAACTCGCGAACTCACTTTACCAGGAAGGGAAATATGCCGAAAGTATAGATGCATTTGACGCAGCTATTAAATTATTCCCCGACCACCCACACAGAAGCTGGTCGGAATTCATATCAGCCGATGCTCTCAAAAAAATCAAAAACAACCCAAAAGCCACTGCCCAGCTGAACCAATTGATCAAATCTCGACCGGAAAATGATTTAATAAGAAAAGCAGCTCAGTCGCAGCTAAAGGTGATGGAGTGGGAAAAAGAAAACACGAACGCCCTTTAAAGAACTTTTACAATCTTCTATAATGAAAGCGTCTATTGCTCCTCTATACTTATGAACCTACCTATGAAAAACCCTCATCCAGAAAAAAACAGCCCTCAGGAAATTGCGATTCTTAACCAAGCATTTCAATCCTTCAATGAAGCGACCGAACAATTACAAAATTCTTATGATGTCCTTAATGAGGCTTTAGAAACAAACAAAAACTACTTACACAATATTATGGAAAGTCTTCCCACGGGTGTGATCGTAGTTGATAAAAATAATGCCATTCATACATTCAACAAAACTGCAGGCGAAATTACAGGTCTGGACCCAGAAGCCTGTCTCAACAAACAACTAAGTGAAGTATTCTCAACAGATTTTTTTGAAAAAATAGTTGGGCGGGCAACCAAAGAAAAACAAAAGTCTCCTGTCATTGAACGAGAAATCGAAACCCCTCATCATGGGAAAATTTACACACGCATCTCAACGTCTCCTGTTCTAGACAAGAAAAACAAACAGCTCGGAACAGTTCTCAATATAGAGGACATAACAGAATTGCGTCGTCTAGAAGAAGAAGCCCAGCGCAACCGTCGCCTTAGAGCAACTGGAGAAATGGCCGCTGGCATAGCACACGAAATAAGGAACCCCTTGGGAAGCATTGAATTATTTTCATCGCTACTCAAAAAAGATCTTAGTGAAGACCCAGACAAAAAACAAATTGTTGAACATATATCGGCCAGCGTAAAAAATATGGATAGAATTATTTCGAGCCTACTTCTATTTGCAAAGTCACCGCAACCATCACGACAACTATGCGACCTTAACGAACTGCTTAAAGAGCTATTTGAAGATTCTTCTGCCATATTGATTCCGCAAGAAATTAACCCTGTTTTCAACTTAAGCAAGGATGCTATTGCCAATGGCGACTCTCATCTTCTTAAGCAAGTTTTCATCAATCTAATCCGCAATGCTATCCAGGCTATGCCTGAAGGCGGTGACCTGAAAATCACAACACAAAAAAGTTCCCAGTTTGAACAATCATCTGAACAGTCTGACTATTGTCGCCAATTTATAAAGATAACTGTTGCTGACCAAGGTGAAGGTATTTTGGAAGAAAACCTGGCTAATGTTTTCAATCCTTTTTTTACAACCAAGGATCATGGAACCGGACTCGGCCTGTCAATTTCTCACAACATCATAAAAGCCCACCAAGGAACCATTGATGTAGAAAATGAGGTGGGCAAAGGCGCCCGGTTCATTCTTAAAATTCCATGTTGGGACCACGAACTTGACAAAAAATAATTCTCATAAAAATATTTTGGTCGTCGATGATGAAATTGAGATGCGAATAGCCCTTGAAACCACGCTTAAAAGGGAAGGTCACCACATTACCTTAGCCGAAAATGGGGAACAAGCCTTGGAAAGATTGAGTGAAGGTGCTTTCGATCTCGTATTAACCGACGTAAAAATGCCCAAGATGAACGGCGTCGAGTTATTAAAAGCGCTTAAAAAAAAGTCACCGCAAGCAGTAGCCATTATGATGACAGCTTATGGAGATATTGACAATGCAGTCGAAACCATGAAGGCGGGGGCCTTTGATTATCTACTCAAACCATTTTCTGCAGAAATTCTTATAGCTACCGTAAATAGAGCTTTTCTGGACAAGAGTTCCACAAAAAATGAATTCGTTCGTCGTGCACCCGAAATAAGCAAAACTCCTGATCGAGAACGGCGAATAATAACTCAAAACAAGCAGATGTTGGAACTTATTAAGTTTGTTGAAAACATCTCATACAGCAAGTCAACCGTTCTTATCATGGGCGATACCGGAACTGGCAAAGAAATGTTTGCTCGCTATATTCACCAGATGAGTCCCCGTGCACAAAAACCATTTATGGCAGTTAATTGCGCTGCTCTTCCCGAAGGTCTTCTTGAAACCGAATTATTTGGACACGAAAAAGGAGCTTTTACTGGAGCCATAGAACGCAAAGATGGGAAATTTGAATTAGCTAATAAGGGGACTTTGTTACTTGATGAGGTAACTGAAATGAGTCTATCTCTTCAAGCCAAACTATTACGCGTTTTACAGGAACATGAAATAGACAAGGTTGGGGGGCGCGCATCCATTCCTGTTGATGTCCGTGTTGTCGCCACAACAAACCGGGACATCAAAGAACGTATCCGAGAAAATCAGTTTCGAGAAGATTTATATTACCGGTTGAATGTGATTCCTCTGAAACTGATTCCTCTCAGAGATAGGATTGATGATATCCTGACGCTAGCCGAGCATTTTATCGAAAAACACTCCAAAGATCTGAATAAAAAAATCTCTCACATAGCTGACGAAACTATCGAATTACTTAAAAAATACAGTTGGCCCGGTAACGTGCGAGAGCTTGAAAATATAATCGAACGAGCAACTCTCATGTGCCAAGAAAACACATTACTTCCCTCTCACCTATTCTTTGATGAAGAAGAAATACAAACCAAGGGAACCCGTCCTCTCGGCAAATTTAAAGGCACGATATACGACATGGAAAAAGAGCTCATTACCCAAACTCTGGAAGAAGTCAATGGGAACAAAACAAAAGCTGCCGAAAACTTAGGCATCAGCGTCCGCACTCTTCGCAACAAACTAGCCTCTTACAAGAACTACGCAGAAAGCTGACAAAGTTACATTTTTCTTAATTTGTCAAAGAAATGACATGATTCCGGGCCTAACCGTGATTTAATTTCACCCCGAGGAAATAGCCCCGCCACTAAACTCTCATAAGTCATTTAAATATAAGGGATAACTTATCGGACAAACAAAGAAATAAAAATACCGCCCCTCCTCGCTTTGGTATGGTTATTGCTCAAGTAGAACGTATACATAGTGTAACGCTTCTATCTAGAAGCACAAATTAATCATCTGTTTGGAAGGCAAAAGGCAATGGATTTTTTAACATCAATGAAAATCAGTTCATCCGGATTGAACGTTCAGCGCAAACTTATGGAAACGGTTTCTAGTAACCTTGCCAACATCGAAACCACACGTACACCAGAAGGAGGTCCCTACCGGCGCAAAGAACTCGTTGTCACCGCGTTACCACTTGAAGACGATTTCAATGAAATATTAAAATCTGAACTAGGAGAAAACGTTTTACAATCAATGATTACAGAAATCATCGAAGACCAAAGTGAACCACGGTTAGTATTTAACCCAAATCACCCCGATGCCAACGAAACAGGTTATGTCGCTATGCCTAACGTAGACCTAATGACGGAAATGGTAAACCTCATTACAAGTACAAGAGGATTCGAAGCAAATGTTACCGCCATGAATGCTGCTAAATCAATGGCTCAACGAGCTATCGACCTTGGAAGATAAAATAATTTAAAAATCTCTAACAAAAAAATACCATGAATCCAATCCTGACATTTTTTAGCCAGCTAAGCGAACGTTTTGGAGACCTGTCTCAGGGACAAAAAGTAGCCTCTCTCGTTCTCGCAACAGTAACCATCGGCTCTGTTCTTGCTATGTCATTTTGGATTAAAACACCTGACCTTCAACTACTATACGCAAACCTAAGCGAGAAGGACGCGTCAGCTATTGTTGATAATTTAAGAACTCAAAAAATTCCTTACGAGTTATCCAACCAGGGAAAAACTATTCGTGTACCAGCAAACCAAGTCCATGAAATTCGCTTAAAAATGGCTAGCGAAGGCCTCCCGGAGGGAAGTGAGGTTGGACTCGAAATATTTGACAAAACGTCATTGGGAATGACTGATTTTATTCAGAAATTAAATTTTCAACGTGCGCTTCAAGGAGAACTCTCCCGAACCATTTCAACATTGGAGGCGATTGATCGTGCGCGCGTACATTTAGTTATTCCAAAACAAACTTTATTTCTAAGAGAAAAACCCAAAGGAAAAGCATCTGTTACTATAAAAACCAAGGCTGGAAAATCTCTGAACGAGAAACAAGTCCAAGGAATTGTCCACTTAATTTCTGCTAGTGTTGAAGGAATCACGGCAGACAATGTAGCTGTTATCGATGTGAAGGGGAACTTACTTAGTGGATCTCAAGAGACGAGCGCTGGCGCTGCTCGCTCATCTTCCAACTATCAGCATCAACGCAGAGTCGAACAAGAGCTTGAAAAAAATATCTTAGCCATGCTTGAAGATGCCCTAGGAGAGGGAATGATTATTGCCCGAGTAACCGCAGATTTGGATTTCGAAAAAAATGACCAGACAGAAGAAATTTATGACCCAGATTCAGCCGTTGTACGTAGCTCACAAACCGCCTCGGAATCAGTCGTCGGTGCCACTCCTACTGGAGGGGTGATAGGCGTCCAAGCGCAGCTGCCTGCTGGCCAGAATGAGGGTGGAACTGGAACTTCCGGCCAACCCTCCAAAAGGGACAAAAACAACCAAGTTCAGAATTTCGAAATCAATAAAATTACCCGCGTAGTTTCAAAACCAACCGGTACCATCAAGAAACTCTCTGTGGCAGTGCTGATTGACGGAACCATGACGGAAGATGCAGAATATAAGGCAAGACCTCAGGAAGAAATGGATAAGTACCTACAACTAGTACAGTCCGCCGTTGGATACAATCAAGAGCGCGGGGATCAAATCAAAGTGGAAAATGTTCAATTCGACCGCACCCTCGAGCTTCAACGAGCGGAGGAACTGGAGAAGCAAGAGCAGATTGCGCTGGCTTTCCAAGTTGGTAAATATATCCTAGGCATCGCATTTGTTATACTGTTTTTCACGAAAGCGATAAAGCCTGTGATCAATTTGATAACCACTAGCGTCAAGCCAGAGGAAGAAGCACCCGAAGAAGAAGTGGCGACAACAGGCAAGAGTGAAGCTCAAGTAGCAGAAGAAGAAGAAATGAAACGTCTTGAAGAAATATTATTGAATTCCGCTGAAATGAGAAAGTCCGTTACCGATTTCATAACAAAAGATCCTAAGTATACCGCCGGAGTTGTGAGAAAATGGCTGCGTGAAAAAGCTACCGTCTAAGGTTAAATTTTAATAAAATTCCCATCCAGAGGAGATGGCATGGCAGCACCAGCATCAAAACCACCAATTAAGCTTACAGGACCAGAAAAAGCGGCTATTTTACTGATGTCAATCGGCGAAGATAACGCTGGCAACGTGATGGCTAATATGGAAGAACGTGAAATTCAAGCCATTGGTAACTACATGTCTGCCTTAGGCGACGTCGACCAGGAAACCATGGATCTGGTCACTAAAGAATTCTACATGGCCACAAGAACAGGAATTGGTGGCATTGGTATCGCCGGAGCAGATTTTCTTAAGGCAGCATTAATGAAAGCAATGGATCCCGCCAAGGCAACGGAAATTCTTAATAATATATCGACACCTGGAGAGGATCTTAGCGGCGGGTTAGAAACACTTCGCATGCTGGAACCAAAAACGATCGCCGCATTTTTAGTTACCGAACATCCTCAAACGGCTGCAATTATTTTAGCTCATCTCGACGAAGGAATCGTTGGCGCTGTAGTCGCAGAATTACCCGAAGACAAACGAACGGAAGTCATGCTTCGGTTAGCAACGCTAGAGCGTGTTTCACCTAACGTGCTTCGAGAACTCGATGTCGCACTACAAGGAGAACTAAGGCAAACAGGAGCCTCAGCCGGAAACAGGCTTGGTGGAGTAGAATTAGCAGCCCAGATTATCGGGACCATGGAGAAAGATGTCGAAGCAGGAATTATGGCAGAACTGGAAGAGTCCAACCCTGAGTTGGCACAGCAAATCTCTGACCTCCGGTTTGTCTTTGAAGATATCAATAAGATTGATGATCCAGGCATTCAGCTGATTTTGAAAGAAATCGATCAAGCAGGCCTACCACTAGCTCTTAAAACGGCAAGCGAAGAACTCAGAGAAAAACTTTTCTTCAATATGTCGGAGCGTGCTTCTGATATGCTAAAAGATGACTTGGAAAATCTCCCTCCCACCAAGTTGGCTGATGTCGAAAAAGCCCAGAAAGTAATTATTGAGGTATGTAAAAAACTAGAAGCTGACGGAAAAATTGAAGTTGGAGGTGCAGGTGAGGAACTTGTCTAATCAATTTAAACCTTCTTCCACATTTGTCGATTTAGATAATTCTGAGGAAGAAAACAAAGATAAAACTCGCCTCTTTGAGTTGAGCGAATTCTTGGGCGCCGCATTAAACCAAGATCGCAGTTTTTCTTTCGACTCAGAAACTGCAAGAAATTTTGATACAGACAACGTAAAAAAGGCTAAGCAAGGGGTCAAGGAATTAGTGGCTGACGCTGTTGCCAAAGCAAAATCGTTAGCTATTGAAATCAAGGAAAATGCCTACAAAGAAGGGCACAAAACTGGGTACGAAGAGGGATTTCAGACGGCATACAAGGAAGGAGAAAATTCTGCAAAGGGAGAATTTATCCCCCTTTTGCAAACAATAAATTCTCTGGTCCAAGAGTTAAGCGAGTTCCGGACGATGATGTATCCAAAAGTTGAAAAAGAAATGATTGAGATGGTCACCGGATTGACAAAAAAAATCCTCCAGCATGAAATCAACACTAACGAGGACAGTGTTAAACAAATGATTCTTCTGGCTATAAATTCTGTGATAGACAAAGAAAATATGGTTATCCGCATTCATCCATCAGATAAAGCACACGCAGAGGCATTTTATCCTGAGCTGAAGAATCTATTTAGCGAGATCAAAAACATTACCTTCGAAGAGCATTCTGGGATTGAAAAAGGCGGGTGCATGATTGATACAAACTTTGGAACGATTGATGCGAGGATCGATCAACTGGAAGGCCAAATTGATAAAATTTTAAAACTTACCCCAGCAGTACCTGTTGTCAGTTCTAGTTCTAAGCCTCTGTCTGAGAAAAGTTTGCGACGAATCTACTGGTAGCGAAACCCCTGCTTCGGAAACTGAAACCAAGGCGAGCGACGAATCTACTGGTAGCGAAACCCCCGCTTCAGAAACTGAAACCAAGGCGAACGAAGAATCTACTGGTAGCGAAACCCCCGCTTCGGAAAAATCACCAAAAGATACCCCTGAAAAAGAAGATTAAACTTTTTCACTTCTTAAATGAGTCTAGATCATGCAAGAAACTATAGACATTAAAAAATATAGCTCCTTTGTAGAAACCAATTCTTTTGTAAAAAGAACCGGTAAGATTAGTCGAATTATTGGACTGATGATTGAATCGAATGGTCCTGGTGTTGCGATCGGCTGCATTTGCACTATTCAATCGAGAACCAGACCACCAATTGAAGCTCAAGTGGTTGGGTTCCGCGATAACCAAACATTGCTCATGCCACTCGGAGATATTTATGGAATCGAACCAGGTTGCACCATAGAAGTAACCGAAGAACAACCGTCTTTTGGTGTAAGCTCGGAAATGATCGGACGTGTTTTAGACGGAAATGGTAAACCTATTGATGGGAAAGGGCCAATACCTTTAGGAACAGAGTACCCCCTCATGGGAACGCTCTTAAACCCTCTTTCCCGAGAGCGGACTAGGCATTCACTCGATGTAGGCGTGAGATCTATAAATGGCCTACTCACCTGCGCCAAAGGACAACGAATCGGCATTATGGCTGGTACAGGCGTGGGTAAATCGGTATTACTGGGAATGATCGCTCGCAATACAGAAGCTGAGGTCAATGTAATCGCTCTGATCGGAGAACGAGGAAGGGAAGTCAAGGAGTTTATCGATGAAAACCTCGGCCCTGAAGGATTGAAACGATCAATAGTAATTGCTGCTGCATCGGATCAACCTCCCCTCGTTCGCCTCCGAGGAGCTTTCATAGCCACAACAATTGCAGAGTATTTTCGCGATCAAGGAAAAGATGTCCTTCTAATGATGGATTCAATCACTCGGTTTGCACTAGCACAAAGAGAAATTGGTCTTTCAGTTGGAGAACCACCTACCACCAAAGGTTACCCCCCCTCGGCATTTGCATTCATTCCCAAACTCCTAGAACGTGCTGGGACCGGTGAAGGGAATGGGACGATCACCGGGCTCTATACTGTTTTAGTAGAAGGTGATGACATCAGCGAACCTGTTTCCGATGCTGTTAGGGCTGTGCTAGATGGACATATCGTGTTGGACCGAGAATTAGCCGCGCACAACCACTATCCAGCTATTGATGTTCTTGCCAGTGTAAGTCGCCTTATGATCGATGTCATATCAAAGGAACATTATGACTTGTCCATGAAGCTGAAAGATTTTCTAGCCACCTATAATGAGGCAAAAGATCTTATTAATATTGGAGCCTATGCCAAAGGAAGTAATCCAAAATGGGATATCGCCATTGACAAAATAGATCGTATCAATGCGTACCTCAAACAGGGAATTATGGAAACAGTTACCATGGAAGAAAGTCTAAACACATTAAAAGAAATCGTGGAGAATTAAGGATATGAGGTTCCGGTTTGAAGCTCTTTTGCAAATACATAAAAATAAAGAAAACCTGTTACAAAAACAGCTAGGCGATATTCTTGCGCATAAGCAAACCCAACAAAATAGAAAAGATTTTTTAAAGAGCGCCCGGGAAAATGAAATCAAACAGGTTAATCAACGCATGACTCAAGACTTAAATATCGATACTTATTTTCTATATAATATGTTTTTTGAAGGAAACCACTATCAAAATAACCGTCAACAAATAATAATTTCAGAAATAGATACACGGGCCGAAGCCAAGCGAGAGAAATTGGTTGAAGCGAGTCGAAAAAGGCGAACCATGGAAATTCTCAAAGAACGCGACTTAAAACAATATAAAAATAAGTTGGCAAAAATGGAAACTGAAGCAATGGATGAAGTTGCCTCCAACCACTGGTCTTTAAACTCATGAACCGATTGCTTAAACTAATAACTTTCTCCGCCCTATTTCTTTACTTATTAGGTGTATTCCCCGACTTGAAAATATTTAACAATATTTATACGGTTAGGGAAAACCTGGTATTCGCCCAAGAAGAGGAGCAACCAGAAAAGGAAGCAGAAGACGCCCAAAAAACCGCAGATGAAAAAGGTGACCCGCCAAAAGAGGGTAAAGAAAAAACTCCAAAAAAAATCAAACTCCCTAAACAAAATGCCAGCATCAACCCGGAAACGTTCCGCATGATGGAAATGATCGAGAAAAAAAACAAAGAACTTAAAATCCGAGAAAAAGAAGTAGCCTCCAAGGAACAGCAGCTAAAAACCCTAGAAGAAAATATTCAAAAAAATCTAGAAAAAATCGAACAAGCTCTAAAGGAAAGCAAGGAACAGT
>JYMV01036967.1_pt1 | contig 12158 bp, 9 predicted proteins | sample 338911 | NCBI WGS metagenome assembly JYMV01 (sample SAMN03354496, study PRJNA234377) | hydrothermal vent metagenome | biome: Deep sea; feature: Hydrothermal plumes at the Eastern Lau Spreading Center, Western Pacific Ocean; material: Seawater | place: Tonga | collected 2009 | depth 2000 m m | reverse complement strand
TGTTCAAACACTTGAAATCCCGGAATTGGCCGTGGTTATTTTTAAGGAATGGCAATTTCTCATAAACGTAAAGGAAAATTCTAAATTCACTGCATATTGATTCCTCTGGGTAAATTGAAGAAAGTATAAATACTGTCGGTGAGTTTATTCATTATAAAACCGTAACAAAACCATCTTAGCTATTCTAGACCCTAATTCAATTATCCTAAAAAAACATCCTGATCATTATATTTTAATATGATTTTACGTCCAAATATTTTCCAGATATTGCTTGTCCTTACACCTCTGTACCTGATGGCTGAAGTTCAAAAGAAGCAGGTTACTTCTGCCACGGGATTGCAGGCTGTATTGAGCGGCAAGGCAGATTCACTGGAAATTTATCTGCAGCCCGGTGATTATCATCTCTTACCAACTTCAATTATAGACTCTACCTGCGGTAATTGTGAGGAACCCAATCAGTTTGTACCAGCGACAGCGGGGTTGGAAATTTCCGGCAGCTATGTCAGAATAACCGGCCCCGAAGACCGCTCAGCGGTTATCCATACCAATGCAGGATATGGAATTTATTTTAACAACTGCAAAACAGGTATAATTGAAAATATATCTATTACAGGTGGTATCCGTGATCCCGATGGTAATGCAACAGACGCCGCAATTGTGGTCAAGAACAGTGCTGTTACGATTCGAAATAACCATATTTATGCCAATATTGGGGATTCGGCAATTGTTGTTAAAAATATCGTCGGGGTTATGGGCATCTGCGGACGTGAAAACTCTGATTTAATAATAAGAGGTAATGAAATTATTGGTAATTCCTGGGACGGGATTGCTCTTTACAAGGATGCTACTGCAACGATTATTGGTAATCTTATTGACGGCGTGGATAAAGCCAGTTCAAAGGTTGCCGGGGGCGGCCGCGGAGTTGCTGTTGGTATCACCTGGAATGCCCGAGCCACCATTGATGGAAACCTGGTAAAACGATATTGGAAAGGGATTGGTATTTTTGTCGATGCCAATGTAACTGTCCGCAACAACATCATTGAAGATCTCCTTACCTGGGGTATTGCCTATTGGGATGCAGAAAAAGGCAAACCGGTTGGCATAATTGAGAATAATATCATCTATTCCACCGGTGCCTGTGGGGTGTCTATTACCCGCACCCAGCCTGGTCAAAATCCCGGTCATCTGGTCGGTAACGTTATTGTTAGGACCGCTCAAAACCCAAAATATGATGCCCCGGATTACTATTGTAAGCAATGTGCATTATCTATATCCTCCAAACCGGACAATTTTCGGATTGACGACAACCTGTTTTTTAACAACCGCCGAGCGACTGAAACCCTGCCTGATTATGACCTTTCTGAGAGTGAGTTTAATAATTCTGTAGAGGACCTTCGAAGCCGGCTGTTGAATTCAGCCTTGTTCCGACAATCGGATTTTTTAAAGTTTTTGACCGAACAATAACAGACGAACAGACCAGCACTCCCAGGTATTATAAACCGGTTGGTTTTTATTTCTGGAGTAATATATTGTAAATTAAACCATGAAACTCCTACAAATTGATTCCTCTGGATAAATTGAAGAGATCATTATTAACCAAATATCCCGCACAACAGCAGTTATTTTGTTTGTAGATTAGTCCTTAGTTTTATATTCTCGGGAATATCATTATGCATGATTTACTCCATTTTTTCACCCATATCTCCGATGAAGTACGGGGTGTCTTCCTTGTAGGTGGTTTAACACTTTTTCTTTTGTTGGAATCTAGCGTTCCCCTTTTCAAAATGGATTACAGCAAGTTAAAGCATGCAGGAATCAATATTTCTTTCACTATCATTACGCTAATTGTCAATATTATTGGAGCAGCATTGATCTTTGCAGCGGTTCAGTATAATGAAACAAATAATACCGGGTTATTAAATTTAATCGAATTACCCCTTTGGCTTCATGTGTTTGGTGGTTTGATCATTATGGATCTCATTGGTGCATGGCTGATACACTGGATTCAACATAATATCAGGTGTGTGGAAGTTTCATCTGATCCATCACACAGATCCCAATGTGGATGTGACCAGTGGTTTGCGCCATCATCCCGGTGAAAATATATTCCGCTTACTTTTCACCACTCTGGCGGTTTTAATCACAGGCGCATCGTTTGGTTTAGTCATGATGTACCAGACGATTTCAGCCTTTTTCGCCCACTTTTCACACGCCAATATCAAAATGCCCCTTGCTGTTGACAAAGCATTCTCATATATTATTGTTACTCCCCATTTCCACAAAGTACACCATCACTTTGTACAACCCCATACGGATAGCAATTATGGAAATATCTTTTCCATCTGGGATCATTTATTTCGAACTGCAACTTATGTGAAAAAAATGGATGATCTCATTTATGGGATCGATACCCATATGAATCCGGAAGAACATTCCAGTTTCAAGAATCTATTGATGATTCCTTTTCAGCATTACCGTCCACCAATTGGATCAAAATTCAGTGATCAATAATCCATATTCATTAAGCCCCGCCAAGTAGTTTGATCAATAATTGTGGGAGAACCCTGCAAATTGATTCCTCTGGATAAATTGAAGAGACTTTTATTTATAACATTACTGCTGTTTGGCACTTTATCAGTTGCTGTCACCAGTGGAGAGGTTTCTTTCCCGTCGTTTGCTGAGGAAGGAGAATTCAGCGACCGAAAGGTTAGGCCCCTTTCCCGGCAGTGGAAACTGGGGAATCTCGATGGAGGGAATTCCTTTGTTTTTGGAGTGTACCGAAGTTATCACACAATGTATGTTGATCTGGATCCAACACCCGAAATTAATCTCTGGGATGAAAATGAGTTTCGTCTTTACAGGCAGCTTATGATTCGGTCATTGAAACCCGGCTTTATTGCGTTTGAAATGACTGGATATCCACTTGCATCTCTTTCCGCCTTGATGGAGAAAAAACAAGGAGAGTTCTTCAGTTCTCTTACCCTTGGAGAAGATTTTAATATTCTGAGGAGCTTGGGAGCCGGCGTTCAGGAACCGTGGTCGATGAGCCTGTTTATAGGGCAGCTTGTTGATTTTTTGGAGGTAACAGAGAAGGAAGAGGTTGTCCGGGCAGCTTCTGGAGCAAGCGGATTAGTGATCACTGGAGGGTTATACCAGCTTTTTGATAACTGTTTTGTTCCATCAAATTGGTTTCGTTTGGAATGGAAACTGAAGGGGGGGGGCGAAAGGGGATCAAAGAGACAGGAATGGGACATTAAGGCAGGCTATAGAAATTATGGTCTTCCAGATATTTCTAACACTATATCTTTCGTATTTTCACGCCTAAGAGCAGATAGAAGTGACACCAATTGGGGATTAACAAAAAACAGTCTATCGATGGTTGATCTTCAAATTCCGGTATCAGGGTTTGATAGTGGTTTCTCAAGGATTTTAGTTTCTTACGGGAAAATCATTCCTTTCAAGGGGAAATTTGTTGGATTGAAAATCGGGTTCGGCTATGAAAATCGTAGGAAATATGATGGGGAGGCAAAGGAATTTCGTGTTGAGAAAGAAGAGCTGCGGGAAATATTTTTTCATCCTGTTATTATGTTTTGAATAGAGTGGTAGGTTTTCCAAAAATATCGGCAGCTATTGCCGGCGGTGTGATCCCATTGGTTGTGGAATAATTATATGAATAAAGAACAAAATAAATTTGTCAAACGGGTAAAGAGTAGATTTTTATTCAAGCTGTTCACAATCGCCAAGCTTCCTTTAGCCTTTATTTCCGGATTAAAAGTACTGGATTTAGATGAAAACCAATGTTCCACAAGTGTACAGTATAAATATCTCAATAAGAATCCATTTCAGTCAATGTATTTTGCAGTTTTAAATATGGCAGCAGAATTAAGCACCGGTGTTTTAGCACTTCTTGCTACGAAAGGAAGAGCCCCAAGTGTTGCAGTTATAATTGTTTCAATGAAAGCAGACTTTCAGAAAAAAGCAATCGATACCATAACCTTTTCCTGTTCCGATGGAGAAAAACTTTTCCGGGCAGTAGATAAAGCAATTGAAACCAAAGAGCCTCAGACAGCTACCGTAGCAACTGTTGGAAAAAATGAAAATGGGGAAATTGTATCAGCCTGTGAATTCACATGGTCATTTAAGGAAAGAAGTTAAATTGCCCTTTGGGCATACTTTGATTAGGAGATGTTTTAATCAAATAAAATGGCTCAAAATAAAATAATTACAAGAAGGAAATTCCTCCAGATCGGCGGGCTGGAAACCGCTGGCCTTATGCTGCCATGTCGACCTGGGGAATATTTTGTTGTTCTTCAAAGATCCATTGGCAGAGATATCCAAAAATTGACGGTTTTGAAGTGACCAGTTTTATTTATGAGCCCTTATTTTTGAAATGTAGTTTATTCCATGCCTGAACTTCCGGAGGTAGAGACCGTTGTTGCCTTTTTATCGCCTGCTCTTCAAGGTAAATTTATTCGCTCCATTGATTTGCCGAATGGATATTCTAAAGTCATTGAAAATGGAAATTTATCCTCTGTAATCAACGCAGTTAAGGGGAGAAAAATAGTTCGGCTAAGCAGGCGCGGGAAGTATATTGTTTTTGAATTAGGCCAGGGGTTCTTGGTATTTCACCTGCGAATGACAGGGAAGTTGCTTCTTCATCCTCTTCAGAAGAAATTTGAGAAGCACCTTTCGTTTTGTATCGGATTTAAAGACAATTCGAATTTATATTTTTACGATACCCGTAAATTTGGCCGAATTTATTTTAGCAGAACATTGGAATGTCTGGAAGAAAAACTTGGGATTGAACCTCTTTCAAAAGAGTTTAATCTGAGCTGGCTGACTCAATCTTTAGGGCAGCGAAAAAGGATGATGAAACCGTTATTTCTTGATCAATCTTATATTGCAGGATTAGGTAATATTTACATTGATGAAATTTTATGGAAGGCCAGCATACATCCTCAAAGTATTTCGAATAAAATTCCTGAACAAAGTATTCCTAATTTGTACAAAAGCATTCGGTCTATTCTTCAGGATGCAATTTCTTATAATGGCACTACGTTTATCAATTTTTCTTTCGGAGAAAATCGAACAGGGGAGTTTAAAGAAAAGTTAAATGTTTTTGGGAAGCAGGGCCAGTCTTGTCCGAACTGCGGGGGGAAGATTCAAAAAATTCGAGTAGGGCAGAGGGGAACTCACATTTGTAATCATTGTCAGAAACTTTATGTGTAAAATTATTTTTGGAATAACAGAAATTCAAATTTCATTGATTAATTTTTAATTTCTTCTCCCGGTTTATATGAGCTTTCTAGGTTTTGGAGAATCTCTGTTTTTGTTCTCCAAACGGGTTTCATTTCCCTTCTTGCAAATAAAGCAGATTGATCTGAATAATGAGGTGAATCAGGTCTTGATGTTGCACTTCCATATTGATGAATGCTTTGAGAATAAACTTTTCCTGTGGAATCCCATTTCACTAAGTATACAAGCCCGTCCCCTGAAAAGCCCCTCATTTTACCAGGAGCATAATTCGTAGCGTACACAGCGTGAAGAATATCTGGTCCTCCGCCAATTTCTAAATCCTGTTTGCCCCTTATCAATCGGTGGACTTTTCCGTATGGGGGTGTCAATGTTTTATATGTATCCATCAATTGTTTTGAAGCAGTTCGAACATATTCAATGAGCAATGGTTCGTCTATTTTCTGATACGTCCATTTGAGGAAGGGGGTTAAGGTCAACATTCCTAAAGAGGCTTCGGTGTTTTCCGGATGCGTACTCAAATTCCATTTTTTTAGAATTGCTTTTGATGTTTGTAATACTGAATCTTCTTCATCTATTGCATGAATGATAGCTTCAACATATTTAGCTACGACTGATTGTTTGGAATAGTACATATCGTATTTAATTTCTTCGAATTCTTTAAAAGTAAGGTTTGTTTTTGGAGAAAATAATTCAGATAATCTTAAACTGCGGTTATTCTGGGTTAATTCAATACCTCCATGTTTTGGCAAACTCTCCAACTTTAAATTGTCGGAATCTTCTGAAACGTAAAGGGGTGACTGATTTGTGCTATACAATAAACCGCTAGCTGGATTTTGTACCATTGGTAATTTTGAAAACGGAATAATTTCATCCCAAAGTGTTTCAGAAGTCCATCCGGGCAAATAGTTTTTCCAATCAAATCCGGATTTTCGGACAGGAATATTTCCGTTATAAAGATAGAAAATATTGCCTGTATAATCAGCGAATACCGAATTGAAAGAGGGAATACTTCTCATGTGCATTGCGGATTTCCAGTCTTTAAAATTCTGGGCTTTATTCATCCGGTACCATTGTTCCACCTGTCGAATATCGCCCAATCCGGCATATCGTATAGCATAAGTTCCATGTTCGAATTGAAGCACAGGACCATGAACAGACCACAAAGCTTCTCTTTTAATCGTCCAGTTAAATAGTCCAAATATTTTAATCTTTATTGATACTATTTCTTTTTCCAACTCCAGCCATTGGTCATCAAAGCGATATAAAAGTGAATTATCTGGATGCATTTCCAAAATATAGGTGTCAATTAAGTCTGGGGCATTTACAGTATGGACCCAACCGAGGCTGTCATTGTGTCCCACGAATATTATCGGCGATCCCGGGAATAGACCTCCGGACATGTTCCAACCTTCCTCACTGTGTATATGAGCTTCATACCAGGCAATGGGACCGTCCCATGGTTGATGCGAATTAATGGCTAAAAACGTTTCCTTATTTGCTGTCCTTTTGGGTGAAACTGCAAATCCGTTTGAACCGATGTGTCTGGATGTATTGTTCGCAGGTAAATGGGAAGATAATTTTGGTTTTTCAGTTAAATTAAACAGGGATTCCAAAATGCTGTCCAATCCGAAAAACATAGGTGTGCGAAAAACAAAACCAGCCACGATATCTTTCCCCTGTACCGGGAATACATCTGCTAATATTTCATCATTATGGAGATGAGCGTAGTAGTTAATTCCAGTGGCATACGCTTCTAAAATACTCCGGACTTTTTCACTGAGTTGGGATTCATAATATTGATCGACAGTATTGTAAATCCGAAGCCAGCTTATGAAGAAATCAGTGATTGCGCCATCTCTCCCATGAATCAATCCTGATTTTTGTTTCAGGGTAATGATGACGTCCTGAATATTTTTAAAATCATCTTCAGAGTTGGCATAAGCAAGGCCAAAGGCGGCATCTTCATCTGATTGACCGAAAATATGAGGGACACCCCACGTATCACGATAAATTGTAACATTATAGTTTTCTGCTTTTTTAGTTTGTTCTGAGAGTAAAGAGTAGAATTCCTTCGGCAGCCAACAAGAAAAGAAAAGTGTAAAAATAATTCCGGTAACAATGATAGCCATGATAATATTATGTTTAAAATATTGTTTCATTTTAGGTAAAAAGTCGGATTCTTTTGGAATTCACAAATTAAGAATCAGAATATTAGTAATTTCTTCAGGGTGAACAAAGGGTAAATAATTGAAGAAAGCAGTTACAAACTCTATTTCCAAACCTGTCATGATTTATGATGGTGACTGCCGGTTTTGTACACTATGGATTCAGCGGTGGAAATCACTTACGCGGGACAAAGTTAAATATATACCGTACAAAAATGCCGGAAGTGAATTTCATCCGCTCACTTCGGAAGATTTCGAAAAATCCGTTCACTATATTACTACAAAAAAAGAAGTATTTTCTGGGGCAGGTGCCGTATTTAAGTCATTAGCTGATGCATCGGTTTACCAATTTCTTTTCTGGCTGTATAACCGGATGTCCATTTTTAAAAACTGTACAGAAATTGGATACAGATTTATCGCAAACAACCGCCGTATTTCTTCTTTTATGACTTACATCTTTTGGGGTAAGAATTTGGAAAAACCTACGTACCATTTATCCAGGTGGATATTCTTGAAGCTGATTGCGATAGTATATTTTATAGCTTTTCTATCATTCTGGATTCAAGCAGATGGATTAGTAGGTCAAAATGGTATTTTGCCAGCGAATGACTTTTTTCAAAGTGTTGCTCATCAATTAGGTAGTTCAGCGTTTTTCAATGTTCCTTCGTTACAGCTCTTTCTACCGGGGTATTCAGGACTGGGACTTATCTGCGGACTGGGTTTGGTTTTTTCTTTAACGCTTTTTATTGGAATGATGCCAAGGATTTTCCTGATTTTTCTGTGGCTTTTATACCTCTCAGTCGTAGCAGCGGGGCAGAGGTTTCTGAGTTTTCAATGGGATATTCTTCTTCTGGAGTGCGGATTTCTCTCCATTTTTTTCAGCCCCGGTGTTTGGTTTTATCATTTTAAAACTCCTATCCCAATTTCTGGAGGAATGCTGTTTCTTTTGCGCTGGCTGTTATTCCGGCTTATGTTTTTTTCAGGAGTCACAAAACTTGCCAGCGGGGATTCAACCTGGTGGGATCTTACCGCTCTTTCGTATCATTACGAAACCCAACCTCTTGCCACATGGACGGCCTGGTATGCACATCAACTGCCAATGTGGGTTCAACATATTTCAACAGGTGCAATGTTTGGGATTGAACTAGTTGCGCCATTTTTTATTTTTGGTCCAAGAAGATTGAGGTATGCTGCTTTTGGTTCAATTTCACTTTTTATGGTTTTGATAGCCTGTACTGGTAATTACACCTATTTCAATTTACTTACACTGGTTCTCTGTGTCGTTCTTCTGGATGATAAAATTATCAAAAAAATAATTCCATTTCAGTGGAGGAATAAACACAATTTATTAGTTGTTCATTCAAAGAATTCCTATGTGAAAAAAAGCAGTATTTTTATTCTTGTATGTCTTGTCGTAATCCTGAGTGCTTCAAATACCGCAATGCGGTATTATCCAAATTTTAGTCCTTATGCTTCGATTCAAAAATTATTAAATACCATTCGACCGTTTCATATTATCAATAATTATGGTCTTTTTTCTGTAATGACAGTCCGCCGTCCGGAGCTCATAATAGAAACCAGCGATGATGGAAATGAATGGAAGGAAATTGAGTTCAAATGGAAAGCGGGAGCTTTAGAAAAAAGACCGCAGTTCGTCCAACCTCATCAGCCCCGGCTGGATTGGCAGATGTGGTTTGCAGCGCTGTTTTATGAACGTGTCGCTGAATATTTTAAGAAAATATATGATCGGGATCCTATAAGCCAGGAAGAACATTTTTCATTAATGAGACAGGTTCCAATCTCAAAAAGGTATAGATGGTTTTATCTCTTTCTAAATCGAATATTTGAAGGTGAAAAAGAAGTTTTGTCCTTATTAAAAAATGGTAAAATTGGACCCGCTCCAAAATATTTGAGAGTATGGCTTTATGATTATCATTTCACTTCAATTACAGAAAGAAGCGAGAGTGGAAATTGGTGGAAACGGGATAATCACCGCTTAATCCTGCCAAAATTTTCAAAAGAAGAAATATGGATTCCTTAGGAATATAGCGTGATTATTATCGTTGATTTGTAATAATAATATTTCCCGTGGATGAGCTTCGCACCCAGTAACCTTTTCCCGGGCTCAATTCCTCAGCTTCTTCATATCCTCCATTATGGAATCCGTAAAATGTTCCCGCAAGAATAATATTTTCTGGATCAAGAATCTCATCAATTTGAACTGAATTGTGTAAACCACTGATTAGGTTCCATCCCTGAGTGAGATCAATTACAATTTCGTTATTTGGATTTCCTGAAATTCCCACGTTAGAGTTTGATGAAAAACGAAGCCAGTAACCGAAACCAATTTCTAAAATCTCTGTTTGGAGATAATTATTATTAAAACTGAAGAGAGTTCCTTCAATAGCATTGGGAAAAAGGGACAGGTAGTGTGTGTTATCAACATTCAGTGGTAGACCGACCATGTTCCAGCCGGAGAGATGATCGACAACGATTGTTATTTCACTATTAATCTCTTCAGGAATGGGTGCCCGATACACACTTACGGTACCACCAGTTTTGAATAAAAATTCATTTGTTGAGATGATATTTGCGAAGGATAGGCTGTATGATTCCAGTCCACCGCTGTACTCAGTCCAGTTTTCATAGTCATTTGTATAGAATAAACCGTCCTGGGATGTAGCTGTTCCGGCAAACAGGTAGTCTGATATGCCTGCCAGTGCGTTTACATTATTGTCTCCCATTCCGCTTCCGGACTGGGACGGAAACGTATCGATCCATTCCCAGGCATCTCCATAATTCTCTGAATAAAATAATCTCCCCACCCCTCCGTACCAGTACATACTGATGATTAATTTATCTTCGACCATTTCCATGGCCTGGATTGAAGTGCAGCCGTAGGGCTCAGGCGGACCAATATCGTCCAATACCCCGGTCACATCTTCCCAATATTCACCCATGGAATTTGTTCTGTACAAAGCGCATCCGTGATTTATAAATGTATAATTATCGTCAGCGTAAGGAATATTTAAATATCCTTCAAGAGGAGGTTGGGGTATGAGTGTCCAGGTGTCGCCATAATCATCTGAATTAGCGATCCCGCCAGCGATTATTGTAAACAGGAAGTCTGAATTTGATTTCATTTGTGTAAAGGATGATGTTTGATAGGGTAGAGGCTCCCAGTTTTCCCATTCTTCACCATTGAAAAAACATCTGAAGTTGTAATCATCACCGCCAATATTATGGCTGAAAAAAAGTACATTTTCTTTTTTATGAAGTACATCGGTAGCATACGATATCTCATCGATATATCCTCCAACCTGTGTCCAGCTTTCTCCATGGTCGACCGACTGATAGACCTTGGCAAGAACTGTACCAGCGTACAAAATATTTTCATCAGCAATAATCTTATCAATCTGCTCATTATTTGGCCAGCTAATGGTCTCCCATTGAGCAGAGAGAAAACTGATCAAAATAAATAATGCTATAAGATTGAACTTCATTTCAATAAAATCATTTTTCTACGTTGATTAAAATATTCGGTTTGTAATTCATAGAAGTATACACCTGAACTCACTGGCCTTCCAAATTTGTCTGTCCCCTTCCAAAGTACAGAGTAAATTCCTTGATCAAGTTTCTCATCAACGAGGGTTTTTACCAAACGGCCGTTGATGTCATACACCTTTAAGGTCGATGTGTGCATCGTTTCTACAGCAAATTGTATTGTTGTTGACGGATTGAAAGGGTTGGGAAAGGCTGGAAATAATTCGAATTTCTGGGGGAAAACATTACCAACAGCGTTAAATAATTGGCTGTTAACAAAAAGCGTATCAACCTTATACCGAAGAGGAGCATGCTGAGGTATTACTGTGAACATCAGGGTATCAATTATTCCAGAGTCAAAGATAACTCCGCTCATTGGTATTATTGCGTATATACCGGGAGATATTTCAATTGTCCCGGTTTCGGAGAACCAGCCTAAATTATCGATGATGCTGTACTCATAGGTTTCATTCATCCACCCTTCATTATGGATCTCATATTCCAGTGTTGTCTCCCCGCTAGGTAGATAAATTGTCGGTCCGAATCCTTCATCAATAAAGTCAGGTTGAATAACACTGAATGCCTGCGGAAAAAGGCCGGGGATGCGTTCTGAACGAAACGTGGATCCCTCCTGGAATGGAAGCAGTTCCCATACTTTTACAGAATCCGGTGATACTTCCAGGATCTGATTGCTGGTTGTAGAAGTCAACAATGAGTTTCCATTAGGAAGGCGGTCGCAATCGCTCATCAAGCCACTGCTGACACTATCCGGAAGTTTATATTCCCACACAATTTCTGTATCTGGGATTGAATCAGTTTCTGTGAAAGATATTTCTAAACCCCGGGAATAAAAAGGATCGTTTTCGTTTCCATTATCGTACATCATTAAATTTTGATTGTCAAGCATCTTTACAGAGTGCTGCCAGGAAAACCCAAGATCTGTACCGACTGTTACATCTCCGCTTGGCATTTCTTGACCCATATTCCAGATAATATTACCGGTATCATAGTCAATTTTTGTAATTCGTGACATATTCCGTACAGAGAGGTACACTGCATTATCAATGGGGTCATACCAGACAGTATTGCTATGGGTCCATTCGTAATGGAAATCTGCAGGAATTGGGTGAGTATATAATAAATCCTGATACAGATTGGGATTCCAATCAACAAAGCTGAAATGATCGAAGACAC
>JYMV01036311.1_pt1 | contig 12159 bp, 10 predicted proteins | sample 338911 | NCBI WGS metagenome assembly JYMV01 (sample SAMN03354496, study PRJNA234377) | hydrothermal vent metagenome | biome: Deep sea; feature: Hydrothermal plumes at the Eastern Lau Spreading Center, Western Pacific Ocean; material: Seawater | place: Tonga | collected 2009 | depth 2000 m m | reverse complement strand
CCGTCCGCAGCCCGTTCTCCGTCATATCCTATTCAAACAGCGACGGAACTGGCGAAGAATCCGATTCAGGTGGTAGATGGTGAAGTGCCGGTGCCGGATGCGCCGGGGCTGGGATTGAGATCGACCGAGAGGTGTTGGAACAGTATGCGGTGTAGATGGGATCACGCAGGGTCATGAATCCGCTTTGCATCACCACCGCTTTGGTGATGGGCATAGACGAAAGTGCCAGATCATTTTAGGCGCCTTTGATAAGTTGATGCCGCCGGTCTCCCCTATGAAGACAGATATTGAAGCCTCCTTTGACAGGGATAAGGTGAATTGGAATTTACAATCGGGCATTCAACCATTACAGGATAGGGCAGAATGGCGACTGGTCGTCAGATCCAAGGAGATAACCGACTTGTCTGTTGTACCAGTACTCTACTGGAAGCATATCAATTGGTAGTAGTAACTGAGACCAATCAATATGAGATGGGCAATAAGTCAAAGATAAGGCTAACAGGAGAAGAGGCCATCTTACGGTTGCAACCCCGGGGAACTATCCCTACAGAAACGGTCTTAATGGTCAACTATCCGAATCCATTCAACCCGGAAACTTGGATACCGTTTGAACTGAATCAGGATTCCAATGTCAGCCTAGCCATCTACGACATGGCAGGACGTCTAGTACGGCGTCTGGATCTAGGGTTTCAGGAAGCCGGTGCCTATCTACAGAGAGACCGAGCCATCTATTGGGATGGCCGGACACAATCCGGAGAGCAGGTGGCTAGCGGCACATATTTCTATACGCTGAAGACTGAAGGCTATGTGTCCACGCAGAAGATGATCATCTTGAAGTAGAGTACGGTTCGGTTCAACTGTATATGTGCTGCGGATAACCACCAGCTTATATCAGCATGCGCCACGGAGGTACAGACAAAGCGTCGGATAACTTTCCAGCGCAAAAGAACAGATTCTAAGACAGCATAATCTCGTATTATACCCCATGCAGATGAGTGTAGTCTGAGAAGATGGGGCGTTAGCCAGCTAACTTGTCAACCCCAACTCCTACCAGCGACCACCCCGCATTCCCCAACTAGCAATGTTAATAATTTTGGTAACTAGGATAAAGCTGGTATCTTAGGATATCAGTCTTGTCCTAATTGTGTTATCGTCCACGCTGTCTCATTAGATTGGTCAAAGTTGTATAGTTTTCTCTTGGTAAAACTGCCCTCTATACTAAACTACATAGAGCTATTTGGCCCAGTACGAGATACGTCAACAGAAAATGTACTTTAGAATGTCAGAGGTGGTAAGGATTGGATATAAGACGCTTAGTTCCTATTGGGGCTTTATTATGAACTACATTCTTTTGTTACTATGTGCGTATGGAGGGATCTCTCATATCCTATAATACGTGATGTGCTGGTGACCATTATAGTTACTGCTGGGCATATCTAAGCCACAACTCATCCACTTGGTCGAAGGACATCGGTGCACTATGCAAGATCAAACGATAGCAATAGTGTATGGCTGAGCCCGCAGGTAGCTCGATGGGACTGGGAATACACGGTGCGGGGTTGATACCTCGCTGACCATCCACTCGCCACTTTACTGGGTGACCAGGATTAGTAGGATGGTCTAAGACAGCGATACCTCCACCGACATGGCTGTCTTCTATCGGCATGTGCAAGTTGACCCAAGCGGCTGCCTGTTGCTCGGTATCGTCACCTTGATGACCTGCTGAGTTGAAAACACTGGCACCATAGTCGCGCCGGAATGGCATGCGGATGAATAGGCCGCCGTAAGCATGTTGTTCAATATGTATATCTGGGATGGCCTGCAACAGCCAGTCTAGATCCAAAAACAGGTGTTCACCAACCACGCTCAAAGACCAGATTTGTTGCTCCACCAAGAGCAAGCTGCCATCCGTGTGCCACCAGGTGGCTTCGATTGTCCAAGAGGAAGGAGTTGCACCAGATATCCGCGGGCTGTTAGGATCGATTGTCCCGATCGGCAAATCGGGGTGTTGACCGGGGTCAAGCCAGAAGTCACAACCGTTGACGCCATGAAATCCAGTCTGTATACCATGTTGCCAAGGGTGATGCCAGGGGCTATCCTCGGTTAGGCAAACAGATCCGCCCGCAAGGCTAAGTGGATGAATGTAGGGGCGTAGGCCTGGACGAGCGTTATGTTGAAGTATGACTTTCCCGTGCGAGATATCATCAACAAACAAACAGTTGTTCTCAGTTCGAAGTTTCCAACGTGAATCGATAGACATGAAAAATATCCTTTGTTTATTTTTTTCTTGTATCTGTCTCTAAATTTGTCCCTCAACATATGTTCTGATCCCATTCTGAAATTGAATACCTTCGGGGCGCTAAACCATAACAAATATTTCTAAAGCATAGGGATATCAAGTAATAGGGTTATATTTCCCAGTCTAGCAGAACACCTAGTCCTTTCTCTGGTGTATACCACAAGAAATCAAATGCTTCTTTCGCTTCTGTGTAAGGAAATTGATGGGTAATCATTTTCTTAACCTGAATTATCCCTTTTTCGATGCTGTTCATTGCCCGCAGGGCCGTTTTCATAGGGAGTTCATCAGTCAGTATTCCAGCCACCAATTGTTTTTGCATGATTTTGGCGGCGTGGAGTGGCAGTGGTTGTTGCTGATAGAGGGCAATCAGTTGGATTGTTCCTCTATCAGCAACCATGTCTTGAGCTTGCTCAAACGACTTTATACCAGCGTAACCGCCGACGCAATCGATGACTAAATCTGCACCTCGACCGTTAGTTAACTGTTTTATGACTTCAACGGGATCGATTTCGGAGGCATTGATTACTTCATCGGCCCCAAAGTTGCTGGGAGAATTGGCAGCGCAGAGGAAGAGTATCAACTGTAATGATCTGTTTTATTTGGCGGTTGCGTAGAAGCTGCATCACCAAACTACCAACCACCCCTGTCCCAGAACCACAACTTGGTCGCCAGCCTTAACGCCAGATGAATCAACCCAAGCTTGCTTCCTTAGCTAAGAGCAAGAATGTGCCTTCTTCAAAGGAGACGTTCTCCATTAGCGGAACAATACTACCCTTGACGGGTGAATCGACATCACCAATTGCATACTGAGCATGTGGAGCTACGACCATTACCCGTTGTCCCACTTGGTATTCAATAACTTCCGATCCGATTTGTTCAATGGTACCGGTCAGCGAATAACCCATGATAGAAGGTGAAACGGCCTCTTCCATAATATATCGGCGAAATAATTCAGAGCCACGGCCAATCAGGGTTTTCGCTACCCGAACCAACACTTGACGGCTGTTAAATTCGGGAGTTGGGGTTTCTTCTAACTGAATATTTCCCATACCTTCGGGTTTAATAACACGAATCACAACTGGTACCTCTTTTTTGTATCTTTATTGGCTTAATTTAACCCACAAATACCATTGTACTAAATGTTTATCGCGTTTTTTGAACCTCAATACCTACATGTGTCAGAACCCCAAATGTTATTCCGACGGGATCCTTGCCAATTGGCATAACTGAGCATTCATCACCGATTGAGGGCAACTCCACACCATAAAAAACAGGGCTTCACAGCACCATCGTCCTGCTGGATGGCCTGTGACAAACCCCGTTCCTTTGGCTACAGACAAAGAAGCTTGGGTTGCTCTCAGCACAAGATTGTTACATCGCTGCCGCAGCTCTTCTATGCCACATGTTTCTTTGCCAGCCACTGAGGCGAGCAACACTCCTCTCAACTCACTCCACTCGTTTCCGAGTGCTGTTACTGGTGGAATAATATTCGGTCGGTTTTCACTTTCGGCTGTAATAAAGTCAATGGCGGCTCCTGCCAGACCAATAGCAAGTGTGCTGGTTTGGCGTCCGCCGGTTCGAGCCCCGGTCCCTTGAGCCATCATATTCTCAATCGGACCGGCCAGTAGCCACTTACCATCAACTTCCGCCTCTTCAAAATTAACCCGACTGGTATGGCTGGATGAAAATGCTACCAGATGAGCTGGAGTTTCTGTTTTTACACCGGGAATGTTGGTTGGAACCACCGTCAGTATTTGACGGCCATCTTCAAGTTGCGCACCTACCATAATCGTATCTGCTTGCACGGCACCGGTTACCCAGGGGCTAAAGCCATTGAGTACAAATCCTTTCTCTGTTTCTTCCGCGCGAAGAACTGGCTGAGCCAAGTGCCGATGGCTAGTTGTCAAATGGGAAATCCCCACTGTTGAAAAGTGACTGCCACTGAGCAAATCTGGAATCAGCTCATTTTGGACATAGTCATTACCACTCAGGGCAATATGTCGGCAAGCGCCAGCACGTTGAGTAATGATGAAAGTAGTGGTTTGGCAAGCTGCGCTAAGTGCCAAATAGCCAAGAGTCAGATCATGTTCACTCCAGCCGAAGCCACCATATTGTTCTTCAAAAAACCACTTAAACACGCCGTATTGAGCACACAAATCAAGTTGTGGTTGAGGCCATGGATATTCACCGTCAGCAGTGGGGAACTCAAGATCATTGGCCAGTACACGAAGCAATTCACACAATTTGTTCAGAGCTAAGTCATTCGGTGATGTTATTTCAACGTGTTGAGCCTTGTCTGGCATAATAGTCAGTTTGGGTTTCGCCATAGTTGGATTAACGTACTTCACTATCAAGAAAATCGCCATGTGTGCATTTTACCATTCTAACAAGTCGGAGCCAGTCCAGCAAGTCTATTGTCCTTCCGTACTCCAGACGGCGAACATGTTTAGGATTGGGAAGAGAGTGGGGAAAACTGTTGGTGGGGATAGTAGGCCTCCACCAATCAAGATACTCCGTATACGAGCTATCTATTGTGGGGTATCGGTAAGTGTTTAATAACCTAGTAAGTGTTTAATAACCTAGTTGGTATTAGCCGGTACCCGCTTATACTCTCTAAAGGGAAACGATCCAGTGGGAGCAGCCCCTTATCCCCACGAGTCACGATACGACCACGGCGGTCCAAACCCCGGCATCTGCAGTTACACCTATACTTCAACTTGGCAATACCTTTCAGCCAGAGGCTAAAATCAAAGTTACACAACCTATCCACGCTGGTCTGCTCTAGACTGTTCTTTTTAGGCTAATTCAATCTTGAACCAGATGGTGTAGATTGGATGACAGACCATACTTTACATAGTTTTATCTATATGTTATTTTCTAGCTCTTGACTCAGGTAGGGGGATGTCTGTGTTGCTATTGAATTTTGAGCTGTGTTTAGAGAATAAAAAAAGACAGCTCCACCATCCCCAAGCAAAGAGGTAGTTATAATCCTACGTCAAACCTAACCGCTAGCTGAATAGCTACGGCTTTATATAAGTATGAAACAACTGTGACCGGGATTACCTGTTGCGGTTGTTGTCTCGGATCTTTACCGTTGCAGCACAAACAGATCAGATGTCATATCAGGCTTAGGGGCTGCAACGCAATTGTAAATTATACTGGTTTCATCTCAGCATCACTTTATACAGTGACAATAATTAAAGCTGAATCGGAGGTGCGCCATTTTTGAATTGCAGGAAGAGCCTGGATTTACTATAATCTCAATGTCTGGAGAAGGTAGCCTTTTAATCAAACTAATGAAAATCGAAGGGGAATATGGACAATCTAAATCGACACCAGTTTCTTACCCTTATGGCTGGCGGCATGATGGCGGGATTGATGCCTGTTGACGTTGATGGCCGCGATCCGGCTAGACTAAGACTAGGGAACTCATCACAGCGTCCAAATATTCTTTTTATTCTCACCGATAACCAGCGGGCAGATCTCCTGGGCTGTGCCGGCAACCCGATTATCCAGACGCCTCACCTCGATCTGCTGGCCCAGCGTGGCGTTCGATTCGCCAACGCCTTCGCCACCACCCCGATATGCGCCGCTAGCCGGGCGAGCATCCTCACAGGACTGTACGAACGTAGGCACCAATTCACCTTCTTAACGCCGCCGATGCGCACTGAGTTCACGGACATTAGCTATCCTGCTCTGTTGAAGGCGGCGGGATATCGGACCGGATTTATCGGCAAGTTTGGTATCGAATCACACGGAAAACTATTGGTGGAAAATGAAGAGGTGACCCTCAAAAAGATGTTTGATCACTTTGATAATTTTGAGCACTGGGGCCTTTTCGAAGGTTCCCCCAAAGGCTATTTCGTGGAACAAGCAGACGGCACGGAAAGACATTTGACCGACATCACCGGTGAAAAGGCGACCAATTTTCTGAAGGAGTGCCAGCCAGACCAGCCATGGTGTTTATCGGTGAGTTTTAATGCGCCGCACGCACAGGACGGCGATCCGCGTTTCTATATGTGGCCGCAGTCCGAGGATGGTCTCTATGAGAACGACATCATCTCCGATCCCATCAACTCGGGCGCTGCCTTCTTCGAGTCGCTGCCGAAATTTATCCGTGAATCCGAAAACCGGGTTCGGTGGCACACCCGGTTCGATACGCCAGAAAACTATCAGCGCAACCGGAAGGGGCTTTATCGGATGGTCAGCGGGGTGGATCGGAATGTCGGCCGTATCATCGAGACCCTGGAACAGCTGTCCTTCAAGAATAACACCGTCATCCTTTTCGCCTCGGACCACGGCATGTATTACGGGGAGCGTGGCCTAAGTGACTGCTGGCAACTGAATGAGGAGTCGATTCGGATACCGCTGATTATCTGCGATCCTCGAACCGAAGGCGGAAGTCGTGCCGCCATCGAAGAGATGGTGTTAAACATCGACCTGGCGCCCACCATCCTCGCGTTGGCGGGACTGCCGATGCCGAAGAGCATCCAAGGTCAGAATTTGCTTCCGCTGATAGAGGAGACGGTTGATGATTGGCGAGACGAATTCTTCTGCGAGCACCGGTTCGATCATCCGGGCATTGCCAAGAGCGAGGGTGTCCGAACGGAGCGGTGGAAATACATTCGCTACTTCGAACAGAATCCCATCTACGAAGAACTCTATGACCTTGAGTCCGACCCTCACGAATCCCAGAACCTCGCTGGCGACCTCAATGCTACTGCTCAGCTCACCGACATGCGTCTTCGATGCACAGAGCTCAGCCGGATGGCAGCGTCCAGCTGATGGATTTTTCGACTCACTGAAACTCAGACGAAGATTGAAGTTGATATGTCATGCATGATAAGCGTAGACTTTTTTGAGAGGGGATAAGAAAATGTCTGAAGCATTACCCCACTTGTCGCTTATCCGAAGCTAGAAAGCCGAGTTGAAGCACTAGAAAGGAATGGCTATATCTATTTTTCCAGTGTTATTTATGTTGAGGAAGTGCTGAACTGAGGACGACCATGGATGATCGGTTCACTAGGCCAAAACGGGTGATCACGCAGAAATTCCCACCTTACCTCAACAGATTTCAATTGGAGGGGACGATTCTTCTCAAGCAGCCCCTCGGCAGCAGTGCCTCCTGGGTCAGCATCAACGGCTTAATTATGACTGAAATTCTAGAGGAACCCACCGAAACAACCCATACACAACTCACCGACAAGCAGATTGATTTTTATCGCGAAAACGGCTTTCTGGTCATTGACGATTTTTTGGTAGATATTGAGCTAGCTTCGTGGCGCGAGGTCGTTGATGAAGCAGTTGCACAACGTGTAAGCCGTAATGATGCATATCACAATCAAAGAGGAGGAGACGATTACTACAAGTGCGTCTTCATTCAATGTGTCAATCTCTGGAAGACGAGCTCGAAGATTAAACAGTTAGTTCTCGCACCCCGGTTGGGCAAGCTCGCGGCAGATCTGGCAGGGACAAAGGGAGTGCGACTGTATCACGACCACGCGATGGTCAAGCAGCCGTGGGCAAATCCAATCAACTTCCACGTGGATAACCCTTACGATCCGTTTTACTCGCATTAGGCAATCATGCTCTGGATAGCACTTGATAACACAACCGTTCAGAACGGCTGCTTGTATTTTCTGCCCGGCACCCATAAGACGAGTCACTTTGAGGTTGGCGGAAACCTCGAACAGGTGGGAATTGCGAACTGTTCCGCGAATATCCACAGTGGGAGGAGATTGACCCCATAGCCGCTGAGATGAAAGCGGGAGCAGGGGTGTTCATCAATGGAATGGTTGCCTCACGCGGCTGGGCCAAATATGACGACACGTCCCCGTCGTGCCTTTGCAATGCTCTTTGTGCCGGAGGGAGCAACATTCAATGGTAAAAAAAGCGCACTGCCCGATGAATTGTTTGCCAAATTGTAAGTCAGCGACGTGTTGGATGATGATGAGCATCTGCCATTGCTTTTTTCACATTGATTAAGAACCTAAACCTGAATTCAACTCCCGAAACTCCCCTTATTGAGGAAGGCACTTTGAAGCAAGAGTCAAAAAAAACTCTTCGCACTTTTCCAATGCGAACAAACGCGCAATGGCGACTACCTGCCGCAAAAGTTGAAGAACATTCTGATTCTTGCTGAAAGTGGCCACTCAAGTGGTCGAGAGTTTGAATTTGCACAGGAGCATGCCACCGGAGGGTACCAGGTGATAGGCTATTTGGTTTTATGTTCTCTAATCTTAGGTTTATAGGACAAACTTTGGCTGATAAAGATTTAGTCCTTTACTTTCCTTTTGATCAGCAAGGTGGACAAAAAGCGATTGACAGATCCCTTCGCGGAAATAATGGCGCCATAGAAAATGGTAAATGGGTAGCTGGCAAATTCGGAAATGCCCTGGAATTTGATGGTAGCAAGAGCCGGTTGGAAATTGCCAGCAGTGCCAGCTTAAATCCCGAAAAAGAACTTTCAGTGGCTATGTGGTTCAAAGCTAAAGGCCAGCTGCCGGCAGCAGAGGGAGCCAGGTTCATGGACAAATGGGGTCAAGGAGGAAAAAATGCTGACAAGAATTCAGGTTATGTCGTGGCTTTTTTTCCCGGAGCACATGAAAATAGGCTAGTGCTCCACTATAACATGAACGATTTTGCTGGCAAGGGTTTTATCCTCCCTTTCGACGGCAAATGGCACCATATAGCAGTCGTTTTGGACAGTACTGTTAAGGGCGTGAAAGCTATCCAGATGTATCTGGATGGTAATGCAGAAGAGGTCGTAAAATGGTTCTTGCCAGCCCCAGCAGGTGTTCCTCTTACGCCCAATGATGTAAAACTCAAAATAGGATGTGGTAACAACGCTTGGAACTATTTTAAGGGTTCACTGGATGACGTGGTAATGTTTAGCCGAGCGCTCAGCGAAAATGAAGTAAAGGACCTCGCATCCTCTCCCTATAGCGTAACGCCAGCTGGAAAACTAAGTGTCAGTTGGGGCTTTATAAAGAAGAGCTATTGACACCAGTCTTTCAGTTAGCGAACGCCGTTGGAGGCTCGACCGGTGCTCTGGGGCGTGCTATATGCGATTCCTCACCTAACTAATTGGGAGTACGGGGTAATCAGGCGGGTATCAGCTTTCCTTGTTGATCCCCTTTTTCTTTTTTCTAGAAGACTCTATCCTTTCACGTCTAAGATCAACTCTAGCAGGTCTATGTTAACTCATGCCAAATACCAATGATAAATTCACATTAATCGGGTAGCCCATTATTTTTTTTATTAAGTATGCTAGAGCCAGCCATCCGTGTAACTAATTCCATTTATTTGGATGTGTAGTAGTTTGTATTTCAGTCTTTTCCACTTTTATTGTTTTTTTACTCAAAAGACAAAATTAGCAATAAATGGTACCAATAAAGCAAATAAAAATGGCTATTTTCAGGAAAAGAGGTATTTAATCTAACTTTTAAATGCCTAACATAATAGCAAAGGAATTCCTCAGTGATAGGAAGGATGTTATCAAGTCACCAAGCCCGTTTATCTGTGAGCGAATTAGTTCCCTTATTGGCTATGGTGATGGCTTTGTCTGCTATTTCCATCGATATGATGTTACCAGCGGTCGCCACAATTGCAAAAGAGCTGGGAGCTGCTAAAGAAAATGACGCTCAATTGGTCATAGGAGTGATGTTCGCAGCTTTTTCAATCGGGCAGTTATTCTATGGGCCTTTGTCTGACATAATCGGTCGCAAACCTGCGTTTTACCTTGGTATTTCCATCTTCATCATTGGCTGCATCATTTCCTATCAAGCTGCCAGTTTTCAAGTCATGTTGTTTGGACGCCTCTTACAAGGTTTAGGTGCCTCCTCGGCTCGAATCGTATCACAAGCGATAATTCGTGATCAATATGTAGGAGAAGATATGGCTAAGATTATGTCAATGATAATAAGTATCTTCATTATTGTTCCAGTTCTAGCCCCTAGCTTTGGGCAATTGATGCTTAAAAGGTATAGTTATCGGGCAATTTTTGTATTTCTGCTCACCCATGCCATTGTAGTTGTTTTCTGGCTAGGTCTGCGGCAGCCAGAAACACTTACAGTAAAGAATCGAAAAGGTTTTGATTTAGGCGTGCTCTTGAAAGAAATTCGTCTAGTTTTGGAGGAGAAGTCAACTTTTCTTTTTACTCTAGCTCAAGGCTTTGTCTTCGGTAATATGGTGGCCTTTCTAGTGTCTGCACCGCAGATCTTTGCTGACCTCTATCAAGAAAAAGAGCGTTTTCCTCTTTTTTTTGCTGGTTTAGCGATATCTGTTGGGGTGTCTTCGGTGTTGAACTCCCGACTAGTCAAGAGATTAGGTATGATGCGGTTAGCATCGATCGGACTTGTGATAATGATTAGTTTTTCATCGTTGTTTTTGGCATATATATTTTTTGGGCAGGGACATCCTCCCCTGTGGGTGACTATGTTTTTTTTGAGTTGTCTTTTCTTTCAGTTGGGTTTCTTGATGGGTAACTTGAATGCTATGGCAATGGAACCCATGGGGGAGCGGGCAGGAATAGCCGCTACTGTTATAGGAGGAATATCTACATCAATCTCGTGGGCTTGTGGAACCATTGTCGGCCAAAATTACCAGAAGACGATAGTTCCACTAATCACTGGATGGTTCTTATTTAGCACTTTGGCATTTATCGCAATACGTCTTGGGGCAGCTGTAGATAGAGAGTAAATCTATATTCCACTGTAATCAAGATGGTAATTATTTTTGGAGAATAACCAACGGGAAAATGAGTTCGTAAGCAATTTACATTGTTATAGGCAGGTATTATTTGCGAATTTTTGATCAAGAGGAATATCCAATTTAAGGACTCACTGATACCCGCGCAAAAGATAACTCGTGTACGGGGTATGTTGACTGGTGGGGGTCAGCGTGTGTTTAATAAACCCATTTGGGATGGTCAATAACCATCTGATACTTCGTAGGCAGAACAATCCAATGGTGCTTTCCTTCACCTCCACCAGTCACGGTAGGCCCACGGCGGTCCACCCCTTGTGGGGAGCTATAGCCAAACATGGAAGTACGTTCCCCCATCCAGAAGAATGTAGCCTGATCTAGACGGGGTAGTCACTAGTCAATTCGCCAGAACTAATTACAGACTGCGACCCCACCGCTTTACCCCGATACGGCAATCGTGATAGAATGCAAAAGCTAGTCCTTGAGAGATGTAGAGGGAGGACCTAGGGCAACCCCACTGTTTTAGCGATGGCAAACGGTCAAATCAAAGGTGTGTTAGTTGAGATGCTAACGTTTTGGGCACCAGGATCAAGGGGTTCGGCCCGATCCTAGTGATAAGCTAGTATGATTCCGATGTTTTGTCACTAATAACGTTATTAGTGAGGGGTGTTACTGGCGCTGGCGCCAGTGAGGTTTTTATACTACGGATATCCGCAGTATAATTCTGTAGTTTTTTACATTAGTTTTTGACCAAGAACACAAACTATGGTTTTTCTTCCGTTGATTCTACGTGATATTGGATAGCATTTACATTTTGTTTTTAACATCGTATTTCTCCTTTCGTATTTAATGTTTTCATTCTATTAGACAAGGAGAGTTGGTTTTTGTTCGGAAAATAGTATGAATTCTTTTGTTGAATTATAACGATGGTATACAGAATAAAAAGGGACGAACCATCACTTTTCGTGTTGATGATGGGGTAGCCGAGGGATCTGCAGGAAATGCTGGTAAAGGCACGAGGATTGGGTATATGAAGAAGAAATTAGTTCTTGTGTTGCTGATGTTGCAGATTTTATTAGGTGGTTGTGGTGATGATGACCCTACTGACGAATGGGTTGGAATGTGGACGCTGAAAACAAGGAATAAAAAACGAC
>JYMV01014221.1_pt1 | contig 12160 bp, 9 predicted proteins | sample 338911 | NCBI WGS metagenome assembly JYMV01 (sample SAMN03354496, study PRJNA234377) | hydrothermal vent metagenome | biome: Deep sea; feature: Hydrothermal plumes at the Eastern Lau Spreading Center, Western Pacific Ocean; material: Seawater | place: Tonga | collected 2009 | depth 2000 m m | reverse complement strand
TATATGTCGGTGGATAAGGTTAAAAACAAATAGCCATAGTGATCTCAGAGGGTTATTAAAGTGACCACAATCAGCATGGATGATTTCCTCGATGGCGGGATTTTAAAGGAAGAATCGTTTCGCAAACAGGTGGCTGAAATTGATTGGTCACAGTATAAGGGCGATCGTGTATTAGTGAGGGGGTGTGCAGACGTTCCAATACCCACATGGGCGTATCTTATACTTACTGCACAATTGTCTCAATTTGTAGATCGGATTTATTTTGGTGAGTTGCGGTCTGCTGTGAAAATTTTTGTTCGGGATTTAGATTAAAAATGTCTGAACGAGTAAGCTGGGAAGCCTACTTTATGAACATTGCTAAAGAAGTGGCAACTCGCTCAACTTGTGATCGTAAAAGTGTGGGAGCAGTCATTGTGCGTGATAAAAATATTTTATCAACCGGATACAACGGCAGCATCAAAGGGTTACCACACTGTGATGAAGCAGGGCACGAAATGGTGGATGGCCACTGTGTTCGTACCACCCATGCCGAAGCCAACGCTATTGCCCAGGCGGCCAAAAACGGCGCCCGCGTGGATGAAGCAGAAATCTTTGTAACAGTTTCTCCCTGTTATAATTGTTTTAAGATCATCGCCAATGCTGGAATCAATACTATTTACTACGAAGAATTCTATCGCGATGAGCGTATCCTGAAGCACGCCAGTGAAGCCGGTATTGAATTAGTCCATTTGGACTGAATATTCACCTAACCTTCTAAAGGTTTCAACCTTTGGAAGGTTCTGTTGCACTTGCTTTATTCTTTGATTAAATCCGCCAAGGTTTTTCGCAGTGTTTTCAATTTGAATGAATTTTCCATATGGCCATGTTCCTTAAGCCATTCTGTGGTTTGAAAATCACGGCTGGTTTTGTGACCTGTATATTGTTCAATGACCCGCTTGCCTGAAAAGCCGATATTACCAGCGTGTTCTTCAAATAGTCGAATTCCTCGCGAAGCATAACCAATAGCCACTCCACCAAGGGTTGGATCGGTGATAAGTGTAATGACTTTAAGCCCTGCCCGCTCTACTCGCGTTAAGGCCACGTGAGCTTTTGGAATACCAACCATTGAAGAACATCCTTCATGCATGCGGGCGCCACCGCCTGCGGCTTGAAGAATTATAGGAACTTTTTTATCAATGGCAAATTCTGCCGCACGCCAGATCTTCTCAGCAGATGACATGCAATATGATCCGCCCAAAAAATCAAAATCCGTTCCGCAATAAACTACCAATAGACCATTTACTTTTCCATCGCCAGTAATCATAGCTGAAGCAAGCCCGGTTTTGGCTTGCGTCACTTTTAGTTTTTCAGGATAGTCAGGAAAACCTAGAATGTCTTTATCGACCAAAAATTTTGTTTCTTCATGTTCAATAAACGAATTTTCATCAAGAGCATAATGAATATAATCCCAGGCTGAAAGACGTGAGTAGCAGTGTAAGCAATCCGGACATACAAAATCATTTTCAAATAAAGAATTATAGTTTTGGGGATCGAAAATTCTTTTTCCTGCAGCAGTCCTGCAACCAATGTGTCGTTTAATATATCCGCTTTTCTGAGGTGTGGGAATTCGAGATTTAATAGATTTGAAGCTTAAAATGGCTTGCTTAGTTGTTGCACTCCAATGGCCAATATTTTTCCAGCGCTTAATCCGATTATTAAATACATCTGCATCTTTTACATTATGCAGTTTAGGGAGCCATTTCTCTAAAGAAGCTTGTATTGCATCTTTTGCTTCTTTTGGAAATTGATGAGCAGGACCGGCAACTTCAGGGATGAGTTCATCCACGATGCCCACTTTTTTTCCTTCTTTGGATGTGATCCACATGGCTTCGGCCGCGCGGTTGGCTTCCTGCCGGGTGTGAAATAAAATAGACGATGCCGCTTCTGGAGAAATAACGAGATACGTGGAATATTCCATGGCCAAAACAATGTCGCATCCTGACAATGCAATAGCGCCGCCGCTACAGCCTCTGTTTATAATGATCGATAACGTGGGCCGCTTTGCTTCTGCCAAAGCCTGAATAGTATTGCCAATCCGCCAGGCAATGCCGCCCTCTTCTGCTTCTTCTGTGGGGTCAGCACCCGGTGTATCCAGAAATGTGATAACAATCCTATCCTCTTTATTTGCCAGTTGCACTGCAGCAGCTGCCCGTTCATACGACTCCGGTGTAGCCATACCGTGGTTCCATTTCTCAAGCGTCCCCGGTTTAGCCATGGATTCACGGATATCATTATAATTGGAAGACGGCCCACTCTGCTGACCGATAAGCATGAGTTTGATGTTTTTGAATTCCGCCCGATGAGTCTGGATTAAACATGATCCAAATGGATCACTTGCCAGGCATTCTTTAACATTGTCAAATATGATTAAATAGTCGAGATACTTTGGGCGCTCGGGATGAAAAGAAAGCTGGTATTTTTCATACTCGCTCAATCCATTCAGGATTTCCGGCGAGTAATAATCAAAGTCCTTTTCAAAAGGAAAATAAAAATGATTCGACATTGAATTGAATCCTAGGCAGTATTGGAATCCGCCACTTTTATGACTACTGAATCAGCCTTGGTAACTTCCCTATAAATTAACCCAAACGGGACCGTCACCACCTTCAGGTGGGACCCAGTCAATAATCTGATAGGGATCCATGATATCACAAGTTTTACAGTGTACACAGTTAGAAAAATTAATTTGGAGCCTCTGGCCGTCGCCATCAGGTACCATTTCATAAACATCTGCCGGACAGAATTTCACACAGGGATTCCCATACTCTTCAGCACATTTTGTGGTGCATACGTTCTGATCATTGATATGTAGATGGGGCACTTGGTTTTCTTCATGAGCGGTAGCAGAATAATAGACATCAGTTACCTTATCAAATAAGTATGTTCCATCAAATTGCAGATCTTTGTAACGGTTTTTTTCTACGATCTTTTTCATCTTCTTATGACCGGCTTCTGAGAATAAGCGGTTTTTAAACCCCCAGCCGCGGCCGCCCGTCAAAAGTCCCATGCCCGCATTTGCCAACCCGCCTAACAGACCACGGTCAAATCCCTGGTGAAAATTCCGTACTTTCCACAGCTCGTCCCTGATCCAGCTGGATTCCACCCGTGACTCATAATCTGCCAGTTGTGTTGCAGTAAAATTTCCCGTAGACAATGCATCAGCAGTTGTTTCCGCCGCAAGCATCCCTGATTTCATGGCTAAATGAATACCTTTCAGTCTCTGACCGTTCATAAAGCCCGCCGAATCTCCAATAAGTAATGCACCATCCACCGCTAACCTTGGAATAGAATACCAACCACCTTCCGGTAATGATTTAGCACCATAAGCAATCATTTGTCCCGCTGACAGTAATGAACGAATCCATGGGTGATTTTTCAGGCGCTGGAGCTCATGATGGGAATCCACTGCGGGGTTCTTATAATCCAAGCCAACCACCAGGCCCAGGTCCCAGATATCGTTTTGCATGCCATACAGGAAGGCGCCGCCGAAAATGTCATGACCCAAAGGAAAGCCCATGGTATGTGTCACATATCCAGGCGGGACAGTTCCAACTGGCATCCGCCAAAGTTCTTTTACGCCAACGGCCCAGACCTGTGGGTTCCGTTCTTGCATAAGTTCGTGCCGGTTGATGAGTTTTTTAGTCAGGCTACCCCGGGTTCCTTCGCCTAAAATAACGACCTTAGCGTGAATGTCTGCCCCCGGTTCAAATTGGGTTTTTTTCTCCCCATTTTTATCGATACCTCGATCACCAGTGCGCACACCAATTACCTGATCCCCATCATATAGCAGTTCTGTCCCGGCAAAACCGCAGAAAATATCCACTCCATCTTCTTCGCAGATTCCACCCAGCCAGCGGGTGAGCTTTCCCAGCGAGGTTACAAAACAATTGTGGTGGCTCATGGGTGGCGGTACAAACGGAAAAGGTATTTTCTTAGTTGCTGTTAAATAATAAAGATGTTCTTCTGTAACCTCTGCTTCGAAAGGAAAATCAGCATCATTATAATTGGGGAATAGTTCCCTCAATGCACGGGGATCAACAATGGCCCCGGACAAGGAATGGGCACCGACTTCGGAAGCTTTTTCCAAGACAGCCACATTGGCTTCCTGGCCGGATTCACGCAGTAGTCTTTTTAGGTGAATCGCCCCTGCGAGACTGGCAGGTCCAGCTCCCACAAAAAGGACATCCATATCCAGAACTTCTCGTTCTGCCATCAGTTTTTAAATGCCTGAATTGCTTCAGTCAATTTAGGTACAATCTCCAACAGATCGCCTACAACGCCATAATCCGCTATTTCAAACAACGGTGCATCCGGATCTTTATTTATGACGACAATGTTTTTAGATCCTTTCATGCCAACTACATGCTGGATAGCCCCGGAAATCCCCAAAGCTAAATAGAGTTTTGGAGCGACTGTTTGCCCAGAACTGCCCACTTGATGATGGGGCGGTAACCAACCGGAATCTACGACTGGTCGTGATGAAGCAATCTCAGCGCCCATTGCCTTGGCCAATTCCTGGGCGATGGAAATATTTTCTTCTTTACTGATTCCACGACCAATGCTTACAATCAAATCTGCGCTAGAGAGGTCTACTCCGCCTGCGGTTTCTTGGAAAGGATCTTCCGGCACAGTCTTGATTGACCCAGCATCAATATTAACTGTTACTGAGCGGACACTGGCCAAACCGCTTTGAATAGTATCGGATGAAAATGCAGCAGATTGAAAACTAACAATGCAGGGACTATCATCAATTAGCTGTAGAGCTGTTACTAGTTTAGCATTAAAGGCTTGTTTACTAAAAACAGGTTTACCTCCTTGAACAGAATATGATACAATATCGTTCAGAAATGGTCTTTTCAATTTGGCGCTCACTCTCGGTACATAGTCTCGAATTTGATAGGTATGACCAAAGAATACATATTTTGGGTTTTCACTCGAAACGACTTGTGCAACTGCTGCTGCAAATCCGTCAGCAGTGTAATTAAATAAATATTTATTTTCCAGAGATAGAATTTCTTCCACAGCATATTGGGATGCTTGTTCAGCAAGTGCAGGAGCGTTTTCCCCCAGTGCTAAAACACCAATACTTAAGCCACATTCTCCGCCAATTTGTTGAGCACCGGCAATCGCCTCCTGGCTCATACGATGAATGTTGCCACTCTTATCTTCTAATACAACTAATATATCCATCATACCGTCCTAATTGATCCGTATCTCATTTTTCAAAACGTCCACCAATCTTGCAACGATCTGGTCAACACTACCTGCGATCATTTCTGTTTGTTTCTCTGCGTGTTGTACAGACAACCCATTAAATGATTGCAGTTCATCCACAGCACATATATCAGCAAAGGATAATTCTTTTATTTCTTTTTTCTTGGCGGTCATAATGCCTTTCAAAGTTGGATAGCGGGGTGTATTCAAACCGGATTGAATTGCCAGGCTGGCCGGCAGATCCATGGTTTGCCACTGAAACCAGCCAGCTTCCAACTCTCGTTTTACTCTGATCTTCCCATCTTGTACTTCCGTTCCAACCACAAGAGTTGCCGTTGTCATTCCAAGAAGTTCACCTAAAATAACACCTGTTTGGCCAAAACCAAGATCATCGGATTGCAGGCCGGAAAGAACCAAATTAAATCCCTCATCCTTTATCGTATTGGCCAACGCTGAAGCGATTGCATAAGGATCCGTATTATAAGGAGCATCTTCTTTGATATGAATAGCGCGGTCTGCGCCTTTGGCAAGTGCTTCACGAATAGCTTTCTTACAGCGGTCCGGGCCTAAACTGACAACAACCACTTCACCCGTTCCTTTTTGTTCGCGGATTTGTAATGCTTCCTCGAGAGCATAATTATCACTCTCATTCATTTCAAAGGGCAGTTCAGTTTCCTGAATCCATAAACCATCTGCAGAAACGCTAAAATGCGCTTCACTCCCCGGGACTTGTTTAACTAAGACACAAATATTCATTAATAGTTCTGTTACCTCTTTGATTATTGAAGATATAGAATTTTGACGGGCCGCAAATTAAATAATGACAAGTAAATAGACCTACAACTTGTTCGAAGTTAAGGTCATTCGTAAATTTCTCAACGAAAAAATCATGGACAGAACTTTTACCATCTTACTGGCAAACGCACTTTTTGTTTTTGGATCACTCATACTTTTATGGGCTATCTGGCGCTGGATTCAACGCCGTGATTACAAAAAATGACCCAAATCACAAATTATAAAAAATGTTTGAAAAAGGATACAAAATCGTGGTATACTGTATGTGACGGGACGAACAAGGCAACGCCTTTCGTGGGAAGATTTCGTTCTTAACTAACTGCAAGGAAGCAGAGGGTAAATATGAAAAAACAATTGCTAACAAGCATTGTAATAACACTAATATTGTCTGTAACTCTACAGGCACAAACATTTACAGGCTCGTACCAACTAACTGGTGTAAATGTTGTTTACACAAACATTGCCAGATTAACAGATAGCCCTGACGATTCTATCGCTCAGTATACATTGGATGCCCATTGGCCAAGCGCCGCAAGCTCAGCGTTTTCAGCTACATTGGCCGGTTGGGCTCCAGGAGACACCATTGCTGTTATCGCCACTCCGGATATTCTCTTGACTCCGTTTGGGCTGAATTACGTTGGTATTGATCTTAACCTAGGATTGAACCAGGAAGACGGTCAAATGCTGATCCCAGGTGTTGAAGGCACATCTTCAACTTATCCAACCACAAATACGGAAGACTGTTCTACATTTGCTGTGGTTGCTCCTGTGACAGATAATGCAGACATTGCGTATTCCACTACATCCAATTCTTATAATTCAGATACTGGAACATTCACATGGGGATTTGGAATATCACAATCTTCTGTCTTTGACTGGTTTGATGCTCCGGACGATTGGGAGGATCCTACAGCCAGTGCTACCAACTATGGTATATTAACCGGATTTTTTAATGATGATAATACCGGTTTTGATGAAATGGAACTTATATGGCATGCTGTAGATGGTCAAGATTCAGATAGTGGCATTGATGCTGCTGGATTACTTAATCGTCATCTGGGTATTACCCTGGCTTTTTCAGATACAGTAACGGTTGCAGCACTTGCTGCACAAGGCATACCAGTCAATGTTGGTACATATCCTATTCTAGGTGGTACAGGTGTCGATTTGGACGGTGATGGTGAACCAGATGGTGTCTTCGATACTGATTGGGGTTATTATTTTGACCCCGTTGGCGCGGACGGTATTCCATTTTGGTTACAACCAGGTGCCGATGATTCACCCATTATTTTACCTACAACGGCCTGGCTGCAATCAGTGCTATAATGACTGCAGCAGGTGATGATGCCGATGGCGACGGTGTTCCGGATAATATAATGGCATTAATTGTCGGGTATATGCAAGCTGGTTATGATCAAGATACTGCAACATTGATGGCCTTAGATTATGTTGGACAGGCAGCATTTGTTGGTTTTGCTATGGCATTTGGTGTTGATTCCACAACGGCAGCTGCATATGCAGTAGCCGTTGGTGCATATGCTGTTGCTACATATACAGCTTTGGTCGCAGCCGGCGATCCTGACGCCCTTAATAATACAGCCCAAGCCACTGCATTTTATGCTGTAGGCGTTCTAGCTTCAATGGGTATAGATGTAGATGACTCTGATCATGATTGGAGCCCGGGTGCAAACGGCCGTTTGGTTTTCCAAATAGGCAATTCCTGCGTACCGGATTATCAGGAGCGAGATGTTTTCGCCCTATTTGAAGTTATTGAGGTAGCAGGTGTAGAATCTGAAGATTTTCTCCCGGCCAAGTTTGCTGTCTATGAGAATTATCCCAACCCCTTCAACCCGGTTACGAAAATCAGTTTTGATCTAACTGTACAATCTGCAACCGAAGTTACTGTTTGGAATTTGCTGGGTCAAAAAGTATCCACATTGTTCGCAGGAAACTTATCAGCAGGTCATCATACTGTAACCTTTGATGGTCATAATGCAAACGGCAGTCTGCTTCCCAGCGGTGTATATATCTACCGTGTGGAGTCAGGCAGTAATGTGGCAACCAAAAAAATGATGCTGTTGAAATAAATACAGTTTTCATTTTGAAAACATAATAACTCAGACAGCTCCACCGCCAAGTGGAGCTGTCTGTTTATAGGCAAGATTAATATGAAAAAAATAATCTATCCCATCATCATATTTGCCCTTTTCAGCCAGCTTTTTGCCCAAAGCGGCTCAATCACCGGACGGATTACAGACGCTGAAAATAACGATCTCCTCATTGGTGCGAACGTGATCGTTAAAGGAACATCCATGGGCGCCGCAACTGACGTTACGGGTAATTATAACATTTTAAATGTTCCAGTGGGAGCAGTAACCATCATGGTCTCATACATTGGCTATGAAGAAAAGACCCAGGATCTGACTGTTACTTTAGGTGAAATTGTTACTGCCAATATTGCATTGGCTCCAGAAGCCATCCAGATGCAGACCTACGTGGTAACCGCTTCACGAAGACGGGAACGCGTGGAGGATGCACCGGCTGCGATCAGTGTGATTACGCAAAAAGAAATTCGCCGGGAGAGCAACACAAACCTGGGTGATTATTTGAAACAGGTAAAAGGGGTGGATTTTACCCAGTCTGGTGTAGACAGTTATAATTTGAGTGCCCGGGGATTTAATTCTTCTTTCAGTTCAAGGCTGCTAACATTGACAGACGGCAGAATGGCCAATGTTCCTTCCCTGCGTTTGATTGCTTACAACGTCATCCCTGTTTCTTTTGAAGATGTAAAACAATTTGAAGTGGTGCTCGGACCATCTTCCGCGCTCTATGGCCCCAATGCTCACAGCGGTGTATTAAATATCATTACATCAACTCCCCGGGAATCAAAAGGTACAACAATCAATGTACAAGGCGGAAACCTGGCTCAAGAAAGGGGTTATTTAAAAAAACTGACTATGCGTCATGCGACTACCTTTAAAGATTTTGGCTTTAAAATTTCCGGTGTTGCCTTCAATGCCTACGATTGGGAGCATTATAATACCGATGAATACGAAGGCCACGACCCTTCATTCCTGGGAAGAGCAAGACTAAGACACAATGGTGTGGACGATAATAACTCCTATTCTGAATTCGGCAATCCCACTTTCAATATTAATATGCTTACAGCCATATCCAGCGGTGAGATCGCCAATAACGGTATCGATGATAACGGCAATGGCTTTATCGATGAAAATGATTCGTGGGAGGGGCTCATGTACCGTGACAATATTGACGGGTTGTTTCCTATCGGCACTGAAGCCGGCAGCCCGACCATTACCCAAGAAATGGTAGATGCGGCTGCTGATGACCCCTATTATCGTTATGAATTAGATAATGGTATAATTCTTTGGGGCGTAACAGAAGATATGATCGGCCGCGCCTATGCCGATGGGTTGGATAACAATGGAGATGGGCTCATCGACACCGGCATCGATGAAGGTATTGATGAAGGTGATGAATCATGGCGATGGTCTGGTGGACGAAAAAGATGAGATTGGATCGCGCTGGATCGCGCGCTTTGGCAGTTATAATTCAGGGACTCCTAATGATGACTCTACAAATTGGTCTGGTTACGGTTTTGGTGATTATGAGTATGATGATGAGGGCAATATAATTTTTGATACAAATGGCGATGGTATTTACAATGGTGATGGTGATTTTCAACTGCAATTTTCCCCAAATTTCCCACGCTTTGTATCAGATGCCAATGATGATGGTGTCGATGATTATCCTGATTTCAATGTCAAAAATTACCGCTACGACGTACGCCTTGACTATGAACCCAGCCAAGACTTTACAATGACTTTTTCGCACGGATACGCCTACGCCCGTAATATTAATATTACCGGTATTGCCCGCTACCTCGCCGACGGCTGGGTCTACCGTTACTGGCATGGCCGTATGCGTTATAAGAATTTTTTCCTGCAGTCGTATTTGAATACTAGTTTTTCAGGTGATCCCGATAAACCAACACGAAACCTGTCTACAGGCGGAACAATTTATGACCGTTCCGGGAAATGGAGTACACAGCTCCAACATTCTATGGAACTTTTAAACGGGAATTTCCGGTTCGTTTGGGGTATTGATTATTTCCTCACCATGCCGGATACGCGCGGCTCAATCCTTTCGGATAATCATCTTGTGGATAGACGTGATAATAACGGTAATGGTGAAGCTTTTTCCCCTATCAGTTTTACCGATTATAACGATAATCTTTTGTACGATGATGGTGAACAATTCAATATGTGGTCTTCCGATTCCACAGATAATGTATTAAATGCTATTCAAGACGGTGTGGATAATGATGGTGATAGTGATGATTATGAAGATACAAATGGCAATGGCCTGCCGGATGCCTGGGAACCGGGAGTAAACGGTGTTGGTAATGTCTACGCTGACGGTATCGATAATGACGGTGACGGCAAGGTGGATGAGAACATTGATGAAGGTATTGATGAGCAAGCTGAAGACAATCGTTATGTGGTCAATGAATTGGGTATATATTACCAAATGAATTGGAAGCTTGCAGATAAATGGGAATTGATCCAGGCTACACGTTTTGATTCCCATGACCGTTTGACGGATGTGATTGAATACAATAATTCTGATCGTAATTACAGTCCCTTTAACTGGAAAATAAACCTGGATAAAACAGACGGTGTGCAGATCTCGCCAAAGATCGGCCTTATCTGGCGACCCCGGGAAAACCAGAATATTCGCCTTACCTATGCCCAGGCATTTAATACACCTTCAAATCAGCATTTATTCCTGGACATTTTCGTAACGCGTGTGGTGACGTTCAAGGTCTACGCCAAGGGTGCTCATCAAGGCTATAATTTCCCAAGAGACCCTGAAACAGGACAAGTATACTGGAAGGATCCCTATGATGCATCCAGCCTTGCAGTCTTTGATCCGGAAACTCAAGTCCTCTTTTTTCCGTCAACTGATCCAAAAGTGAAAGGCCATTTTAAAGATAAGGTCAATGATCAGTCAGGTATGTATCCTGAAGTCATGCGTACACTTGAATTGGGCTATAAAGGACGCTTAACACCAAAACTATATGGTACTGTGGATCTTTTTCTTAATCATTATGATTCATTCATTAGCTCAATTTCCTTTATTACTCCGCTAGTATTAGAAAAAGAAGCCCTGTCCACTGACTGGAATGGAGATGGTATTAAAAATGATGATCCGAATGAAATTTTAGATCAGCAAGATTTGGAGACATCTTTTGATCATTGGCGTGATTATATCGATGGATTAACCGCTTTGGACACAACCCGTGGTCAAAATCCACCTGTAGTCGTGGGTTATATCAATTATGGGGAAGTAGATATGAGCGGTTTAGATATGAGCCTGGCCTGGTTCTTGAATCGAGAGTGGTCATTGGGTTTAAATTATTCTTATTTGAGTATTACTGAATTCATGAACCCCATCACCAACACACCCGATCCTATCAATGCCCCACGGCATAAAGGAGGAATAAAAATACAATATAATCCCAGGAAATTTGATTTCAGCAGTACCCTGAATGTCCGTTATGTGGATGCTTTTCCGTGGTCATCAGGAATTTATTACGGTAAAATTAATTCCTATTTCATTGGTGACCTGCACACCAGCTATAAATTAAATGAACACCTGGCAGCGATGTTGACAATCAATAATATTCTGGATCATCGCCATGTGGAAATCATGGGTGGTCCAGCATTGGGTAGATCGATCATTTTGCGCTTACAGGCTAAACTCTAGAATTTCCCAAACCAAAAGAACGCTCCTGTTTCGATATAATCCGAGGCGTTTTAATTTTCAGTACTTTTATTAGGGGAAATATCATGATCAAAAACATAACCTTATCCGTAATATTTATCTCATCGCTTGTATATAGTCATTGCCAAGTGCCCTGCGGTATATATGATGATGCCCTGCGCATCCACCAAATACAAGAGCATATTGAAACAATCACTAAAGCTATGCATCAGGTCGAGGCATTATCAGATCAAGGAAATAATGCGTTGAATGCAAATCAGCAGGTCCGCTGGATCAATACCAAGGAAGAACACGCCACACTAAT